>Ga0098061_1000134_pt1 | contig 31304 bp, 32 predicted proteins | sample 22_taG_FD_92579 | JGI IMG/M metagenome (GOLD analysis project Ga0098061, IMG submission 92579) | Marine viral communities from the Subarctic Pacific Ocean - 22_ETSP_OMZ_AT15343 metaG | ecosystem: Environmental > Aquatic > Marine > Oceanic | place: Subarctic Pacific Ocean | collected 2015-01-20
AAGCTCCACCGATGCCAGACGACCAGCCATACCCTAGCTCTCACCGTGGCCCACGAGGAGGATGCTACTCGGGAACTCTTCCACATTGGCAAGACGGTGGTAGAGCACATGACGACCCCCCACTTGTGGCCAGGCCTGAAGGGCAAGCCCAAGTCCAACCGCATCGAATGGACAAACGGCTCGCGAGCCATCTGCGGCACCCAGGGTGGTAGCGCTGACTCCTTCCGCGGGTGGACTCCGACCTTCTTGCACATCTCGGAGCTCCCCTCGTGGGAGACCCGTCGAAGCCAGACCAGTGCGGCAGACGTGGCGCAAGCGCTGCTCAATTCTGTGCCTGATACAGCAGGCACTGAGATCTACATAGAGAGCACTGCAAAGGGAGCTCATGGCCTGTTTTTCCAGATGTGGAACCGAGCCATGTCGGATGTGCCTGGCAACCTGTACGTGCCCATGTTTTTTGCCTGGACGAACAACGACATCTACGACCGGCCCAGTGGGGATGCAGCCATCCGCCTGTCCGAGCGGAGGCAGCACGAGAACCTGATTGACTGCTTCAAGGCCGAGGACTGGGGTGGCTTCCACGCAGCAGCAAACGAGCTCGGGTACTCGGACATTCAACGTGAGCGTGCGGCAAAGTATGGCCTACGTCCCAGCCAGATACGGTATTGGCAGGAGACCCTGGTCAACAAGTGCAATCACGACCAAGACCGCTTCGACGAAGAGTGGCCCGTCTCCCCTGGACTAGCCTTTGTCTCCTCCGGCCGCTCAGTGTTCGCTTTATCCCTCCTAAGCAAGCTGAGTGACAAGGTGTCTGAGCCTCCTCGTCGGGGCACCCTCCATCGTGATGGGGCCAGCAAGGTCCGCATCCGAGATGACGGGGGAGGCTGGGCATTCTGGAAGTCGCCTATTCCGGGGCACCAGTACCTCGTGACAGCCGATGCAGCTGGGGGTGGGCACCGCAAGGAGGACGACTTCTCCTGCATCCAGGTGTTCGACCGGGCCGAAAGCGAACAGGTGGCTGAATTTTATGCGAAGGTCTTCCCCGACACTCTCGCCACCCAGATTGCAATGGCATGCGAACTCTACGGCTACCAGGCCTGCGTCTGCGCCCCGGAGTGCAACGGTCCAGGCATGCTCGTCATTGCCAGCCTGGCTCAGAACTATCCAGAGGTCCAGGTGTGGCGCCGGTTCAGCGAGGCCGGCAAGGTCATCACCAGCAACCAGCGCGGACCCACCCGCACACTGGGGTACTGCACCACTGAGCGCACCCGCCCCTACATGTTTGGGCTTCTCGAGTCCGCTATCCGCAACAACAAGGTCGTCATCCACAGTGCTCGCCTGGTCGGTGAACTCCGCACCCTCATAAGGGCTAAGGGGTCTGGCCGTATCGAGGCTGCTGTCGGGTGTCACGATGATGCCTCCGTGGCTCTCGCTATCGCGCTCGATGTTCATGCACAGCAGGCCGAGCAGGGCTATCAGGTACGTGAAGAGCCCAAGAAGGATGGTCGGAGCCGGCGAGTCCTAGAGGAGATGGGTATTTTCCCTTGCTTCCAGGGCAATACTGACCCAGAGCTAGAGGCCGACCATGACGAGGGGGGCGAGGAAGCGGTATGGTACTAGAGGTGTTCATTGCAAGTGTAGCCGCATCATTTATCGGACTGCTTTGGTTTATCGATTCCACGATTAAGAGGCTCGTCGTGCCCCTACTGCGCCAACCTGTCACGCCTGGATGGGTGCTACCTCGCTCTGGCGATACCGCTGAGGGGCCCCTCGGAGAGCAACATCGTGTTGACATTCCCGTGGATGTCACTCAAATGTTACAGTCAGTTCCTGTGCCTGCGGGCGAGCGCGAAGAGGACTATCGGGAGTGGCTATGGGAGCAGGCTGCCCTCCGGGTGCAGTACCCAGACGGTCACCCCCGGCAGGACTCGGACTATGAAGCAATCGAGCAGCGGGTGCTGGAGATGGAGCTCTAATGCAGGTAGGCCAGCCGATGAAGCGGGACAAGAAGATGACCAAGGTCGTCTATGACCGCTACCAGTCCGCACGTAACCGCAAGAGCGAGCTCCACGACGACTGGTACACCCAGCATGCCTTCTATGACGGGCGGCAGTACGTGCGCTACAGGGGTGGCAAGCCCAGCAAGCGCAAGGCACCCACCTACAGGGTCAGGCTGACGAAGAACCTCATCCGTCCCATCGTGGACACGGCGGTGGCCAAGCTGAACCAACAGAAACCCGGCTGGATGGTGCGCCCAACAGGCCCCGAAGAGGACCGCATCCACAAGGCGCGAGCAGCGGAGAGGCTCCTCGAGTTCCTCTACCGCAAGCTGCGCCTTCGTAACATCACGCAGGGCACCCTCTTCTGGGCCGCCGTCACAGGCACCGGCTTCGCCCATGTGAATTGGGACAAGAGCAAGACTTTGACCAAGGGTAAGGTGACTGGGGCCCCCCTCGTGAAGGTGGTCACCCCATTCGATGTCTACCCCGACCCAGCTGCCACAAGCATGGATGACGCCCGGTGGTGCATCGTAAAGCACTCGCTGTCTGCGGCAGACATGGAAGCAAACTGGAAGGGCAGCATCACGCGCATCCAGGCAGCTGCTGAGTCTGCCAATGAGGACGCATGGTTCGATGCCGACATCAAGGGCTACATCTCTGGCGGGACAGTCAGCGAGGGAGAGGAGACCTACGAGGTCCTCGAGTATGAGGAGGCCCCCTGCGCCGAGTACCCCAAGGGCAGGAAAATCTACCAATGCGGGCTCATCACCCTGGCCAGCGGCGAGCTGCCCAACGGGCGCTACAGTCTGCATATGGTGCGGGTCGGCGTGGCGGGAGGTCGGTTCTGGGGCTTGGGTATCGTGCGGGATGTCATGGATGCCCAGCGCGAGTACAATCGGACGTTCTCTCACATCATTGAGCTGAGGAACCTCGCGGTCAACCCTCCTTGGATAGCCCCAAACGGCTCACTGAAGACAGGCCGGGTGAGTAACCGCCCCGACAGCATCAACTTCTACAACCAGAACTACAACAAGCCCGAGAGGCTCCCACCCGTCCCCATTCCATCGGGCCTGTATGAGCTGGCACAATCCCTTCGCCAGTCCATCGCGGACATCTCCGGGGTGCATGACGTGTCGCAGGGGAGGCAGCCCTCTGGGGTAGTGTCTGGTCGGGCTATGGGCATCCTGTCGGACCAGGACGCGACCAAGCTGGGTCCTGCCGTGTCTCAACTGGAGCTCTGGATCGAGAGCCTCGGTCAGTGCATCCTCGAGATGTGCCAGGAGCACCTCGACCCGGATGTCACCCTCTCAATTGTCGGGGAGGCGCGGTCTGCTGAGGTCACCAAGTTCCACCGTGGCATGCTGGACTCAGAGCTGGATGTGGAGGTCCAGCCAGGGTCTATGCTCCCGAAATCGTTGAGCTTTGAACGCGAAATGGCTCAGAGAGAATTCCAGATCGGGGCGCTAGGCCCACCCGATGACCCGCAGACCCTCATCAAATACCGTAAGGCCTTGGGGCTTGGCCTCGGCGACCATAACGCGGATGAGGAGGTCGGACGTTTGTATGCCCGCCGAGAGAACGTGCTTCTCGAGGACGAGGATGAGGCCAACCGGGAGAAGGTGCGGGTGTCGTGGCTCGACCAGCATATCGTGCATATCGATGAGCACTTGCGGGCATGTCGGGACCCAGCATTCTCCGGGCTCGACCCCGAGGTGCAGATGGCTCATGAGCAGCACATCGCAGAGCACTACCGACAGCTCCACATGCAGGCCCAGGGCTTGCCCACATACGTTGCGGCGTGGGGTGAGGACCCGTCAGCGCAGCAGCAGCCAGAGCAGCCCCAGCAGCCACCCATGCCAGAGGCAATGCCCCCTGAGCAGCCCATGCCAGAAGATGCAATGGGGGGTGGGCTCGTGGGTGGTGGCACGCCGGAAATGAACGAAGCCCTCGTGGAAGGGGGCCCAGGTGTCAGTCCATACGGAGAGGAGATGAGTGCATATGGATGATGAGACAACAGTAGAGGACTCCGGGGAAGATCTATTCGACTTGCCTGCTGAGTTTACGAGTGAGGCGGCTCCTGAGCCTGCCCCTGAGCCAACCCCTGCTCCCGTGGCAGCACCCCCGGCAGAGGCACCCCCAGAGGTGGACTGGAAGGGGCGCTACGAGGAATACCAGCAGAAGGTGAAGCCCCAGCTGGATGAGTACGGGCAATTCAACAACTGGTGGAACAGCGGTGGCTCCAGCGAGTGGGACAACTACCAGCAATGGAAGACAGCCCAGCAGACGGAGGCTGAGCAGGCCCAGCAGGTAGATGCGGACGACTGGTTTGCCCGCCTAGAGGCCCAGGAGCAGCGCTACCAAGACCTGGCCCAACGGCTAGAGCAGTATGAGGGCAAGGGGCAGGACCCGGTCATCGAGAAGCTCAAGCTTCAGCACACGCAGAACGAGCTGAAGAAAAGCCTGGACCGGGCGCTTACAGGGAGGCCTGACATCCCCCAGAATGACGTGCTCAAGACCTTCATTGAGGCGAATGGGGCGCTGTCTATCGAACAATGTGCAGCCTTCTACACGAGGGCACCGGCACCAGCCCCTCCAGCAGAGGCTGCACCCAAGACACAGACACTGCCGCCGATTAGCGGAGGGGCTACCCCAGCAGGGACCCCGCCTAAGCCGAGTGGTGGCGACGAATTTAAGTACTCGGGGACCCTGGATGACTTCGATCGCATCTGGGACTTTGAGTCGCAACGGTTTCAATAATTTTCTAAGGAGTTTCCAAGGTGGCAATTGACGATACCGCAGTAGACCTCACTAATTTCGATGAGGCTCTTAAAATCCGCTATGCCAAGGCAATTACACAGTATATTGAACGTACTGTGGCCCTCTACGGCATGCTTGAAAAGAAAAAGCAGGGATGGACGGGCAAGCACTTCCTTATCCCCGTCAACATCCGCACCCCCAACACGGTCGGAGCACGAGCCCACTCGGGTAACCTGCCTGCCGGTGGCGCTGACGTGTACGTCGACGCGAAAATCGTGGCGAAATACAACTACTGCAAGGTCAAGGCCTACAACACGGCTGAGGCTCACAGTAGTGGCAAGGCGGGTGCTTGGGCTACGGTCCGCAAGCAAGTCTTGAAGAACGCTGCGGCTGACCTCCGGGACTCGCTGAACCGGCAGCTCAACTGGGGCTCTGCGGGCATCCTCTGTGAGGCTAACTCGACGGGCTTGACCGTGACCATCAAGACCTACGGGGACTCGGTTGACACCACCGAAGGACCGGTTCCTGACACGACCAAGCTGCTCAGGGTGGGCATGCGGGTTGCGTGGGGTCGGGCCAACAATACTTCTGCAACCGACTTTTTCGCCGCGCCGACACCGGCTGCTGCTGGCTATGGGTACGTTAACTCCATCACCTCCAAGACGGTCTTCGTTCTCGTGAAAACGTCTGGTGATGACCCGGTCGCTGGCGAAATCTTCGTCATGGGTGAGGGCACGGGAGCTGATGACTACTCCTACGGGCACGAGCTTACGGGCATTGCCGAAATGATTGACGACTCGGGTACGTTCGAGAACATCGACAGCTCTGCCTACCCCGAGTGGAAGAGCCAGATGTTCGCCAACCCTGACGGGGCGGGCACCGAGCGGGAGCTGCAAGAGGACGACATCACCCAGCTGCTCGACACGATTAGCACCGAGTCCACGGGCTCTGCCTCTGACCTCCTTCTTTTCGGCCACCACAGCACTCGACGTGCCTATGCCAACAGCCTGAAGAGCCGGAATGCCGAGCGCTTCAAGCCCACCAAGGTCAAGGGTGGTTACTCCCGCGAGTACCTCACCTTCCACTACGACGGCAGTGACGTGCCCCTGGTGGACGACAAGATGGCAAAGCACCGCACCCTCTTCGCCATGAGCAAGGCGCACACCTCCATCTATGAGGTCAAGCCCTTCTCCTGGGACTCCTCCTCGGGGGGCACCTGGAAGTGGGATGGTTCGCAGGATGCTGTGGTTGCATTCGGAAAAATCTACTGTGACCTGGGCACGGACAACCGAGCCGCCATGGGCGCAATCGAAGACATCGCTGTGACGGGGATTACCAAATGAGCTTGACAAATAAACAACGCAAGGCCCTTGAGGGTCTGGGAGGTCTGGCGTCAGGTCAGGTCTTCCTCGTGGGCGACACATCGAAGTCGTGGTACAGCCAGCTCGTGCAGGAGCTCCCGGCTGGGATGGTTCGTCCGAGCCTGGCCCAAGCCGTGGCTGCTGCTCGGGATGGCGGTGGCGATGTCATCGTGGTCCTGCCTGGAGAGCATACGCCTTCTGCGGCGGTGGCTGTAACCAAGCAAGTCCGCATCACCGGGCTGCCTGGGTACAAGAAAAGCACCCTGGTAATGGGTCCCACCACTGCATCTGCCAACGTGTTCACCGTGACCGGAGAGGGTGTCACCATCGAGGGGCTGACCATCGCGTCGGATGCCAGCAACAATACGGGCAGCGGCATTAACGCGGCGGCTAGTGATGTGACGGTTCGCGACTGTGCCTTTGTGGAGGGGGACAACGACTCCAACCATGGGGTAAAGGTTGCCGCTTCCGCAGAGAACGTGAGCATCCTCGACTGCTCCTTCAGCGGGCTTCAGACTGCTGTGGAGTTCAGCAACCCGCAGACGAACCTGCGTATCCAGGGGTGTGTTTTCGGGCAAAGCACAAACGACAAGAACCTGATTGATGCCGTGGCAGCGGCAACTACTGGGCTCTTGGTCAAGGACTGCGTCTTCTTCGCGGCTACAACCAAAAACCTGGGTGTAGACACCGGCACCGCCACAGGGGGTCTCGTGTGTGACTGCTACTTTGCCGCAGAGTCCTGGACTGCGGCATCGCCAGGCTTCATTGGCGACGTGGACAGCGCGCTGGAACTCTGCGGCAACTACACCCGGGCGGGACTCGCGACAGGCTACCCTGCGTGATAACGCCCAACCAGTACGAGCGAGCTCAGGCACTGCAACCCAGCGCGTACTGGACTCGATATGTCCATCAAGGCTACCCACCAGCTGCCCAATCAAAGGTGGTTGTCGCCTGGGACCCCGTTGGGGGCTGTTGGGTGCTGGCCTATGACACTGTCGAGACGATGCCTAACGGAGCGCACGGTCTCACGACTGCGCGATTCCTGAAGACGTTTTACTGTTGGCGGGGGATGGGCTCCATCCCCTTGCCACCAGGCCCACTCATGGTTCAGTGGCTCCGAGAGCATGACTGCTTCGCTGAGTCCTACGTCGGTGAGTGGAGCGACAAGTTCTTTGCTAGGGTCGACCGGGCCAGGGCAGAGGAGGATGAGAAGAAGTGGCAGGAGGAGGAGTATCGCCTCAAGCAGCTCTACCACCGCCATAAGGACGAGATACAGGGCAAGTTTGGGTATGTGCCCAAAGAGGGTCCTGCCGGTGAGCGCAAATTCTTCTACGAGGGGTGCCTCGGATGACGAGAGACGAGCTGATCACACTGGCGAAGTTCTGGCTGGATGAGAGGGGAAACTTCTACTCGACGGCTCAGCTGAATACGGCAGCCAACTTTGCGAACCGCATGGTGTACCGGGCGGTGGCCAACCAATCTCCGTCGCACTTCGCTCAGATAAGCACCTTCTCCTATCCTGCCGACACGGAGAAGGTGGATCTCTCTGGCGGCTCCTACCTAAACGAGCGACCGTACCGCATGCTGGCAGTGCAACAGCTGCCCAGCGGGTCGACGGTCTCAGCAACCAACCGACCTCAGACCATCGAGTACATCTCCCCGAACACTAATCATGCGGATGACATCGCCACCGAGGACCCGAACGTGTGGCAGTCGGCTGGGCTGTATTGGACGATGGACACGGATGTAGACCTCTACCTCCTCCCCATGCCCGCCTCAGCAATCGACCTGCGGGTACGATGGATCGGCCACCTAGCCAACCTGGCAGCGGGGAGCACATCCCTCCTGGGGGGTAAGGCCACTGAGTTCCATGACCTGGTGGCGGCAGTGATGACGAAGACCCTCCAGCAGAAGGAGCGCAACTCAGACCAGGGAGTGACAGAGCTGTTGGTCTGGATTGGCAGCCAGGTCGAAATGGCTGAGGCTAGCCGAGAGGTTGCCCCCCGCGTCATCTTCGAGAGCCCCTACTAGTGGGCATCCAGGCGCGAGGTCAGTGGCTAGGTCTCGAGTACCGCAGCTCGCTCCAGACCCCGATGCATGACGAGATTGCCATCAACATGGACTACTCCAGGGGGACCAAAGCGGCCAGGCCAGGCATCAAGACCTACAGCTCATACGATGCGCTCATCTTTGGGGCTCAAATCGCAGTGGTGGAGGACTCGAGCGGCTATCCCTACGTCCTCCGGGTGGGCAACTATCTCACGACCAATGCAATCTCAGCATCCGTGTACAGCTATCACGACGGTAGCGTGATAACCCCGCTGATTTCCCTCCCCGCCTGCCCTCCAGACCCCGAGTTCCGCTGCACCCTGCTGCGAGGCAACTTCGATGGAGCTCCGGTGGTGTTCGTGTATACCAATCACGCCACCTACTACTTCAACCCATCGGCCTCCCTGTCCACGATCACAAAGCTCGTCCCCGCAACCCATGCCATCAAGCTCAAGAGCATAAACGCCAGGTACTGGATGAACAGCCCCATTGGTAAGGCCGCAGCGTGGCAGCGTGGGCGCTACTGGTCATGTGGATGGGAGACCCCGCAGACCATCACGCTCGACGGTGAGATGCCAGCCAACCAGGAGGACATCCCCAAGGAGTGGATGATTGCCGGGAACACGCAGTTCGTCCTGCCAGCCGGCGCCTATGCGTACTCAGATGGTAACGACGCTGCCGGTATCTGGGCCCCGAGCGTTGGCCTCATAGACTCCCAGGCTAAGATAGTCGCCCCGTATGCCTTCCGCGAAGCGCTGTACTTCTTCACGACCCGAGGCATCTGGTCTGTGTACGGTGACTTCGACACCGACAACCTGCAAGCCGTCGAGTCGGTGAGCAGTGTCGCCTGCGCCGCACCGCACGCTATCGTGGATGACGGGCGCGGCTTCTATTTCCTGTCGCAGGACGGGGTGTGGGTCTACGATGGCGAGACCATGGTGCAGAAAATCTCTAAGCCCATCGACTGGCTGTTCACCGGTATCGGTCCCCACTGCAAAATCCCCGAGCCCGCAAAGACGCTCTGCGCTACCCTGGGCTACCCCTGGCGCATCGACGCATCGAAGCTGCACCTGGCCAGTGCCGTGCACGTAGCCAAGAAGAACCAGATCTGGTTTGCCGTCCCCGTCGAGGGCAACTCCAACGGCAACACGGTGTGTCTTGTGTGGGACGTCGCCCAAACTGCATGGTCTCTCCATTGCCGGCGCGACATGGGCGAGTACTTCAGCGGCGCAATTGAGTACAAGGGGGAGGTGCTGCTCTCCCGAGACGGGTATCACGCCAAGGTGGGGGCTACCTACGATGACAGCGGAGCTGGCATCCCGGTTGTTTGCTGCACCACCAAGTTGCCAGGCCAGCTCAACCAGCAGCGGCTCCTCCCCCGGAAAGTGCGCCTGCGGATGATGGCACATGGGAAGAAGCCGGCAACCAACCCACCGCAGTATTTCCTCGAGGCCGAGGACGCTACGTGGGACCATGAGGTCAACGGCTCTACCAACACAGACCGAGCGCTGAGTTCAGGCGACATCTACACGACCCCTGACTGGCGGGAGGAGAACACGAGCTACCTCGGGACGAACTTTCGGCTCGACGGTGGCACGCTAGGGACGAGCGATTGGTTTACCAGCCGCATTGACCCGTCCAGCTGTAGGGGTCGTTGGTTCCGGTTGGGCTGGGTGGATGACGCTAACACCGAGGACAGAGCACCCGTCATTGAGGTGGAGTCCTTCGACCTGGAGGTGGCCAGCACCAGTGGACCGGGCTAACCCAAGAATGATCGCCGGCTCCATGCCGCCCAGAGGGGGTGGTACGCTGCGCGGAAGCCGCCTGAACGGGCTCAGCCTCATCGAGCTGACTAGACGGGCTCTGAAGCCCCTCTCCGTGACCCAGGGTGTGCCCCTTACCTCTGCCATTGCCCTACTCGGGGACACGGGCGGGGTCATCATGTTGCAGCCGGGGGAGACCTGGGACATCTACGAGGCAATGACATTGACAGGCAACGACATTACGCTCATAGCCCACGGGGTGACCTTCAGAGCCGGTCCCGAGCTCGCAGCCCGCGCGATGGTTGTCCAGGGCGACCGCTTCCGGCTTCATGGCGGGGTGTTCGAGGCTGCTTCTACCGGCAACGCGGCCCTTCGACTCGAGGGGGATGATGCCATCATCGCGGGCACCCGGTTCTCGAATGTGGCGCAAGCCATTGCCGTGGCGGGTGGCAACAGGACGCAGATTCTAGACTGCCAGGTGGGCACCGTCACCGACTCCACCTCAGCGATTGACCTCAGCGGGACCGCCACCGACTGTCTGGTTCGCGGGTGTGTCATCCAGGGACGAACCCCAACCTGGGGTATTGACGCTGGCAGTGGTATTACGGTGAGTGCCTTTGTGGGCAACGTGAGCCAGGGTTTGCGGTATCATACGAGCGCCGGGCAGAACAACGTGGCAGCCGGGAATACGGGGACCGTCAGTGCGATATAGGAGCAAGCGTGGGTTACAGTAGAGTCACGACATGGTCAGCTGGAGAGTCGCTTACGGCGGCTGATCTGAATGCGGAGTTCAACGCGGTTTCCGCATACTCCATCCCGAAGGCCGACCTGGCCCAGAAGTCCATCCCCATTACGATTCCCGTGTTCTTTGGGCCTCAGTTCAACGGGGCAACCAAGACGGTGAAGACGAAGCTGAAGCATGCGATCGGGCCCCTCCGGGTCACCCTCCACGCGGGCGCTATCAGCGGTAACCTGGACCTGTCCATCCAGGGCTCTGTGAGCGGAGAACTCATCAGCGGGACAACCTTGCGGGTATCGAGCACGGCGGTGGGGCACACCGACTCCTTCACTACGGCTAACGTGGATGCGGGAGAGGACCTGACCTTCACTCTGGTAAAGGACAGCGGCAACGTGAGTGAGGTTTACATTTGCCTAACGGCTAAGACGGAGTTGATCTGATGCTAGGGGATTTACTGGGTGGCTTGCTTAGCATAGCGGGAACCTTTGTCGGTGGGCCTATTGGCGGCATGGCTGGGGGGCTTTTAGGCAGCACAATCGGGGGGAGTGTAGACGCCTCGCAAGCCTCCGACCAGGCGGATAAGGCAGCAATGGACAGGGCTGCCGAGATAGAGGCCGCGAAGAAAGACAAGTCACCCTACCTCAACATGAACGCGGGACCCTGGTCAACCGGAGCTCAAGCCGTGGGCTCTGCCACCAACCCCTTTACGCAAGCCAGCGAGTTTTGGGGCGAAGGCCAGGGTGGGCGGCAGCCCTTCCGGTTTGCCGACCGACCGCCCCTGATGATGACGCAGCAGGAGGCCCAGCAGCAGGCAGCCAAGAAGATGATGGGGTATAGCTGATGCCGAAGTTTAGTGAGGCGGGGAAAGCTATGGGTGGTGAGGGGGGCAAGCCGACGCCAGATGGTGCGTGGTCTGCCATCTCAGGAATGCTGGGTGGGAAGAAGAAGAAGACCGGGGGCATGTCAGAGCTGCTGGGCACTATCGGCGCGACCGTCGGAGGCGACAGGGACATGCGAGCCCGCTACCGTGCAGAGCACCGACCGACCGGTGTTATTGGGGACATGCTAGGCCGCCTTGGAAAGAAACTCGGGTGGGAGCTTCCCGATAGACCCTCCTACGATGACTGGTTAGCTAGCCAGTACAAGACAACATCCTCCCCCTACTCGCAGACCCCAAGCTCGCATGGAACCCCTCTTCCCGGCACACCCCAATACAAGGCATCGTCGCCGGTTGATGTCCTGCCAACAAAGAAGCCTGATGAGGCTGAGCGTCGACTGGCGCAGCTTCACGCAGCTCGAAAAATGATGGGAACCTAAACACATGGCCTACCTACCCGGCAAAGACAAGCGCACGATCACCGGGCCTCCAAGCCCCAAGATGCCAACAGGGTCTCCTCCAGTCCCAACTGGGCAGGTACCGAAGCCACAGCCCGCAGCCTCTCCCGCAGCCAAACCGCCAAGGGTGACAGCAACCCCTGGCTATAAGGCCCCCACTCCAAAGGCATCTGCTGCCCCTGCATCTGGCGGCATGCTGGGCCCCACGGGGGGAGGTGGACCCGTTCCTCGAGCAGGCCAAATAGCTGCGGCTCGAGGGATGATTGGTGAGGATGCTAAGTATGGCGGGGCGGGTAAGCCGGGGGTGGGGCGAGACGTTGGTACGCCACAGCCACAGCCACAGCCCACGGGGACGCTTGGCCAGCGCGGGGTGGTGCCTGGTCAACCTACCCTACATGATAGTCCGAACGTTGGGCCCTTTACCAAGCGGCAGACCGCTGAGGAGATTAAGGCAGGACAAGTGGCTGCTCAAGACCTTCACGCAGCTCGCGCCATGGCCTCGTGGCGGGCAAAGGTCAAGGCGGATGAGGAATTCGCTGCCGGGGAGGCGGCTGCCCAAGCGGGCGCCCGCGCTGTTGCTGCTGAAAAACTGAAGGCTGGCTGGAAGAAGGCTGAGGACGAGGAGTTGGCAGGACTCGAGGGGGAGACCGGGACCATGGAGCCCACTCCGGGTCGAGACCCTGCCTTCGATGAGGCCCTCGGTGATAAAGACCGGGAGTACAACGTCTGGGAGGCTAATGCCATGAAGCTCCTGGCTGAGGAGGAGGGCATTCCGCCTGAAATCCTAGAGGAGATGATTAGCGCCCAGCAGCACGAGCTCGAGGCCAAGGGCCAGATGGAGAAAGCAGCGCACCTCGCCATGCTAAACCAGATGGGCATGGGCCAGACCGGCGGCGTGGGGTACGGGCTCGGGAACATCGAGGCTGCAACCAACATTGGGCAGGCCAAGATTGCAACCAACATTTGGTATGACAACCAGCTGAAAATCCAAGAGCAGAGGATGCACAAGCTGGACCTCATGATGGATCAGGCCAAGGCTGACAACAACGTCGAGGCGCAGAAAGAGCTCCTCGCGATGAAGATTGCGGCAGAGAAGGAGAATGACCTGCTGAACCTTGGCTTCAACGCTGTTGACCAGATTTACAGCTGGGTCACCGATGGAGGCTGGACTGATGAGCAGGCCGAGGCTTACCTTACCGAGTTGTCCAAGCTGTCCAAGGAGGGCGATGTGGAGGGTGTGCTGGCGCTGCTGGCCGAAGTGACCGGAAAAGGAGCGGACTTTGGTAGTGGGGGTGAGGAAGGTGAGGTGGAGGCGGGCAGCGGGGTCGTGACCAAGTGGCCAACTATAAGGATTAGGGTAGACGACCCCGCTCTGCCGTACGATAAGCAGGTCGTGGAGCAGAAAGTATACCCGCCGGGAGGGCACCCTAGCTATTCTGATGAGAAGAAGAAAAAGATGTACGCGAATGCAGGCAATACAGATTGGACCAACCAGCCTCCTGACTGGCCAGGACCAAGCGATGGCACCAAGCGAGAGTGGTCTGAACTAACGTATGACGAGAAGTATAAAGAGTGGGCTGCCTTTGCAGGCGAACCAGTCGTGGCGCCCTACGATTAATACGTTCCTTGAGAGCATCAAGGGGAAGGGCACCAGGAGACCACCACACTCGGATGAGCGCATCCCGCCGGAAGACTAAGGAAGAGCAATGCCTATAAACATACAACCTCCGCACGCAATGATGCAGGCATCTCGGCTGAAGCAGGCGCGCGAAGAGAGCGACCGGCAGCGTGACCATGAGAAGTCGATGTCTTGGACACAGTTTGGCCAAGGTGTGCTCCGGGACGTTGGCCAGGGTCTGATTGGGCTAGGCGGTGAGTATGTCAGCGGGCAGATGCCGTGGAAGGTGGAGTCTCGGGACCGGACCAAGCGAGACAGCGCTATCAACGCTTCTCAAGCTTTGGCCGATGATGCAAAGAAAAGGTATTTCGACTTGAGGGAGCTGGGCATTGACAAGGATCACCCTGATGCGGTCGCACTCCAACAGGTCTGGGTGAACAACACTACCCACGCTATCGCACTGAGGAGGCAGACGGCGGGAACGCCGGCACCAACCCCATTGGCAGCCCCGTTAGCGCCCCCACAGAGCTCGCCAAGGCCGCAGCCTGTTGCCCCGTCGCCTCCTCCAAGGCCGCAGCCTGCCCCACAAAGCCAGTCGCCTGGTTTTGATGCAGACAGCACGCCGACTCTTACCAGCATGCCAACGCCCCTTCCGATAGCGCCACCGAAATCCCCACCCGTAATTAAGGCGACTGGTGAGCAGTTGCCCCCGCTACGAATGACTCCCCAGGCTGAAAGGCTGAAGTCGCTAGGCCTGCCCCCAGCATCCCAGGCGCCACCTCCTCCCGCCCCCAAAGCTGCGCCAGCCCCAACCCCTCTCGCCAGAGCGGCCAAGGTGGAGCAGAGAAGACAAGCCCCGGCCAAGGCCCCAAGTAGACTGGAGACCATGTGGCAAGTGGGGGCGAAGAGGGCTAAAGCTGCCAAAGCAGAGCAGCGGCGCAAGGAACTCAACAAGGCCAGGCTGGATGCGCGTGAGAAGGTTCAATTAGCAAAGGGTCGTGGGGGTCGAATCAAGGGGGAGATTAGACCAGAGGCCTACGTCACGGGAATGGACGACAAGGGCAACCTTATTGTCGAGGGTCCATCCATCACACTCAGAAAGGCCACAGGGGGCGGTGGCCCCACTAAGCGCAAGGTTAGCAAGATCAAGCTGAGTTCCGCTCTAGGTAAAGAGGTTCAGGACAACCTTACACTTGCGGTGGTTAGTGCTGGTGGTGATGCCGACAACGCTATCGGGCAGGTTCAAGATATCCAACAAAAAAGGCAGAGAGGCGAGGAGCTCACTCCACTCGAAAAGAGAATAGCCAAAAATACCGACCCAGTCCTTGCTGCTGCTCAGGCCGCAGCTGCTGGTGGCGGCACCTTTGAGGGGATTCGCAAGGAGCGTGTCACAACAAAGCAGGCTCATGCTGTAGTCTCAGCAGCCTTGAAGGAGGGTGGGATAACCGCCCGGCAGGCTGAGAACTTGCAGACAAGACTCGATGCCGAGCGCAACGAGAAGGCTAAGGACAGGGAGGCTCGACTGATTGTAGCCACCGTCAAAGCGTTGATAGAGGGGGAGGGCAAGAGGGCCGGAACCATCACTGAGACCATCAAGGACTCAACGCTCGGTAAACAGAAGACAACTACAACCAGGAAGCAAGCAAAGGGCAAGACGCAGCTCCACAAGATGGTGTCCGCAGCAAAGAGCGCAGCCGGAGCCCTGACGCCCAAGACGATGAAACCGAACCTCGCTTACACCAAGTGGAAGAAGATGGTGGATGACATCAAAAGGAAGCAGAAGAAGGACCCAGCAAATACAAAGATAAAGAAAGCGCTCGCGGCAGCTCTGGCGCAGAAGCCCCCGAAGACAATCCCGGAGTAACACCCCGTGCCTCCCGATCCAAACGACATAGACGACATCATCAATCGTCTTGCTGCTGGTGAGAAACTGTTTGATGGTAAGCCTAAGCCGGCCAAGCCAGACGACATAGACGACATCATCAATCGTCTTGCTGCTGGTGAGAAACTGTTTGATGGTAAGCCTAAGTCCACACTCGCACAGCCCCCTACACCTAAGTCCACACTCGCACAGCCCCCTACACCCAAGCCCAAGAGGGTCTTGCGGACCAGGTCGCGCCATCACGTGCCACCCCGGCTGGACGCGCAGAAACTGTCGAAGCAGGAGGTCCACCCGGCCTTTGCATCCTTTGGTACCCCCGTCATCCAAGGAGGACCAGGTGGCGTTCCCCCGCTCCACCAGGTAGCCCTTAAGGAGGGCAGGGCATACATTGACCCCAAAGACGGGAAGCTGAAGTACAAGGCCCCCCGTAACCTCCAAGAGGCGAAGAAGGGGGGGCTCATAACCCAGCGCTTCTCGGACATTAAGCCGTGGTATACAGGCGGAACTGACCCAATAGAAGGCGCTACTGACGTTGTCGACCTGCCAAGGTCCATCGGCAAACGCCCATCAAGCAAAGGTAAGGAGCCCTTTGCATATATCCCTTGGGTGGGGATGTATGAGAAAGAGGGGGACCCCGAGACCTTTGTTGGTCAAGTGGTGAGCATCGACACAAAGCACGGCACGGTGAGGGTTAGGGTGCCCGACCAGCCGCTAAACCCTGACGACCCACTCGAGCTATGGCACCCTGGCCACAAGCGCAAGAGCGAGTATGACCGGGTGTACTGGGATGCCGTTCGGCAAGCCATTATTGAGAACAACAAGCGGCTCAAGTCGGTGCGACCTGGAATGCGGCCTATGAACATGGCCGAGTACAAGAGCAAGCTAAAGCCCTCGCTCGGTGAGCAGGTTGCCATGGCACCGGGCGGCTTGGCATTGGGCGCAGTTCAGGCAGTCATGCCCAGAGAGATGGTGGAGTCAATCCCAGCACCATGGCAGCCAGACCCCTATAGGACCGGCGCGAGTGGGCGGGTGTATGACATAGTCCGCACGGTAAGCGAAACGCCGAGGGAAGTGGTGGAGGCGATACCTGGAGCCGCAAAGGCGGTCGCCAAGAAGGCTGTGGACATCGCGAAAGGGCTCCCCAGCGCGATAGAGGACATGGGGAAGGCCGGCTTTGGAAGCGGAAGGGTGACAGACCCAGGAGAGTGGTTACCTGGGCTGATTTGGTCGGCAGGTAAAGAGGCATACGAGGCGCAGAAGAGCTTGAAGCCAGCGGTTCTTGGCCACGACGAAGGCCCCCAAAAACGGCACCCTTCGCGAGATGCGATACCACAAGAGCAGCGCATTATAGAGGGAGAACGCAACCCGCTGTGGGACCGGCGGTGGGAATTCGCGCCAAGAGACCCAGGCAAGGCCTTTGGCTCCGCGTGGGGCGAGGTGAAGGCGCTTACTCAGGCCCCCTTGCACATCTTCCTTGCAGCATCAGATCCCAAACCCACAAAAGACAAAGTGCAGGCCTTTGGCGATATCCTTGAGCATGTCTTCCTGGGCTCTGCTGACACACTGGCTCACGTAATCGCGCACGGTCCTGGCGAGAAGCTCCAAGAGCAGCCCATCATGACCATGGCTGAGCTCGCGCTATTCCCGCAGATGCTGTCGGGGTTCTCGAGGATGGCAGCAGCTCGATACCACAAGAAGCTGGTGAAGGCGGGGGCACTCGCAACTGACACTGTCTATGACGCTGCACGTAAGTTCCTGCCGAAAGCCGAAGAGGCAGAGCTGATGGAGCTGGTGCTGAAGCGGGGCGAGGCTGTGCCAGTGACAGCTGCTGTTGAGCAGGCGAAGAGGGTCAAGGCGCGGGTTGGAGACACGGCGGCTAAGCTCGCTGAAGAGCAGAAAGCACTAGGGCTTGAGCTACCCAAGCTAAAGCAGAAGATGCTCGAGTCAGAATCGGGCATTGCCGAGAAGCTGCTAGACCCCACAGACATCGCTGCGCTCAAGCAAGCGAAGGCAGTGGAAGCCAGGGCGGCTGGCAAAACAGATCCCACAGTCGGGTCCCCGCCTGGAACGGGGCGCTTTTTGCGCGAATGGTCTGAGTGGCTGGAGCCACAGGTGCCCCCGGCCAAGCTGCGCCAGCAAGCGCTCGAGTGGGTTGCGGCACAACCCACAGCGAACACCGTCAATAAGCTGGAGAACTACCTAGCAGCAGCTCGGAACAAAATGCTGAAACTCCCCAAGGAGGCCTGGGAGTCCTTTCAGGAGCTGGCTATTGCGAGGGCTAAGGGGATGGCAACCAGGCACAACGTTATGGCCCCAGCCAGGGCAGAGCGTCTCGCCAAGAAAACAATGTACGATGTGGGCCGAGGCCCGACCGGCGCACCCGTTGACCATGCGGCCAAAGCGGCAAGGCTTAGCCAGCTGAAAGAGGCGCGGGCGACAGTTACCGCTGAGATGAAAGCCATCAGCAAGGGGGAGAAGCGGGCAGCCCCCGGTGCGATGGATGAGGCCATACGTGAACTGGAGTCCATGGCAGGCAGCGTGGACACTGCGACCTGGCAGCAGCACATGGGCATCTTCAAGAAGGCGGTGGGAAACCAGAAGGTTCTGCGTGAGCAGTTCAAGCGGGCAACAAAGAAGGTGGAGGAGCTGGATGGGCTCATAGAGAAGATGAAGGGGGCGCGGGTAACGAAGACGAGAGAGGTGCTTCGCACCTTCGACACCGCAGGGCGGTTGCTCCCCGACTATAAGGGTTTGGTCGCTCGCCGCGATGCCTGGCGCAAGACAGCCAGCGCTCTCGAGAAGGTCGCGCTATGGGGCGACCCGGTCCTGGCCCCATTCGGAGCCCTTGGGGTAGCTCGAGACATCTTCCTCAAAAGGGTAGGGACCAGCGACAAGGGCTTGCTTGCATTGTGGGCTCTCCGCAACCGCAACAAGACAGCAGCCCAGAGGGAGTGGATTGAGGCCAACCGTATCAAAGAAGCCGAAATCAGCGACTGGCTCTTTGACGTAACAGACCGTTATAAGAAAATCCCGAAGGAGCACCGGGTCACCGTCCTCGAGGGGCTCGAAATGCAGAGCGTCACGGGGGACCTTGTCCTCAAGGACTACATCAGCCGCGACCTAAGCAAGCCTGCGGGCCAGCGCTTCTCGCTCCTCGAGGGGAAGCCCGAGTTTCCCAACAGGCTCAGGCGGTGGGTTGAGGTCAATAACGAGCACGACGTCCTCATTGATGTTGCTATGAAGCTGACAGAGGATGCCAAGGGTGCAACCCTCGCCCCAATGGGCCCCAAGGGAGCGAAGAGTTACAAGGGGTTGCAGGATGTCTATTCGCCCGCAACGTTCAAGCCTGGTGACCTGTCGGCTGCGCAGCTGAGGCGCATGGTAGACAAGATCGGAAAAGAGGATGCAGCCATAGCGCTCGAGCGTGGGGCTGGGGGTGCCCTACCTCACACAGCGGTCACTGGTGGTCGCCTCTGGCGGGCCATACAGGAACTCGCCACCGAGAAGGGCACAGTGCGGCGCGCAATGGATGAGCTCAAGAAGGGAACAGAGCCATCCAAGCACGCATCCACTCGCCCGTACCAGGTTGGCGGCGAGAGCACGATCACCAAGGGGATGAAGGACGTGCCGTTCCACGAGCAGGTCGAAAAGTACGGTCGCTCTTCCGAACTCCATGATGCCGTGTACCTGGGGCTGTTCGGGGCGTATAGGGACGTTAGAACCGCCAAGATGTGGGAGCGGCTCGTAAAAGAGAACAAGGTGGCGAGCGCTGTTGAGGTATCAGCCCCCGTTGACGCCCCCCGCATGGGCTGGGTCAGGATGAAGAACTCACGCACAGGCGATGCCAAATCACCCAGGTACGGACATGGGGTGCCAGACGAGTTTTGGGTCCACCCTGATGTGGCAGCAGACATTGCTGGCCAGGCACACCTCATGGCAAAGCTGATGTCGCCCACGGTGCTGGGGTTCATGCGCCGACTCGTCCAGAAATGGAAGGTGGTCAAGACGGCAGGCAACCCGGCCAGCCATGTCACCAATATGGTGGGTAACATGCTGGTCTTGGCCCCGATGGCGGGCCTGTCGCCGTTTAACCCGGCTAATCTCGCGTACTACCAGGAGGCTGCAAGGCAGATGCTCCTGGGTAACAAGTCGAAGTTCTGGCGGGAGTTCGTCAAAGACGGGGGGCTCGGGCCCGGTGGCGAGGGAGCGCTTCGCAGGAGTGACACCATCCGCCTCTCAAACCAGGGCTATGCAGCGCACATGGATGGGGCTGTCACCCGGGCTCTGCGGGTCGCTAAGGGCAACCCAGCCACAGCGGGTGCGGAGATGATATGGGAGACCCTCAAGTACGCATACGACAGCATAGACACCATGAAGTCCCCGGTGAAGGCCTTCAAGGAGGGGCGGGCGCTCAAGCCAGAGTTTCGGCTTAGAGACGTGGAGTACGGCAAGAAGATGGGGGAACTCCTCACAAAGGGCACCAGGCCGCTTGCTGACGCAGCTCAAGCCGCCTACGCAGCGGGGGACACCTTCTGGCGTTTCGCTTCATACCTGAAGGACGCACACCCCGAACTCGCCGGCAAACTCGGGAAGCTCGAGCGAACCATTACAAGACGAGCCAAGATGAGCGGGGTCGAGGCAGCCCAGAAGGCTCGTGACGCATTCGCGGCTTATGAGAAGCTGTCTGGTTTTGTGAGGGCAAACTCCATATCGCTTATCGGTGTGCCCTTCCTGAGCTTTACAGCCGCGATGGTTCCAGAGTTCATCAAGTGGCTGAAGACGAATCCAGCAAAGGCGCTCATCTGGCAGGAAATCCACGAGCGCGTCACCGACATGCACCGGCTAGCTATGGGTGTGCCAGATGTCGCGGTTGATGGAGCGCAGCTCCTGCTGGGGGGCTACGATGAGTCCACGATGTCGGCTATGGGAGACATTTTCGGGGGTCAGTACCGAGATGAACGCGGAGCCATGACGTTCATCGACACCGGCAAGTACCACCCCTTCAGCGCCGTGTTGCCCCGTAAGGAGGAGGCGAGCGGAGAAACGTTCTTAGGCGCGATGGGTAACGTGGGGAAGAGGCTTTTTCTGAGTGGGAGCCCTAACCTGGTCTCCTACGAGGCGGAAGTCCATGGTTACAGCCCACACTACAGCAGGCAATTGTATGACAGGGATGAGAGCCCCGAGAGCAAGCGGGAGATCAAGTCTGGGGTCCACGCAAGAACATGGGGCCCAAGCGTCACGTTTGGCCTGGCAAAAGCGCTAGGCGTCCCACAGCATCTTCTGGGGTATGGTGACCAGAGGGTGGCCTTGGCGCAGGCAGGGCTACCGAGGCTTGGGCAAAGGGATGCAGAAGATGTTTCTCTCGCCCGCTTGGCGGCGTATGGTGGAGTCCGAAGGAAGACCGTGTCCGGTGGCTTGCAGGGGGCAGAAACGCTCCAGAAGATGGTGAATAGAATGGAGTCGCTAGAGAACAGGATATCAAAGAAGGTCAAGCTGTTCGTAGAGAGAAGGAGCCCCAGCCTGGCAACCAGGCAACACCTTGCTCGCGAACTCAACCACATCTATGGCCTGCTGGTGAAGCAGGTTGATGACCTGGCAAAAGCCCGCAACGCATTCATGTATCGAGAGATTGAGAAGGGGGAGGCAGAGGCAGCCATCGGAAGCAGCGTGCTTCCAACAAGGTCGGACATGATAAGTGATATCCTAGACAACGCAGAACAACGGCGAGCAGCGTATCGCAGTGGCCGGCAAGAGCGGCTCGAAGAAGACATCAGGAAACGTAAGGAGACAATACAGTGAGCCGAGACTACAGCCCTAAGGCTGAATACAATTTCACCGTCACAGCGACGAAGAAGTTCGTCCTCTACCGGCGTCGGTATGACTACATCCAGGTCGCGATGATTTTCACGGACGGCACGCAGGCTAATGGGTGCAAGGTGGAACTCGAGTACGAGGATGAGGATGGTGACCTCGTCGTGGTCGATGGCAGCCCCTTTTTTGCGGATGGCGGCTCCACTTCAAGCGCTGGTAAGGGCACGCAGTTCTACAACTTGCAGGCGAAAATGCCGCGCCTGCGGGTGAAATACACCATTGGGACTGACGGGACATCTTGCCTGGTCAAGGTGCGGACCTACACCCTGGGCGAGGCCGACTCCATTCGACCTGGCGCGTACCAGAGCCTCACCGATACTGCCGGTGACCTGATGTTGGAGCCCTAATATGACAACGACTTACGGAACAATGGCCGGCGGTGTAACTGTCAAGACCCTGAAGGCGCTCAAGAAGCTGAGCCTGGTTGGTGGCAAGGTCGTGTGCGATGCCGAGCTCGACATGAACACGAATCAAATCAGCGATGTGGGCAATATCGACGGGGTGGATGTTTCTGGTTTGGGTGGGGGCCTCGCCACGCTTGCTGACTGGTCTTCACGACCCAGCGGAGTGCGCCTTCTCCCGTCGCCTGCTGATAACACCGCGACATCATACGCCTTTGCAGCAGGGGGCCTGACGGTCAAGGCCAACGGGCTCGACACATACGGGGGCGGAGATTACTTCTGCAACCCTCTGGGGTTCGCTGTTTCGGCTAGCGACTATGGTGCCGTCGATTTTAGTATCGACCTCGACACGTTCTCGGGGCAGGACAACCTTACCAGCGGTAAGATCTGGCACGTGTTTTTATGCCTGGTGCTCGGTGATACAGACAAGAAGGGCACGTGGTGCGGGCTCAGGCTGTTCTTTCAGGAGGGCGCGGCCACAGAAGTCCAGCTTAGGAAGTGCTTTAAGCCCACCGCTGGAACGGCTCACACGGCGTCAAACTCTGTTGACCTGGGCGCCGACTTCACGGGCGATCGAGCGGCTATCAGACTACAAATAAAGTGGGACTCAGCGCAGGGCTTCAAGGCCTATTACGACAACGCAGCCACGGCCGGTGCGCTCACAGCAGAAGGCACCGAGGTGGGCTCTGGCTCTGTTGCGACGGGCTTCGTTCAGCCGACTATCTCATCATCCACCGCAGGGAGCATCGACTCCTACCGCGCACCCATCGGAGCCACAATCATGTGCGCCATTGGTCAGTCACAGGACAGGGACGCCGCCGACGCCTCTGTCTGCCGAATCACGGCCCTCAACATCCACTCAGCCTCATGAGCGCACTATCAACAGGACCGACAGATCTGGAGACACTCGCCCGCCACGTTGCCCAACTAGCATCGATGCAGGCGCGGTCAGCCGCATCAATAACAGCAGTTCCGGCAGGGGCAGGGCGTGACGCGCTGGAGGCAGAAGGGTCTGCAATCGACGCGCAGCTTACTCAAGCAACAAAGCAGCTCAAGCTAGCCGAAGCCTATGCCTACTACCGGGCCAAGGGGAAGTGGGCTGGAGCTCCGCACCCCACCACCACAGCGGAGAAGGCGGCCCTTCGAAAGGCCAACAACAGCCCCATCGGGCCAGCTCAGGCAGCATCACTCGCAATGGGCGACTAGCCTATTTTCTTGCCCCGGTACACGTTGGCAGTGACACTGCTCCCATGAACGAACTCAGGCAATTCATGTCGTGGCTTGACTCGAGGTACGAAGGGCTCTGGCAGAGCCTCCAGCGAGTGCGGGCCGAAACCACACCACAATCAGACAAGCGGGAGAAACACGAGGAACAGCTCGCACAGCTACAGCGTTGTTCCAAGATGGTATCCGCCCTCATTGCGTATGCGGTCCACGGAGAGCACCCGCATACGACACCGGAGCCTTGGCGGGCTACCGTGGAAAGGGTGACCACCCTGTCACCTTACGCAGCCCTCTTGGAGATGGAGCTGGAGCTGGGGTTATGAGCATGTACTCCGCACGAGACATCGGCATGTGGGTGTGGCAGCTGAAGAAGTGCGGCAAGAACCCAGCCCTCCTGCTCCAGTCTCTCGGCGTGCGACGGGTGTACCTCAAGGTCTCCGATGGCACAAAGTCATTCAAGCAAAACACCGGCCTGGCGGGCAAGGACTTCGTAGAGCGATGCTCTCTTGCGGGCATCGAGGTCTGGGCCTGGGCATACAACTACGATAAGAGCATACAGAGGCAGGCAGAGGTGCTCCTGCGGGAGGCCAAGTCCATCAATGCGGACGGCATCATCCTGAACACTGAGCGGGCCTTTGTGGACGGGGATGAGTGGGACGAGACAGCGCTTGACGGCCTGCTCGATGCTGCGGTCTCCACCCAACGACATGTAGGTCTGAGCTCCTACCGTCAGCCCCAGTTCTTCCCGGATTTCCCCTGGCACGTGCTCTCGCGGTATCCCTCAGTTTTCGCCATGCCGCAGGTCTATTTCCTCAAGCAGGCAGAGACGAGCGCGAAGCGGGTGGCCAAGTCCATCAAGGCCTGGTCTGCGATCGGCAACCCGGTCATCGCCACCCTGGGAGCCTGGGAGCCCAAAAACACTCCCGTGGGGATCCAGGCTGGGGCAGACACGGTTCATATGCTGGCTGAGAAGGGGCTCTGCATGCCGAGCTTCGACCTCTGGTCTCTCATGTGGTTGTACAAAGCCCCGAAGCTGGCTAAAGCGGTGGCTGCAATCTCGCGAGAGGCCAAGTGCTTTAAGCCCCCGAAGAAGCTGGCGGTTCACCCGCTGGACGACCCTTGGTTCCAGAAGGCTGCTCTGCTACGATTGAAGGCGTATTATGGACCTCTTGGCAGAGGCTGGACCCCCAAGGCCAGAGCTGCCCTCAAAGAGTTCCAGCGAGACAGCAACCATTACAAGGCCAAGGTCGATGGGATATGGGGGCCTAAGACAAGGCGAGCAGTGCGGAAGGCACTAAAAGAGCAGGGCATCGCATGAGCACGGACTTAATGAGCCTCCTCAGTAACTTTGGCAGCACAGGGGTCCTCGCCTACTTCGCGTGGGCTCTGCTTCAGGAACTCAAAGCATTCCGCGTGGACCTGGCCAACATCTCAACGACGCACCGAGATGAGGTCGTCGCAATCACTGAAAGCCACCGGGAGGAGGTATCCAACTTGCTGGACCGCTTCCTCAAGAAGGACTGAACATGAAACGTATTCTGCTGTGCGCGCTCGCGAGTTGCTTCATTATTGGGTGTGCTACTGCGAACTGGCCCAAGGGTCTCTGTGAGGTCAACGCAGACCAGGAGCCCAAGTGGAAGTGCAAGTGTACGGAGTTGGTCTTTGAGGTTACGCGCAAGCCTGGTCGTACAGATATACTGACACGTTGTGACGGCACAAAACTCCCCTTCTCCGTAAGCACCGACAAGGTGGAAATCGAGGACTGACATGGACTTTGAGCACCTTGAGATCAGCTTGAGCTCGTACATTAAAAGCGCGCTCGAGGAGCTGATTAGTCCAGACCTCATCGAGGAGGTCATCAGCTCTGTCGTGGGGATGGCAGCGCTCTATCACGCATACATGTCGGGCGATGACCTGGATGTGGATGTGGAGGCAGGCACGGTTATCTTCCGAGGTGACCTGACGGATGACCAGCCGCCGAGCGGAGGCCCCAGCGGGGAGGATTAGTCCTAATCACCCGCCAGGTCGCCTGCATTGTACAGATTCAGCGCTCCTCCGATAGCGCTACCTGCCGAGCCGGGGGGCGAGGGGGGCCTCCAGGCGAGGCGACAGACGTATATCTAGTACCTCAACTTTGCCGAAGGCCTCCGTGACGGCAGTCATTACAGGGTGTTGCAATATCTCGCGGTACACGTTTCGTACTGGGGGCTCATGGTATCCTGCGGCTCGGAGTCTCCGAGCAGCCTCATCATAGTCCAATCCGCTTGTTCCTTTTCCTCAGCGTACGGTCCAAAAGCACTTGGAGCAAATGGAAGACCCACCCGACCCGCGCCACCTTGATGCGCTGAGCTCGAGAGCGACAGCCCCCTGGTGAGCGGTCGAACTGCTCAGCCACGGCTCGCCATCCCGCCGCGTTGATGGTGCGGCCCTTCCGCATCGACCGGCTCTTCCAGGCGTGCATCACCGCAACCCTCAGCCCCTTGTCATCCCCTGGTGTCCAACGTCTCCGGGTCGTCTCACTTTCCAATTGGGTCCCTCCTGTGGTTTGTAAGTCCATGAAAGTAGCAGGCTATGGTTTTTTTGTCCGAGAGAAACTTGACCTGGCTCTTTGTGGGGGCGACAAAGGATGTTCACGCTCGGGGGAGGTGGTGATTTGAGGCTCAGGTTTCGCTGTCCGCGATGTGGCAATGTCACTCAAGAGCGGCATCCTGCGTCCAGTTGGATCACCTGTCTGCCCTGCCGTGAGCAGACCATGACAGAGAAGGAGGATTATATGTATTACGCCGGGATAGACCTCGGCAACGACGGTGCTATCGTCGTGCTCAAGGGGGACCGTGACCAGCCTGCCACCTGGTATACCTGGGAGTCGGCCACTTTTGGGGCGAACGGTAGCCACGAGCCCTACGAGGAGGCGATTCGATCGTTCCATGCGGATTTCCAGGGGGTTGAACTCCGCATTGCCATCGAGAAGCCACTCAAGATGCGCTCACACCTGGCCACTGCGGCCTTGTGGTGGGCCTACGGGTACGCTGCGTGCTTGCTGAAGGAGGAGTCATGGGTCGGGGTTTACCCCCGGACCTGGCAGTCGGCCATGATGGGGGACCTGGCTGGCAAGAGTAAGGACAAGAGCTATGAGGCGTCGGGGTTCTTCGTTGACCCCTTCGACGGGCTAGCTGACGCCCACAACATCGCAAAATACGGGAGGATGCACATCACATGGGAGAACGTCTCTTCACCCACAGCTCAATAGCACTGTTTCAGCGGTGCCCACGCCAGTATCACTATCGATACCGGGAAGAAATCATCAAGCCCTGGGCCACGCCTGGAGCGCGGGGGTTTGGCTCTGTCATCCACGACTGTCTGGAGCTCTGCCTGGGGGGGAAGCCCTACGAGCAGGTACAGGCGCACATCGTGGAGAACGGAGGAAGGCCAGACCAGTGGTTGCAGCAGCTCGCCATGATGGACAGCTACTACTACCACCATCCACTGGAGCACGAGCCCTGGGAGGTAGTCAGCCTCGAGGACGTGTTTCACATCGAGGAGAACGGCTATAAGCACGCCGGCAAGGTCGACGGTCTCGTCCGCATGAAGGACACGGGACAGCTCTACCTCCTCGAGCACAAGACGGCAGGCAAGGTCAGCCAGACCTACAAAGAGCGCATCTGGCACGACCAGCAAATCCACCGTTACGCCAGGTGGTACGGGAAGGCCAAGGGGATCCAGATTGAGGGAGTCGTCTACAACGTCCTCATCAAAATCGCCCGAAGGAGGCGCGTCAAGCGAAACGAGGAGGATGAGGCCTACCTCGCCAGGCTAATCGCGGACTACCGGGAGCTACAGCCATTCCTCCGCATCAACATCCCGGTTCACGGTGACACCATGAAGGCCACCGAAGAGCACGATGCCATGATTCTCGAGATGATGGCTAAGTGCGAGGAGAAGGATGTCTGGCCCAAAGCGACGGGGCAGTGTGAGGCCTTCCATAGGCCTTGCGACTACCTCAAACTGTGCATCGAGCACGACAGTCCCTACGTGAGAGAAGCAATCTATGAACACAAAGAACCACACTCGGAGCTGAAATAAATGACCATTGCCATACCGAAACACAAGACCCCGGTTCAGGCGGATATCACCAAGACGATGGTGCTGATCTACGGACCCCCAAAGGTCGGTAAGAGCACCTTCGCGGCCTCGGCCAAGCGACCCCTCTTCATCCCCACAGAGCCGGGACTCAACCACCTCAACGTCTTCAAAATCACCGAGAAGACCCACATCGAGACCTACCAGGAGCTGCACCAGGCCTATGTCGCCCTCCATAAGGCGAAGCAGGCCGGCACCCTCAACTTCGCCCCTATCGTCATCGATACCGTTGGCAGGATGGTCGACCTCTGCGAGGAGGAGGCCAAGCGCAAGACCGGCGCGGAGAACCTCGGGGATGTCCCCCATGGTGGAGGCTGGGCTGTGAGGAACACCCTCATCAAGGACCTCCTCTTCCGGTTTAGTGGCCTCGGACAAGGCCTCATGCTGCTGTGCCACAGCAAGCTCCTGGAGGAGGACACGCCCCGAGGCAAGCGCATCTCCCATGTTCCTGCCCTATCTGGCTCTGTAGCCCTCGCGGTCATGGGCCATGTGGACGTGGTCGGATTCGCCTACCCAGATGCGGACGGCAACCCCAAACTCTACACCAAACCCCACAAGTCCTATCAGGCGGGTGACCGAACCGGCCGACTCCCTGATGCCATGGACCTCGATTACGAAGCCTTCAAGAAGGCCTATGAGACAGGAGCGAAGACCAAATGACTGACGACTTTTTCGGCAAGACACCACCCGCTGCATTCGGCAATGACGGCAGCAACGACTGGCTCAGGGACCTCTGGTCTCAAACTGAAGCCGCTGAGCAGAAGCCAAGGCGTGAGAAAATCCCCGCAGGGGAGTACATCGCGGTGGTCGAAGGGCTCAAGCTCGAGGCCACAAAACAGGGCAAACCCAAGTTCACTTTCACCCTGAAAATCGTGGACGGGGTCCTCAGTGGCCGGCTCCTCTGGAAAAGTTGTGTGCCGTCGAGTCCAGCCGCTATGGCATACTTTAAAGCTGATGTGGCAATGTGCGGCGCGAATGTCTCAGACGGGTATGACCTGGAGTCCATTAACGACTCCATCACCGGGCAGAGGCTCGCCATCTCAGTCAACTACCGCATCCGAAGCTGGGAAGGAAAGAGCTACGAAAACCAGAACATCTACTTCAACAAGTCGCTCAGCAGGGACCCCAGCGCGCCCGTCGATGACTTTGACGTGCCCTTCTAAGAAAGACGGAGTCTACTCACGGACCTCCCGAGGGCGTGTGCGAACCTGGCTGATTACAGGGACAATAGCCATTCACCTGCAAAAAGCCCGCGCATACACCCTCGAGGAGGTCATCTCCTGGGGAGGAACATGGAAACTTTTGAGCGAGCAGCCGACCGAGAGTGGGAGGCCAAGCTGAGCCAGTTCATGCAGGGTATCCACCAGATGCTGGTCAGCAAGCGACAGGCCTATGGGGCCTCAATCGACCGACCCGTGGGCATTTTCCTACAGGCCTCCAGCGATGAAATCGGACTACGAGCTCGTATCGATGACAAGCTCAGCCGTATCGCCCGAGGCGACGGAACAGGTGACGAGGATGCCATTGATGACCTCATTGGCTACCTCATCATGCTCCAAATCAAGCGGGGCGCAGAGGGGGCGAAATGAATCTTTGTTCGTTTGGAGCTGGGGTGCAGTCGTCTGCAATTGCTCTATTAGCTTACAATAAAGACCCAAGATTGCTTGAGGTTACAGGCGGTGTTCTTCCAGATCGCTACCTGTTCGCTGACACCGGGGACGAGCCGCCAGAAGTGTACAAACAGCTCGAACTGTTCGAGTCGATGGTGCCAATAGAGCGAGTTTATCGCTTTGAAGACCGGCGCACGTTGGCTGACCAGCTTTGCGGCAGGCTGGAAAGCTGCAAGCAGACCAGCGTGACCTGGATTCCTGGGTTTGTAGAGACGGGTGGTAGGTCTGGCCCCATCCAGCGGCGATGCACTCACACTATGAAGGTGGAGGCTTTGGATCGGGCCTCCAGGCGAATTGCTGAGGTGCCGAGAGGATGCAAAACCGTTGTGGTTCGTACGTGGCTAGGCATCTCGCTTGACGAAATCAGCCGATGCAAGACATCTCGCGAGCCCTGGCGGAAGTTCTTCTACCCATTGATTGAGATGGGCTGGAGGCGCGGGCAGTGCATTCGCTACCTGGAAGATCATGGCTTCTCCACCGTGAGGTCGGCGTGCGTTTATTGCCCGTTCCGCAGCAATCGAGAATGGGAGCGGATGCGAACAGAGGAGCCACACAACTTCGCGGCGGCGACCGCATTCGAGCAGCGGCTACACAAAGCGTACGATGCGCTTGAAGAACCAGCCTTGCGATCAAAACCTTACCTCCATCGCACCAGAGACCCAATCGACCAGGTGGACTTTACTGGCGGTCAGATCGAGATGTGGTCAGCCATGGAGCAAGAATGCGCGGGTGTGTGCGGGGTATGAGGCAACGAGGGGAGCAGTTCATCGCAGAACTCACAGCCCTCTGCGACAAGCACGGGATTTACCCCGTAGCCGCAACCGGATTCCTCCCGCTCCACCAGTGTTACATGGCGACAGAGGATGCGGCGGAAGACTGCCACCTACTCAGGATGCAGCTCTCGGATGCCAACCTCTGCCCACCGAGCTCCAAAGCGGAGCAGTTGTACCAGGAGGGCAAGCTCACCGATGAGCAGCTCGCTTCGTTACACACTGCTACTGAGGAGTGACTATGAGCTGAGAGGATGGAGCACCTGGAGGGCAATCCACAAACCAAGCGGGCGGATATTCGTCCACCGCCACCGTGGGTCCTCCTACTCCACCCCAGCCATTGCGATTGCTGCACTACAGGATGCGGAGGCTGTCCTGGACGAGTACCTTATCGTCCTGCATCAGCTCATACAGACGGATATCGGGGTTGATCCCTCCTCGAGAAAGCCGGTCTGCGTCACACCAAACGAGTACCGCATTGGGCCCCTAATCCAGCGAATGGGGGAACCCTGGACCCCCGAGGAGTATGAGACCGATGATGACATTCCTTTCTAAGCCCTCATGGGCTGTGGAGCCCTTGAGCACACCGCAGCTACCTGCCATAAAGTCAGAGGGTTAGTCCTGTTTGAAAAAGAGGGTTGACGAGAATGGTTGACCTCGCGTATGGTCATGATTCTTCTTTTTCTTTTAGAATTTCTTTTTCTTCTAAATTAGCGGGATGTCTCTTAAGTTAACTTAAGGTTAAGTAGGCCTATTAAGTCTACTAGGCCTAGTAGGGCTGGTTAAGTTAACAGGAAGTGGCGCGCTTTACATCAGGGGAGCTCGCAGGGTAGCCTGGCAAGCAAGGGGGATTACACATGCACCGGATGACAAGAAATCATAGCCTGACCATCACGCCTGTTCAGGATGACCTCTGGGGCGTCACACTAGACTTCCTCGAGGAGGGGGTCAGAGTCAGGGCGGTAGGGGCGACACCGCAGACAGCCATTGATGTCGTGTGGATGGCAGCCGAGCAAGTAGGCTCAGAGAGGCCTGTGTTGGAGCTGGTCCGGGGGGAGGGGTAATTTTGAAGGGGGGTGAAAATTTATTAGAGAAACAGATTCGCGTGCGCGCCCACAACGTACCCGCCCTTGCGCGAGCGATATACACTCCAGGCGAGCTCGAGCCGGATGCCCCCCATGCCCCCCTAAACGCTGCACTGGTCTGGTGTCTGTCCGACCGGACGGGCATGTATGACCCACTGATTGACAGCTGCAATCCAAGGCCTATTGCCCTGCGCCCTGCGCCACAAGATAAGGGGGGTCATATAGGGCCAGAGTGGAGCGCAGTCCCCCGAACCACCACTAAGCTCCCTACCTCGAAACCCCGATAGGCCGCGCGCTTTGAACCTGCTCCGTTTGGTTTGTGGATCCGTGTTACCGTTATGGGGCCGCTACCTATCCAGTGACCGGAGGCCCGAATACATGGCAGACAAAGCCGAACGTAAAGCCCACCGATTCCGGCTCTGGTTATCCACGGAAGACAAGGCATTCCTTGATGCCATTGGCAAAGTACAAGCCATTACTACAGGTGCCCTGATATCCGACTTCATCGCTATCAGCCTCCGTGCCATCCGAACCGGCAGAGACCCATATACAGGCGAACCTATCCTGTGGAGGGTTCCCGACCGTCTCCTGCCCCCGTCCATCAAATCAGTGCTTGAACAGATGGAAGCTGGCGAACAC
>Ga0098061_1000135_pt1 | contig 31204 bp, 9 predicted proteins | sample 22_taG_FD_92579 | JGI IMG/M metagenome (GOLD analysis project Ga0098061, IMG submission 92579) | Marine viral communities from the Subarctic Pacific Ocean - 22_ETSP_OMZ_AT15343 metaG | ecosystem: Environmental > Aquatic > Marine > Oceanic | place: Subarctic Pacific Ocean | collected 2015-01-20
GCGGCCCTATTGTTGTAATAAACCTTTGAATCATAAATAAAGAACGAACTACTTGGATGCGCCTTTATCTGATTGTAGAGAATGTCATTTTTGCCGAATTCATAAAGTGGCATTTAGACACCTCCACACCTAGTAGTCTAATCTGACGCGGAGGGTGAACTCGGTATCCGGTGATTTGCGCAACGGTTCTGAAAGTTTTGCAGTAGCAAGAAGCTCGTTGTCAGCAGAATAGAGACCGATGGTAGTACAATATGACACTGGAGAGTCTGCTGATCTTGTCTTGACTCGCAGCCGGCTTCCGCTCAGATATGTTGGGTTGCTTGAATAGTTGAAATCGTTATGATTAACTCGACAGAAATAGATGGTTGAATTCAATTCTGTTGTGTTGTTAAAAGAAATATTCCAAATTCTGTTTCTTATGGCGTTTGATACTTCTGCAATCGTGGAACCAGAGGCCATTTGGAAACCAGTTGCCCCAACTGTTTGTGCAGCAACCACGGTGCCATCGCCGTCGCCTAAGTTTGTAGTGCCGCAGTTCGCATCATGTAGCAAGCCTCCAGAAAGAAAGCCATTAAAGACTCCACCAGTGATGGCAATAATTCCAGCTTGGTAGTAGATTAAACCACAAGCCGGCTTTGACGATCCAACAGAAGCAGCGTCGGTGATAACCTCGCCCTGTACCAAGTTGGCGCTCAGTGCGCCGGCGCCGTCATTTGTGGTCTCCAAGAACAGTTCTCCATATTCTCCAACAGGGCTGTCGACATGATATCCAGTTGCACCGGAGAGGTCTGAAAGTTTGACCCTCATGTCGAAGCACAACTGACCATGATCAAAGCCATCATCTATCCCCAATTCCAGCGCGAAACTGCCTTTCTTGACCTCATCTTTAGTAAGGAGACGAGAAAAAGGAATAAAGAAAACTTCTTCCATCTTTTTACTATTTGACGGAAGAACGAACTTTTTAATACTCCCAGTCGCATCATAGCCAACAAGCTGTTGTGCCATTTGATTATAGATGTTTATCTTCTTAGCGTTCTGAGTGTTTCCGGAAGCCGACATGTTGGATTCAGCATGATATCCAAATGTCATATCAAAAATGTGATTTGCAGAAGAACTTAGATATGGATAATCATAAATGCTTTCAAACATTCCGTGACCATATGTCTTAATGTTGTTTTCAGATCCAAGCAGCTTGGTGGATGAATCATCATAAGTACCAGAAATAATCGAGCCAGTGATCGGGATCGCCTCATGAAGAAGCGTCCTCGCCTGAGCAATATCGTTGCTTAGAAAATTCTTAAATGTATTTGCCATATTTTTATCCTATCCTTTAAACTTTCTTGACGAACCGAACCGGCACATCGATGCGATAACCAGTGTTAACGCCAGTGATCCTGATTGTCGTCTTGACCTGCCTGAAGCTGACACCTGACGCGTCAGAGGCAGTATCAGATATTGTTTCTGTGAAGCCTAGGGTGTCGAAAAGATAATTGCTCGTATTAAGCTCTAACGAAGCGCGCACCTTGAATACTATCTTGGTTCCTCTTGGTCCAGCGATTGTCATACTAGTGTCTGTTGCTGTGTTAATTATTTCGCTGACAAAATCAGTATCTGTTCCAAGAGACAAGAAGTATGTTGCGATATTGTCGTCGTCAACAAAAGAGACTGAAGCTCTTGTCGCGTCTCTAGAAACTATGCTCCCTAAACGGTTATCGATCTCAATCATGTATTGGGTTTCCACGAGAAGAGGATCTAGCGCCCTTGCTGGGGAGATGGCTGAAGTGTCTAGGCCTTGATCGAGTCGGATTCTGTTTCCGGTGCCGGCGGGGTCTGCGCCATAGAGGGCGCCACGAAAAGCGTCTCCGCTAGAGGCGTGAGTTGCCAATTCTGTTTCGGAATCAGTATCGACAGCTACTAAAAAATGACCAGCAGTGGTTCGTTGTAGTGATGACTCAAAAACTTCATTAAGTTTGATCATCGGAAGATAGAGAAGATTGTTTCTAGGAATAGAGACTAATTTAGACTTCATCGAAGCAGCATTGTCCGTGAACGCTTCTAAAACAGGAGTCTGTAGAATATCTAGATCATAATAAGCCGATCCACTGCCGTGATCCTTGTTAAACAATTCATAGTTAATTTCGTCATCGCCTAGCGCAAATTTAACAATCTTGAAGCTTCCGTCTCCTTTTGCCATGCGCATGCGACCAGTATCAGTTAAAACGGCGTCAAGTATGATATCGCCGCTATTATCTAAAAAAGCCATATCTTTTTTTCTCTCCTTGGGGTGCTAGTATTAAATAGTGTGTTGAAATAGATTTTTACTTTATTATGTTATCATGGGCCGACTGAGCCGCCTGAAGATAACTTATCTCCTAGGCCCACTTCTGTGTCGTCATCACCACGGCCGAGATCTGATGACAGAGAGGACATGTCGAATGATTCTGTTCCTTCGTTTTGTGCCTTGACCCTTTGAGACACAGGGCCGGCCGCGGCAATGACTGCATCAGAGACGCCAGCCCGACGGTTGGCATCAGCTTCCCCGGGGGCGCTAACTGCTTTTGTTTTAAATGTTACATTAATATCTATTTTTCTTCCCGTATCTTTTGAGGTTAGTCGTATCTTGAATCTCTTTCCGGCAGAAGCTTCATTTCCAAATAAAGTTTCGTCTTCTATTCCCAATATGACATTTTTGGCAATTGCATTTTGGCTAGCCCCACTTTCGGCCACTAGGCCGGATGCGCTCTCGTTAACAATTGCTTGCGTCAACCTAGGACGAATCTGAAGCAAATTCTTAAGAGGCTTCTTAAACATCTTGACATTGGCCTCCTTGAATTCATAAAGGCGAACAATAGGATAGGAGACGCCACCATCATAGAACAATTCTACTTCGTAAACAGGACTTGGATTGGACAATTCACCATGGAAACCATATGATCTAAATACATAATAGAATTTCATATTTGGTGCCTGCTTAATTATGCTAGCGACGGATCCGGCTGACAGACTGGATGACAGATTTTTACTAGTAGATATGTTCACCAGGAAACTATCTTTAAAGTCTTCATAGTCCGTTGGAGGGGTATCTATTCGATACACTCTTACTCCACTCATTGCCTGTGTCGTACGATATTGTATTTTTCCGTCTACTGAACGCTTTTCATCAGACAGATATTGATTGTTCAAAAACTCTTCAGCCTCCGTAAAAGAAATTGGCTCTTCATATGATTCGCCGATATGTGTGTCGAAAGAAAACAACATGCCATGTGTTGTTCCCTTAATTTGCTCAATGTACGACTGAGGATAAAGAGGTGGAGGCGCCAGAATTGCGCCAGTGGAGGAGAAGATTGGAATCTCAAATATCTTTATCGCCGGCTTGTGCACAACTTTAAATTCTGACCAATAGTATCCATCTTCATAATAAACTTTATCGGGGGCACCTTCATGATCTGTGAGCACATCATCATAATAATATCTGTCCCCAACAACGGCGACATATGCCGTCACCTTATAAGTGTACATTGTGCCATACTTTACTTGCGTATCAATGAGGGAGATTATTTTTCCCTGAGAGTCTTCTTCTGAAGTTCCAGTATTATAAAAATAAAATGTCTGGATGGGCTTTGAGTTTCCGATTGATTTCGTAACCTTATATAGCAAAATTTCTGAATGTGCTAAATCTCCGTCCTTTGCAATCTGCAAATAATTCCTAGCATGTTTTTGCAGGATCAGATCTAGTTTGCCGCGAAGTATCTCAACGCCGTTGCCAAAAGCAACAGTGTCGACGAATAGGCCCCTTTGCAAAGCCAGATGCTCCTGTATGGTGTAGTTTCCGACAACAGCATCTGCACCTGGGGGCTCACTAATAAGAATTGTGTCCGAGGGCATGGCATTGGCCGGAGAGGAACCCCAGTATGGGAGATCTCTATCCCAGTAATCAAGCATGTCAACTGAATCTGAAGCCAGATTTCTTCTCTTTGTCGTGCCGACAAGGGTTTCAGTAAAAGTTGTGATACCAGATTTGGACCGGGACACTAGGCTTTGATCTCTTTGCGCCTCCTCAATGTCTCTCATGAAAAGCACCGCAAGGTTAGAGCGCTGCATGCCTCTCGCTATGCTTCTGTCTAAGCCGGTAGGAATTACTATCTCAGAATACATTGGAAATAAGTATTTGCTGTCAGCCCATGTACCAATAGTTTTTGCGGGATCGCCCACTATCATCTGTGTTCTGTACTTTAGTCTGCTTCTGGATCTTCGAAGGTTACTTCTTAGCATCTTGGCGGTCGGCGACGACAGCGTGGCATGAAAGTTGGGATCTTCTGGCGGCCGAAGAACTGTATTTTTTACCATTCCATACATACTTGGAATATGTACAGATCTAACAGACGGCTGAGACAGAACTTCTTCATACTTTGGATCCAAGTAATTATATTCATAATTTGCCTTCGCTGATTTTTCTGAATTTAGGGCTCTGGTTAAGGGTACCCTAATTTCTGTCGCAAAATCTTCAAATGTTTTGTTCTGCTTTATTTCGCCCAGAAGATCGACTAAAGCTCCGGCATCGCTAGCGGTTCGGCCCGGCATGCCAACCTTGATTGTCTCGTTGGTCGAGTAAAACTCATAATACAGAGAATTCTTGCGGTGTAGAGTTCCTACTCTTTCTACCTTGATTTTATCTCCTTTTTGTTCATAAGAAACGGTGCCCGGCCGCCACGATCCCAGTCTTGCCCTAAAATCGTCTCTTCCGGCTTCGCCAGAGAGAAGGCCTTTGCTTAGGATGGTCATTCTTTTAGTGCTCATTAATAAGATCCTCCACCATCACCAGAAGACATTCCTCCGGATCTGCCGCGTCTAGCGCGTTTGCCGGAGCTTGATTTTCCTCTCCTTTTTGGACTTTTGCCGGCCGACAAAGAGTCCAACACATCAGTACTAGACTTGCCAACCGCTAGCGGGTGAGGCTTCTTCTCTTCTCCAAAATTGGTTCCAAATTTTGTGACTCTGTTTGGTTGTTGCACCACATCAGTCATTAAGTACTCTGGCATAATTGAATCCTCTAGCATGCTAATTTCAACGATTGACTCTAGGGCTTGGATTCCGCGAAGATTCAAAGAGCCCCTATCTGATATTCTGTTGATAAAAGAGCCTTCAGACAAATCAGTTGCGATACCGTCCTCTGAGCCCTTTCTTGACTTTCTAGAAGAAATGAAAAAATGTTCATCAAATATCGGCAGACGAAGACGGGAACTATGACTAAAACCAAACATGGCATTGTTGTATGGGCGCATGCGGCAAAGGAGAGTGCGATTTGATTCTTCTGCTTTCGAAAGAATGTCCTCTGTAAGGGGAACAAATGTCGGGGTTTTCAACTGCTGTTCTCCGGTGCTTCTGCTTCTCTTGTATCCGATAAACACCTCTATTTGATTTAGCATCTGATAGTTGAAATAAATCATTGGTTCGAAAGTTGGATCAGAGAAAATATCGACGCCAGTTTCCCTCTTTAATTTTTGCCAGTTTTGGTTAGTGCTCTTGTCTGATGTCATAAATAAGGATTTAATCTGATTGGGCATCTTAGAAATAACTTCTGTCCTCGTTTTTCCTCTCCTTTTTTGCAAAAATCTTTCCACTATATTATTTTCACTTTCTAAATCGAAGGCATCTATCGTTTTAACCACGACATTCTTATTAAATAAATTTTCAGAAGATCCGGCAAAAGAAGACAAAATAGCAATTGCGATAGGAGAGAGATCAACCTTTTCTTCAATACGCTTTCTTTTTATCTCCTCTATTGCCTCCTCTTCGGGCTCTTCTTCATCAGAAACAATATTTAGAGAACCGATGGAGGCCCCAATAGAAATTTTGCCTTTATCCATCTCTCCTGTCGAAGTACCCAACTCTTTACGCAAACGACGCTTTCTCTTATGGTTCTCTGGATCCTCAAAGGATACTCCTAAGTTTGCCAACGAAACCATATTCATAATATTGGTTGCAACTTCTTCACCAGAAATATCACCTTCTTCTGAGCTTTTGTAGGTAGCCAAGAACGATGGGTTTGGATTTAACTTATCTTTTCCTCTGCCGCCGGCATCAGGCCTGAGAGCCATGACAGCAGACATCGCATTTTGGTGCACTCTCCTATTAAAGCCGGCTTTCAGCAGATCATAAGAAGAGTTCTCTCCGATCATGACAGCGGCCGGAGATAGATACGAAGTCTTTGTCCTTTTGAGGTTGAAATTTTGCTTCTTCTTCCTACTGGATCCTCGGCGGGACGGTGAGGCGAAGTGCTTCTTTTGTTCTGCCTGTATCCTTCTCCTAAAGCGTCCCAGTGGAATGCGCCTGATCCCTATTTGCCTTCTGGGGCTGCCTCCTAGAAAATCATATCCCGTATTCTTAAGAATGTCGCCATCGAACACATCTTTGAAGCGATGGCGCAGTCGTATCGCTGGTCTGGACGCTCTACTGCTTTGCACAGAAGATCCCTTAATCGAGACGCCAGAGGGATAATCAAATTCATCCATCATCACCACCTTGGTGCCCAGCATTCCCTTTATTTTTCCCTCCAAAGACTCCATCATCTCTAAGACAGTTAAAGTACCAGTAGGATTGCCGCAAGATGGATTTGACATCTCATAAAGGAGGGCAGCCAATTCAGAAGCCTTTTTTTCATTAATATCCGTTAGGTTAAAAAGTACATCAGCATACACTGCCACAGACTTTACCCACGGAGCGCGGGAGATGCCCTGTTTCACAAGTTTGGAACGATCTATTTTTCGGCCAGACATCACATCCAGTCGACTGGGTACGGGGTATCGTTTTTTCATTCTTCTTCGGAATTTACGGGTCGGCATGCCCGATCTTGCATTATAATGGCCTTTCTGCATCGAAAGATTGTAGTATTGGCGCATTTTTGTTCGGGCCTTAATTAGCTTCTGTAACTGCTCTTGCGCAAAAGATACTGTTCCGTCTTCTATATCAAAATCAATACTGTACTGATAGAGGCCGTCTGTTCTTCTTGACACATCATAATCGCTCACAGAAAAGGAGCGGGCCCTAGTTCTGCCAGAAATGGAAACTTCTCTTATCGCACCTATCGGCTTTGGTTCTGTATCTGTTGATTCCTCGTCCGAATGACTTTCCCTTAAAGAAGGAATGATGTTGCCTGCTACAAACTCTGATGTCATTGCCACCAATTCTGAGCGTTCTTCAAAGGAGGCATCTCTCATTCGCCCAGGGCGGAGACCCTTCTGAACTCTATGTCTAAAAACTCTGATATTCCTTATTCTGCTTTTTGAAAGAATATTTCTTTTTGCCCTTTTGTCGACAATATCAACAAGGCTCCCAAATTGAGACTTTTCTCGTATCAGCTTTTCAAAATCAACATGAAAGACAAAATTGCTATCACCAAAGCTGTTCCTGGAGCCATACAGGTCGGAAGCGTATGATTCTTTTTTTGGCAACCTATTCCTTTCCGGCGTCTTGCTTCTCCCTTTTTTTCTTTTATCGTCCTGCTGCGCGTTTGAGAATGGCAGTAATTGTAACTCTGCCATGTTGGCATTTTCTAAAAGACGGTAATCACTGACAACAATATTGCGCACTGGTTGTCTTTTTAAAGCCGAGTGTGGCGCTCTGCGAGAATGAAATGCGCCCGCCATGTAACCTTTTTCTTTGTTGTGGTGAACAGGGCCGGCCCAGACTTCTTTTTTTGGGGTCATAAAAACATATGCCTCTCTCTTAATAGCTCCTGATTGCAGCAAGATCTCCGTGCACGCGTTGCCTTGGACCTCTGTTCGCGTTCCTGAGCCAAAGGCATTCGCCTGAATAACGGCCTCTCCAGTTTCTAGAAATGTCATAGCAAAGACAGACAAGTATTTCGGCTTGTATTCATTGATAGAAAAATTCACACGATATGGAACAGAGTATGCAACATTGTCTTCACCCACCCTCTCTTTTCGGTGGGCTCTAAGGGGGATACCGGTTTGATCGGCAAGACTTATTACTTTCTCAACAACGCGCCCGGCGGTTATGAATCTTTTTATCTCTTTAGGGTTGGCGCCGCCAGTGGCTAACCGGACGCCGGCTTTTCTGTCGAGACACAACAACACCCGAAGTTTTAAAAATTGTTTGGCCTGTTCGTTATCATACCAGGTGCCGCCACGATTACCAGACATCATTCCATCTTTTATGGCAAACTCAATATCCACATTCAAACTACGAGTGGGAGGTGCTTTTACCTGCTGTTTTCTTTTTCTGCCAGACTTAAGCTTTGTCTTTCCAAAAATATCTTTTTGTCGGCGGCCAGGCTCTGGTCGCTCTTCAAGGTTTATCCCCTCTTCTGAGAGCAAGCCTGGCGAAAGAGAGACTTTTCGTATATATGCCATTGGAAGGGCATTATGAAAGACACCAGAAAAGTCTATTTTTGTAGGCATGTCGTTTGTTTTCCTCTCAAATAATAAATAGTACCATGATGATTAATCTGGGCAGCTATCCGGATCTGCGTCTGATGCATAGATGTCCCGAACGATCACATCTTTGACATCCGGACAGTTAAATTCTACTCCACAAGGAGAATAAATATTCTGCCCTTTCTTCTTGATTTTGCTCAGATTGCTACAAATAACTCCTTTGCTTATTTTGTTATCTGTTTTTATATCCAAGAAATATTCCACATATGACGAGTCAATCTCAGGTGCGCCTGAAGATCCCAGTCCCGCATCTCGTCTGGCTTCTTTCGGGTCGAGAAGAATATTATCTTTAATCATTTTTAACGGTTTCCGGAATGCCATAGGAGTTAATACTTCCTCCCCCAAGTTTCCAGCCTCTCCAGTGATATCAAAAACTTCTATATCAAAATTCTTATGCTTGCAAGTGGTGTTGCCCTCTTCCACCAAAATCAAAAGATTATCCGAGCCGACAGCGATAGCAAGATCATTTTTGTATATCTTTTGGGGTTGTAAGTTTGGCTCTGGAGTAAACTTAATTTGGGGGTCTTGCGGATCGACTGCCGCTATCTTGTATTCCACATCGATATTTATTTGAGGTATCTTAAGTAGTTGATGGGAATATGGCGTGAATGTAGTCGATATCGAGCCTGTTTTTTCTGTTCGAGTGGATCCGGTCATGTGATTTACTGAGCCGTTAATTTTTCCATCTAGCAAGTTCAGCACGAAGTATGGCGCCTGTGTTGTTCCTAGTTCAGATGTGCCTAGAGGATCCGTTAGGGCAAACATCTTTTCATAAATTCCCAGTTCCTGTCGATCCTCTAAATCGTTTATTCCGTCAAACAAGAATTCTTCTCTACCCGTAAAGCAAGTTTGAGACTTCCTGCTTGGTGTGTCGTTTTGTATTCTGCCTTCGGCGTCATACCTATTCTCTTCGTAAGCGGCCGCCCTAGAAGAGTTGGCACTAATTGATTCGTAAACCACGCCCTCGTCAAAGAAAGCATAATAAGCTGGTTTCATCTTTCCTTTAGATAGGAGATGCCTACCATATTGGGTAAGTTGAATGTCTAATACTTCTTCTTTTGGGTTAAAAAATGTCACGAAATAATGCCTCCATATTGATTTAGTCGTCGCCTAAGATGCTGATTGTCGACCCCAGATCGCCTAATCCGTCGTCGGTGGTACCGCGCCCCTTTTGGCCCTTAAAGGCTTGACCTTTCCCGGATGCTGCTGTAACAGATGATGCGCCTCGCTGGGTTGCAAGGCGCGTTGGAGAGTCAGATTGTGTCGTCAACCTAGCCTCGGTTGGGCTTATTTCTTTCTCTCCGAACTCAACCTCTGCCTCAATCTGTGCCAACTCCACGACGGAACACTGATCATATGGCCAGTTAAATGTGTAATCTGGAGTTAAAACGCCGGCGGCCTCTTCCTCTTTGCCAGAAAGAACTTCATAATAATTTACTTTTGCCTTCTGCTTGACTTTAAAGACCATCCAACGGAGCTTATCTGGGAACTCTCCTCTGGCGATATCTCCGGCTGGATTTTTTGTTGTCATAGCCCTTTTTGCCGCAACCCAGTCGCCCAACAGTTCATTAGACAGAAGATCATGAGTTGCGACGGAAGTCGACTCCTCTGCCACTGTTCCCAACTTTGGAGGAAGATTTTGCCACATGTGAGAAAGATCATCTTTGCTAAACGAATGAGAGAACTCAAAAATGTACATAGCAACAGGAGTAACTTCCGGATTTGTAATAAAATCTAGAGCCGGAGGAATGACATATCTTCCCATTCTTTCAATTTGTTCTCCTATTGATCTCCCAATCAGTCCAGCACTGGTCGGGCTTTTTGGATCTGGTATTGTAAAGAATTGTCTTTCACCCTCTTCTAGTACGAAGGGTACAGCAACAATGGCCTCGTGCATGCGTCGTCTATTGGCAATTTCACCAATCCTAACCGGATCAGTATCAAAACCACAGATATCTACTAGAGATTTAACGGACGGATTAGTCACAGCTTTTGGTTCATCTGTAGAGCCAGAACCAATAGGTATTGAATACCCATTCCAATAGGCTGCACGCGTTGCCTCGTCTTGCATCCTAGGGCTCTTCCTTTGTGCCGCAGGCTCAGAGCCCATCGACCACTTCAAAGAAGCGCTTGGGTGGTTTTTCAGCCAGTCTTCGGGGATATCTGTGACTTGCATATATACTCCCTCTCCTTCGAGGGGCAACCGGCCAAATTGGTGCCACATCCCTCGCGGAATGGCGCTGTTGGCCGCGGGAGTATCCGTAACTGTCAAGGTGCCACTGGCAACAGTTACTTTGTTAAAATTAAGCATTGGAGTTTCAAACTTAGTTTGAATAACCCACCTGGATTTTTCATCTTCTCCAATAGAATCAAAAATATTTAATGACGCGTCACCTTGCATTGCCCACTCATTCACATATGTACTTGAAGCGGGACCTATGTTTGTGCCGGAAGCTGTGTGGTAAGTGCTGCCGGAGGAATATGGTAATTCGGCTGCGGGGCCGGGGACTTCCACCTCATCTCTTAGCAAAGCTTCTCGATCATATCTCCACTTTCTAACATATGTGCCATCCAATGGTACATTCGAGGCTGATGATTCTAGAACCGCCGCGTTCGGTTCGGCAAATATCTCAGAAAGAGTCGGCCTGAAGGGCTTTGGATCTGAACGGCTTTTGCTAAATTGGAAATAGTCATATGTACCACAGCCGCCGCCGTCCTCGGCTATGCCTCCTGTTATCTCCAATCCTCTCGGGAAATAAATGAGATCGATCCAAGCCTCGCCATCATAATATGGAGGAGTATGGCTGCAATAAACTCCGTTCCTAGGATCAAATTCATGCATGGATCCACTAAATCCGCCATGTCCGTCACCTGCGGCCGATGTCTCTCCGGCCGCGGCTTCAATAAGCCCAAGGGGCGGACCAAAAGCGGAGGGACGAGAATACATAGTAAATGTTTCTTTAGGTGTTTCAATCACGGTACCTCCTACCGTTTCACCTGTCCAGAAGTTCGACTGATATGCCTCGGTAAGAACTTCTCTTGTGTTCTGTGGCAATTCAAAGTTGCCCCAAGATCCACTTGGAAGTTTTCCTTTGTCCATGCTGCGCCAAAGCTTGATACGCATACCATAAATTGATCCAGGAGTTACGGGCTTAAACTCTCGTTCTGGTCGGGAAGTTATTCTGGTTGTCTTTCCTCCTTTCAAGAAGAAATTGACACTTTCTGCAAGGAAATTGTGCATCATATTTCGATACACACGATTTCCTTGACCGCTCCAGCGGACTGTTGCATCAACACGAGTTAGCTTGCTAGGCTCGTCATCAGTGATCTTAGTATTTGCAAGATATCTTTCTGGATGTATTAAGGTCTCAAATGGCAGTCTTTTGTCCCAGCCGGCGGTGTGCTTGCCATTATTCATGCTTGCAGCCTTGCTGTTACTAAAAATAGCATATGATGCTGACATTGCCACCCTCTTAAGATCAGAGTTGAGCGCTCCGAAAGATAATGTTGGTTTTTTACTGAACTCATGGTTCTCCAAAATTGGATAATCAACAGCGAGGCCGGCCTTAATTGTATTGTACAATATGCCAGGCGCAAACATTGGCTTCATAAAGTTCCTGGAATATTTATCAAAATCATCTAAACCTGAGTCATTACCAGTAACATATGTCACATAATCTCCATATGAATCCATAAATTGTTTTGCAATCTCTACAGTTCTCTGTGCGGGGTAGAATCCGTCATATGGAACAAATTTCTTAATTGCTTTACACTGTAGAGTCAAGGAATGTGGTTGAATGATGTCTTTGTGATCTTTTCTGATAACTTCAAAATATTTCATAAAGTCAGAATTTGTGAAAACCCTAAAGAAGTCTGGTTCCGCACTATTCTGTGGCACATCAGATCCGGTCGTTGTTTGTGGTATGGTCAAGAATTTTTCATTCTCTGCCAAGAAATCATTACCGCTATTGCGATAAAACTCTAAATGTTCTGATATTCTAAATTCTGGAATAATAGAATAATCCTTTCCTTTGCCCTTTATGTCTGAAAAGAATTTATCATAAGAGTCGTAGAATGGATCAGCGGAATTCTTAGAAAAGATGCTGGATGTTCCCTCATATTTTCCAGCATGATTATTTGCTTCCCAGAGCGCTTCGCCTCTAAATAAAGACTGTAAAGGCATCACTTCTTTAAATGCTATAGAGCCGCCAGAAGCTGTCTCTGGTATGTCTATTCCCCAGTCCGGGCAGACAGATCTGGTCGCAGGGTAGATCTGTTTTCTGGCATAAAGTACACCGCCATAGGCCATTGATGCCGTGCCAGCATGATAATGAACATACTCATTCTGAAGCTGACCGGCCCTATGCCCAGTGGCGTTTGCGGAGCCGGTACCGCCATCAATCTCAGATATTCCGGTAAGTGTTGTGAAATTCTCTTGAGCATCAAGGTGCCAAACACTCTGGCTAATCAACAAGCCAAGAGCAGTCTTTGATTCTGGCCGGTTTTCCTTTGATATATCCGTGGTTCGATCTGTTCTGGAGGTCCTCCAGAAGTTATTTCTAAAGTCTGTTCTACCGCGGACTTTTCTGGTGTGGGCATATCGATGAGATGGCCACACTATCTCAGAATACAACACCCTATTTATTCCGACAACCGGGCTTGATGGATCTTCTATGCCGCCGTCCAAATACAGCTTTTTGATTTGATCGTAGGCACTGAAGCCCTTCTTTATCTCTATTCCCAAGTTATTCGTAAATGACGGCCTGTCAAAGAAGACAATATTGTTGGCATAAGATGACTGTACCATAACTGGCTTGACAACCAGCCCACCCTTCTCTCTCGCCTCTCCAGTGACAACAAGCAACTCTTGTTTGATTGGTCGATATTTTGTTGTTAAAACAGATTGTGAAACTAATAGAGTGGTGCCGCGCCTGTCTTTAACAGTCCTTGTGCCTCCGTTGACCTCTACATTCCTTTCGACGCCGCCATGTGGCGTATTTGTGTAAAGATTATTTTTTCGATAGTATCTGGCTAAAGCACCTTGTCCAACTCGAATCTGCTTCCAAGTTGGATATCCGTATGGGCCTTGTCGGTGATGAATAATTGCATTTAGGTTCTCTATTCTCCTGGCGGCTGCCGTGTCATGAATAACAGCGATAAACGATTCTTGATTTACAGCACCAAGTTTAAGGGGGGGCGGGTCGCGGCCTAGGTCAGCGAAGTTGAAATATGCAGCGTGATCGGGATAAGAAACTTGATCGCCTGAAGTCGGGCATCCCAAAGTAAAATCTGAAGCGCTGATTGGCTCTACGATTATGGTATTCATGCCGGCGAAATCAACAGGGATGAAATAATTTTTGAAGTCCGTGAAGTGATATGGTGCATACTTGTATGTGCCATCATACGCAGCGCCAAATTCACTTGCGCTTAGGAAGCTTATGGCTGAAACCATCCCATTGGATGATGATATTAAACCGTCGGATGGAAGATATCCATAAACATTTGTCGCGGATTCAACAACAGAAGCAGTTATCCAGGAGTATTGTCGATCAGATCTTGGGATCATGTGCTGGACATAGAAATTGTCATAAGCAGAAGCGGTTGTTACGGATCCAGAATGGTCCACGCCAAACGCAGACTCGCTGCCACTGTACACCAACCTCTTAAGAGGATTTCTATTTACCTTATATATTGCTGCAATTTCAGAAGATCCGGATCGGTATCCAAACTGATTATTGTGCTCCGTCAAAAGCGACTGGAGTGGTTGTCGGACACTTAAGTTCCTGAAGTTCATATTGTTGTACGGAGAATACTCCGCTGACTCTAAGTCTAGGAATGGACCTCCGTTGGCATCGCCAGCGGTTTCCGGACCTCCTGGTGCGGAGAAACGATTGACAATAACATGCCCCACTCTGCTTCTAACTGGCTTCACATGCTCCAAGATGTCTGGGAAGAATGGGGAGGCTAACGAAGATGTTGTAAATCCTTCATTTTTAACAAAGGAACTATTATTCGCTGACCTGCCAACAGTTTGTACAACTTCGTGAGTTTTGTAATAGTTTCCGAGAACAGAAGAGCCAGTACTGCTCATGATGTTTTTAACATTCATTGGTCGTTTAGCGAGACCATCACGATGATAATGCGCATAGGCGGGCGGATGTTGATCTAAAGTGCTTCGAGTCGTGAAAGTATTTCCTCCGTGTATCTCCCACGCCTCTGGTCGAACATGGGCCCCAGTCAATTCTGCTTGCACTGTTAAGTCGGCATGTCTATGCTGATACCCTCCAACATGGTGTTGAGAGAATGGGCCCTGCATAGGTACTTCGTATGCTTCTCCATAGGCATCAACATGATGGCCAACCAACTGCACATTACTAGTGTCCGACAGGTACCCAGTAGTAGCCGAAGAACTGTATTGAGCCACTGGAGAATACAGGTTGGCAGAAGCAGTCTGATCTGGTGTCAATGGCGCCATATTGTTTTCATATTTTCGACGGACTTGAATTATCGGAGGACCAGATTCAGAGACATGGATGTCTCGGAAATCACCAGTTGATATCTTTAAGTCCGCGACGGAGCCCGGCACAAGTTCATTAGCGATCAATTGAGGCTTTTGTTTTCTAGGGAAGTTATAACCAGATCTTATCACCTGATCGCTACCGCCTAGATCGGTCGACATACGAACAGGAGAAGAAAGCTGGCGCAAGGCGTATGTTGATCCATGATAAGCGGTGCCGGCAGAACTGGAGAACTTGGTATCGTAAGATGCAGAGTTAAAGCTTCGGATAATTTCATGCAAAGATTGTCTGGCAGTTGATAAAGTAAATCCATTGTCGAGTTCACGGTCGGGATTATTGAGATCAATATTGAAGTAGTGTTCGTTTTTCTCGGCGCGCTCTTTCCACCAGAGGGCGTTGTTGCCTTGTTTTTTAGGTCTTGAATTGCCCTCGCCGGCCCATGGTGTTGTAGTCATACCCTGATCAGTAACATTAAGGGTTCGGTACCAGCCGCCAAAACCGCGGTGAGTGTTGAGCGCAGTGATCAAAACAGTTGCCCCAGATCGTGTCGCCGTGAGAGTCGGAAAGGCATCGAGACATATTCGCAATTGTTCCGCGGTGAGGTCCTCATCAGCCCCAACAACATCAAAGGTTCGGTTGACTGCTGAGTCATTAGTTGTTGTTGTTGATGCGTTGGATGCTATTATGAAAGAGTTGCCGTTCTTGAAGCCGTCATTGAATTGCACAAGCGTGATTGTGTCGCCGCCCAGAAGAAGAGATGCGTCTGTAATTGTTATTGACGCGGTAGCGTTGGTGGGCATATCTTCAACTCTTGGATGCCCACGCTTCCAATCATAAGAAAGCTCACCTATTCCCTTTGCTCTAGCCCTAAGAACAAGATCGTCGCCACCCCACCGGGCATTGCCCTTATAGTCGAGAAGTGGCACCTTGTGTCGATACTTGTTTCTCTCAAAGATATGACTCTCAACAACTGTCCGAATCTCGTCTGCAACATCTGCCGATGCTGGAACGAGTTGTTGGATCATTACGGATAGTGAGTTGTCGATCCACTTGTAATAGTCGATGAACTTATCTAAGTCTGGATCGTTCTGGATCTTCTCAAAGAACAACAGACGAAGACGGTCAAAGTCTTTGTATCCCTCGCGGTATTTGTTTGTCATCTCTCCGACTAAATTGTTGAATTCTATCACTGTCGCAAATGTGTTTATCATCTCTTGTGAGATTACGCCATACATGCTCTTCTCGAAGGCGAAGAAAGTTTGTGAGACAGCGGGATCACTTGGAAACAGATCATCATCTTGTGTTAAAACATTCACCGCATCATTGCTGTTAATAACCTCTGGAAGTCTTTGTTTGGCAGCAGGAACATAGTTCTTGTCGACAACCTTTCCACTACTAAGATCGCTTGGGAAGTATCCTTTTCCTGCGTGCATATTCGCCACTGTGTGCGAGAAATTTCCATCGTTGGAATATCGGCCCTGCAATTGCACAGATCCGGATGCGGCGTCTTCGACTTCAAACTCGCCGGCTGGGCCTGACGAAGTAACTTGGGAGAAGTCCCAATGCATTGCCAAGGCCGCTGCTTCGGGAACATCCATGTTATCAATAGATACTCCGTCAGAGTTCGCAGAGAAAGTGACACTCTTGTTTGCATGCAGGACACCGATATTGTCTGGATCTTTAGCATGAGCAATGAGAGCATCCTCATCTAGATAGTGTGCCCAGTGACGGACAGAAGATGCCTTGATGTCACTATAGCGAGATATTGAGCCCGTGAAGTTTGTTCGGTCGGCGCCGACGAAATATCGCCTAGGCTGATCTAAGTACCGATCCGACAGGCCAGAGGTCGAGAGATAAAATTGATCTCTAATCACCCCTGAGTCTACATTGTATCCAGTAAACTCCAAAACAACATTGTTCGAATCATCAGATCCTGTAACGCCGGCAGCATAAGGATACTTTCCATCTTTAAATCTAACGGCAAAGTTCCATTTCTGATTGTCATAAACATTGCTAAAGACGCTGCTAGTAAGATAAATCCCTGGGTAGGGAGCAGCCGAACTAGATAGAGCAAACCAAACATTGTTTGACTCCTCTTTCGTTTTTACTGCATAGATTTGAAAGCCGTAATCACTAAGAGATGATGTGGTTCTTCCGATCCAATTAAAATCGTAGGGGAGGTCGCATGCTGTATGGCAACCAAATATGGAAGAAGTTGTAAATGGAGTTATAAAATAATTTGCATTGGAAAACTTCATCTTATTAGGAAAGATAGCTTCCACTTCTGCGGTGTTTGCAAAATTAACATTTGTGCCTGAAATATAAGTTATTGCGCCGTTAACCGTTGTATTAGAATCGCTTGATGTATTTTGATAAACCGTGCCATCAAATCGATCAGGATGGTTAAAATCTATATATTTTTTTCTTACTGTCGTATCATAGTGGGTATTATCAAACTTAAAAGTCGAATTGTTCCCGTAGGCATTTAATTTTATAACTTCATCATCAACACCATAACAGCGAACAAGATTTCTTAGTGATTTCTCCGTGCCTTTAGACTTGTACATGAAGATAAGATTGTTGTAAATGTTTTGATAGACTTGATTCTTCACATCATTAATGTCAAGACTATACGATCTATCATCTCTCCTGTTCGCAAATTTCTCCAAAATGCTTGCTTCCACAAAAGTCTCTGGGGCATAGAGACCCTGAGAAGAAAGAAGGCGCTCAGAGAATGGTACTGGCTTGTAACTTGAACTTGGATATCCAATGTCTTGTATCTTCGGTAAATTTTCTATTTGAAGATGTAGAGTGTCAAAATAAGATCCAATTATCTGTGACAACTTCTTGAGATGCGAGCCGCCAGAGGCCTCGTCTTCTTCAACAATCCATGCCGGCATAGAATCCAATATGCTGGATACATTCCAGTCGTCGTGGGCGCTACCGGATTTTGTAAATGTATCGAACAAGGTTTCAACATCTGGATGGCTTGAGTAAATGATCGGATCCTTAAACTCTAAAGTACCGGAAACTGTTGTCGTGGAAGAGTCGATTGCAGATCCTGTGCTTCTCGCGTTAGAGCTTGGATAGCCCTTCCAAACTCCATTAGAAATTCTTCCAGAATAATCGAGAACATTTGCGTCAATCGAGCTTGTTCCGGCGATTCCCTCATTAAATTTATAATAAACACCTAGTTCTGTGTTCGCTATCTCAGTATTTGTGCCGCCGCGAACTTGTGTCCACCAGTTTCTCTTTACATCCCTTTCGGTCTTTTTTGTTTTCCAATATCGGAATTCGTCGAGAGAACCAGAAAGCTTGCCGTATCCGGCCATAGTATGTGGAAAGTCGAATGAATTTCCAGAGGGTGCAGTCTGTAGGGCGCCGATGTATGCGATAAGAGATCCAGTTACTTCTCCGAATTCATAATCAGCAGACGAACTCGTCTGAGTTTCTAGCAGATTTCCATTTAGGTAAAATTCTGACTCAAGCTGACTATTGACAGAACTTGAATAGAATGTGAAAGCAACATGATTCCAAGTATCTTTTATGGATGCAGTGGTGGTTGTCGAGGCACCAAATGTCATATCCCAGACATTTGATCCAGATGCGAGATGAACTTTAAAAGGATTCTCTGAGTTTTCGCTTCCAGACAAGGTGATCAGCAGTCGTCCATATCCAACGCTGGATGTGGCGGCGCCGTTCCAGAGATCAAAGATTACTTCGTCGGCCGCGCTGGCTGGTTTCACAAAAGTGCCGGCGTGGAGCGTGGAAAAGCTGTAAGCTAACAGGTGGGGTCCGCTGGAAACAGTTTCGGTTATCGTAGTGTTTCCGGCGGTACCCGCAATTGCCTGCACAAGGTAAACATTGTTTCCTTGCGTTGTGGCTGTTATCTTGCCGTCATGACCGTTTTCGTGATTGATTGCGGCAGCGATCTGAGTTGCTATAGTGGAGTTAGAAGAAAGGCCTTGAATCTGTATACGAATTTCTGAGCCATCCAGGGTGCCCGTGGCGCCGGCGCCGGCGGCGTCAAAAAGGTATACTTCTGATGTTCCATCAGTAGAGGTAAGAGTAATCTTGGCGGCGTCTAGATCGGCAGGAGTGGCGGTGCCAACGACGATGCTACCGCGAGCGTGAGATGTGGTAAACTCCCCCTTATTTAGCCAGAATTCTGTGGTTACGCCTTTCGCCAGATCAAACTTAAGGTTCGATTCTCGACTACCAACCCTATCGAGAGAATCGACCTCTGCTGTGCTGTAGATGTCAGAATCATAGATATTAGCGTTAGGACTGGTTCTGTAAGTTGGATCCCCAAATGACTTGCGTAAATCATCATCAGTGATACCACCAGAAGATGTGTGTGGCCCGCCAACGATTTTAATATACTCTATGCTGTCAGACAAGCCATAGCCGCCCATGCCAACATGATATTCTATGTCGGACAAGCCATAGCTACTTGTCAGGGCACTTCCAGAGTTAGAAAATGTTCCCCATCCATCTGCGGAGAGATTAATATAACCTGTGGTACGGGGGTATCGATTTTCGAAAATGTAAAGATCAACATAGTTAGACTCATTCATGAACTTCTGAATCTCTCGTGCAGTTCCGTCATAAGGATATTGATTGTAGATCCTAGTTATGGCATCTTCATAGTAAGCCTCGGCAGATCCATAGCGAGCGAAGTTGCTTGGGTCGCTAAAGTCAACATGAGGAATGAAGCGCTCAATTCTTTTGCGCTGCTCCCAAACATTATCATCAGACTCTAGCTCAGGGTAATTCCTAACTACCTCTTCTTCGAGGCTGGTTTTGGTGATTACTCCGGTCTTATTTTTATCAAATAGATCTTTTATTCCCATTATTAACTCTGCCTCGATTCGACCCTAAACTTAAATGTTTCTGGCTGTTCGACCCAAGATCCTACAGAGTTGTTGTAATAAGAAAGTTTTATTCCATACATGTAGCCGGGCTCTAACATCTCCATATCTAGATCAAAATAACTTCCGGAAACATCAAAAGACATTTGAGTATGAAGCGTTGTGCTGCCAGTCCCATATGGAACAATCTTCAAGTCATCAACAATCCTGTAAATCTCGTATGAGCCGCTCTCCACTATGTTGACTTCTGCTTGTGCAGTCGCCTTAGTGTAAATAGTAGGTACCCAATCTTTTTGGCGAGTGTAAACTCTAAATCGTGCTGTCTCGTTATCTCGATAAACAGACTTGAGGTTCGTGATGTTAGAAACATGCTCATTAGATGGCGCCACAACAGAGCCGGCTAGCTTCCTGGGGTTTATTGCGCCAGTGTGATAGACTATCGATGCCTCTGTTGCGTCGGCAACTGAAGTGGTACCATCAGCGTCGACGCCTCCGCTGAACCAAACATCGAAGACTTTCGTAAGTGGCGTAGCTGATGCAGTCATAGCAACACTGGCAGAATAAATGCCAGTCGACACATAGCTTCCAGTGACTGCTCTGGGCTGGGCCGTGGTGACATGTGTCTTGTCTTGTGCGAGCACAAGTGGTCCTCCGGTCAAGCCAGTGTTTCCGGCATTGCCAGAAAAGAAGCTAACATAGATTTTCCCAGTTCCAATATCAGGAATGTTACGAAGTTGGCCGCGGAAATAGTTATAAAAATAAATAGTGTTTAGGTTCTCCGCGGGTGTCGCAAGAGAACTGCTGTAATAAAAGTTTCCTCTATCGTCTTTTGTAGTAGAATTCCATCGGGCTTCAATGCATGGCTTTTTAAAGAAAAATTCTGTGTTTCTCCCAAAGAATTTCTTAGTGTAATATGATCTGTTCTCTCCTGAAAGTGTACGAGACACAAGAACTAAAAGACCATTATCGTTCATCAGGCCAGGATCAGGTATCTGTTGGTTCGAGTTAGCAGACGAGCTTACCCATTGTTCTACAATATCGGTAATATCGATATCAATGTCTTCCGCGCCAGTATCAAAGGATGCACTAACAGAAGAAGATACGCTGGAAAAATGATCTCCGCCAGCAGTGGTCCAAGCCGTTTCGCCGGCGGCAGATGAAGACAATCGGCTGGCCCAGTTCGAAGAACCCTTATCGCCATAAAGCTCCATGTCCAATCCATGTCCTTCTACCCAGTTATTCTTGACAGCAGAAATATCCATCGTGAAATCTTTAGGAAGTGTCTGGCCATGTCTAGCATTGAATAGGCGTAGATAAAAATTTACGCTACCGGACACAGGGAGTATTCCGCTACTTCTGTCTGCCTTGATAGAGTTAGCAGAAGCAGTAACATTAAATTTCAATAGTGCGCGAGCCTCTTCTCGCTGTATGCCGGCGCTTGAAGATGCCTGTCCGTAGATAGAGAACACTTCCAAAATATCAGAGGCGCCCATGTTGGAGCCAGTGGCTCTCGTGACAAGGTTTTCCTCAAAAGCGTTTGCTATCGTATTGTCAGCCTTTGCAAAATATCTTTTTACGCCCATTATCTAACGCTTCCTCTTATGTCGGTATTGGGGAATTTTATCTCCAGAGCCACATTGTCCGGAACTGAGATATATCTTCCGTCATCTGAGGTCTGAGAGTTTATGTTAAATCCCGTATTAGAGTATCTTCCGCCGGCCTTTACAACCACCCTAACATCTGTAACATCGGCTACTCCCCTCACAGAATTAAGGATAGAGTAAATCTTGGTAATAGAGAGTCTTTCTCCAATGAAAAAAGGCCTAACATATTTTTCTCTGAGGGTTCTGGATGCCGCTTCTAAAATATCAAATCTATTGCTGCCCTCTGAGACTAATTCGAATTCGATTCCGACATTGACAATCTTGGCATCCAATATGTCAACCGTATCATTTATCATTCTGTAGCGATTAAGCCAAATTTTGAGATTATCTTTTAGCGCGCTATTGGCAGTCTCAAGCCGGCCGGTTGTGCTTTCGGCCAGTACATACATATTTAAATTTCTTTTCAGAGAATCTTGATCTCGTACCATGCGGCAACGCTTGATCGAGCCAAACTCCGATGGCATGGCATATGTAAACGCCTCATAGTCAGAAGCAGTAACCGCTCGATTCTGAGTCGGAAAATAGTTCAGTGTTCTCCTTCTTATTTCTTCAATATTCGGATTTCTTATTGAACCATTTATTGGCTCAACATTAAAACACTCTAGAGAGGAGATCACTTCAGAAGCTTTTGGGGTTGCTTCAATTGAAGGGTTAACAAATTCAACAAAAGACGACACCACCCTGGTAACCGTGCCGATGGCAGCGTTGGAACTGGCGCCTGTATTTTTTCGATAAGTAATTGTTAAGGTCGTGTCAGCCGGACCAATCCCCAATTTATCAGTACCCATCAAATCTGATGGATCAAAAGCCGTATCAGTGATGTAATCTTTCGCAAACCTCTGAAGCACAACATTAGAAGGTTCGGCCAATGTTGGTGCCGTAATTTCGGAATCTGATCCGTAGCCAAATTGAAGAGTTATAGAGCCTCTGGTTTTTTCAGTAGTAAACCTACGAGATGCCGAGTGGGCGCGCATCAGAGAAGGAGCGTTATCTCTTGTGTTTGAATCTTTATTTGGAACAGACTTATAAACAACATCATGAGAAAGATATTCCACTTCATGATATTCATGTCCTTCGGAATCGAATACGCTAATTATCTCAACGACATCAGATTCTTTTATTTCTATCTTCCTAAACTTTTCAAAAGGGCCCACTGTTACTTCTTCCCTTCCATAAACACCAGAAATAACTTTTCCCACCGATTTGACTGCGTAATGAGTCGGTATGCCGGTGGTTTGATTAACTCTTGCAACAACGACATAATTTGAAGGATGGTCAAACCTAACATCTTGCAAGAGAATAAAGCTGGCTCCGTCCATGGACCCAACAACTGAATTCTTTTTAAGTATTGGATAATAACTGGTGTCCGGGCCTAGACCTGCGTTGTTGGCCGGCAGGAGGGCATAGACTTCGACAAAGCCGGTGGTAGATTCCCCTCCTTTAAACTTGTACCCTCTTTGCTTGGCTAATCGAAGTATGTTATCATATTCCGTAGCAGTATCAAGAAAAGATTCATTAACTTGATAATCTAGATAAAAAGATAAAATATCTCCGACATAAGAGACGGTATCGATTGCCAGAGACCCAAAAGAGGCCTGAGTAAAATCTTTGAATGTGTCCGGATAATACCTTTGAGCGTAACTTATCAGATCGTCTCGTATTGTACTAAACTCTCTGCTTGTGTATTTTATTGGAACTTTCTTTGACATAATGGCTGGTCTCCGTCTTCTAAATAAATAGTTCTCAGTCTTTTTATCTCTCAAGCAGAAACAGGAATAGTCAGATCATTGGCGACGCCAGAGCCAGGCACCGTATAATTAATACTCAAAAACAGCGACCCTGCGTCTGGGTTCATGTCGATATCGATCTTCAATATGCTGATGAATGGAAGATATTTTCCAACTTGACTTCTAATCCTATTCTGTATATCGTCTTTGATGAATGGTGTTGCAGGCTCGAAAAGATAATTTCTTATTCCTACTCCAAAATTATTATCCATCACCCTTTCGCCGGGAGCAGTGAGGACGATCATCTTCATATGTTGTTTTGCCACCGAATCTATATCTTTGTGAAGCCCATATGGCCCACTTTCACTATCGACGATTAGTGGTAAAATTATTGATAATCCTTCAGACATTTATTTTATCCTTTTTAATTAACAGGCATCCCCATCGGCATCATAAGGGCTTCTCTTGATCCTTCTTCCTCTCTGCCACCAACGGAGCCCATCTTCAAAATTAACAAGTGGTTTAAGCATTTCCAAAATAGATCTTGGAGAAGAAGGGCTATCTGCCGCGGCGGAAGAATAATCATTTTGAGTCGTCTCATAAAGGCCTTCAAATGCATCCCTGGCTTTGTTTCTGGCCCTTCGAAGGAGAACCTGATCCCATGTTCGGAAAGCGCGGGCTGAGTTTCCTCCCATAGTTTCCCATAGATCTCCTCCTTCTTCAGGATATCCAACATTACCTATCGCGTCAACAAAAGCCATATGGCTATAAATAGTTAATGTTGTCAAATATCTTTGCAAAGGAAAAACATATCGGAACCAAGTCTGATATTTTGGTGTTTTGATTAGTTCCTGAATAAGACAATAAATATCATAACTTTCTGGATCGAAATCCGTAAACTCTTGATCTGGTATGGGTAATTCGGCCGAACAAATCGGAATTAAATACTTTTTCCCTTCCTTGCTCGACAATCTAAATGCTTTCTCTTCCATAACAGTATCGTTGCTCACTGTATTGATTGCGCCTTCAAACTCTCCTTGGGCGCCTTTTTCTGGAAGGTAGCATATTCTCAATCCAAATTTCCACGCAGAATGGGATAAATCATGTACATGGCTGTCCGATTCCGCTTCCTGAACTTCAAAATTGATTACTTCATGTGTGTGGCAAATACCACTCTCATCACAAAATTCTACAGTAGTTCCGTTCCCTCTCTCGTCGATATCATAATCATGCGAGTGGTCATCAATAACAGTCGTCTCTCCGCTTAGATCAAATTCTCCCCAGAAATCAGAAATATTTCCACTTTCACGGGAATTCCTAACATAAGTGTCCCAGTCATCAATATTAACAACACCATAAAGATTAGAACCTCTATCTGTTGATGGCGGCGGGTCATCTTTCTCTATTATGCGTATGTATTTCTCCAAAACGAACGGCCAGTCTTTGGCATCAGCAAGTGAAGCTTCTAGCGACTCGCCGAAATCTCCAACTCCCGAAAGTTCCTTAAGGGCCTCTGCTAATGATTGTGGCTCACCTGACGGAATAGAATATTTACTAGATTTTGTTGGATCTGATGTCACATTCAGCGGTCCGTCCGGATTGAGGCCTCCACGAATCCAAGTGTCTGAAAGCAGAAACAAGTGATCAATGTTTTGTATAGGAGGAAGAAGTCTTTCGTTGAAGACGGGGCCCATTACCTTCAACTCCTCTCTGATCATTCTTTTTAAGAACACCAACGCTTGCGGTTCTGTCTCCATAACTGCCAACTCTAGTGCGTCCTTTTTTGCTTGCAGCGCTGAGTCTTTATCAAAATCTGCGCTCCCAGCGCTCAAACCTGCAACTGAATCTGCTGCTCCGCCGGAAAGGGCCTTCTTTATTATCGACTGCCCCATTATCGCCGTAGTAGATAAAGCCTCTAGTCCTCCCTCGTGCGCATCATACCAAACTAAAACTTTATTAGCAATTATCTCAAACGCTTCTCTTTCTTCTTCGTTCAGATCCTCATTTAAGTCTAACATGCCAGATTGAATCTTTCTGGCCATGTTGTTAACAACTTGCTCAAGAAACCTGTAATAATACTCTTTAGAGGTGGACCCTAGGCCATACCAGTTGTAGCTTCCATCATAAACCAGTCCTTTCTTCATCTTTTCGACAATGAACTCAAAAATTCCTTCATCAAAATTATCATCTACAACAGCATATTGTGTAATCACGGGCATTGATTTTAGGAAGAAAGCAGAAATATATAATCTTGCTGTCGAACGCATGACTGATTCCAGGTTTCCAAGAGTAATGTTCGCGAAGATTTTATCATATGGCGCTTCCTGCGTACAGAGCGGATCATAGCTCATCCTCTCATCTTCCGTCAACCCTCCGCTTATGGTGCCGGCGAGTGATGAAAGATCAGAGAGACTAAAAAATGGTGTACTTTTTGGCTCACAACTATTGGGCGTTGGCAGAAGATTTTCTATTATTCCCAACCATCCATCATAATCTGGAGGCTTTACATAAAACGGAGGAGGAACTTTATCAGGGAACAACTGGCCCAGAACGCCGCCATATGTTTCATTGTCGAGATAAATTATCTCTGGCTCCTCATATGGATCGTGACCAAATTTAAACGCCGGTGCAATATAGTCCATAACGATCTCGGCTGATGACTGGGGCTCTCCATTGGAAGAGTCTTCCGGCGGTGCCAGAAAATCATCATATTCCGCGGCGTCTTCTAGGTTTGCTGCGGGCTCCGGATAAGATCTTCCTATTGCTATTCTATTGGCCAATCTTTTAAAGAAGCCGCCAGAAAGTTCATCAAATTTTCTGGAGGAGCCGAAACTATCTCCAGCAAAATATTCTCTTACTTCCTTTTTGTCATACAATTGTTCAGCCTTTGGCAGATTAGAGGACTTATCCAATATCTCTTGACCCACGAGACGATAGAATGTTTCAATTTGCCAAGAATCTTGCACATCATCAGAAAGAGGAAGGGCGCTCAGGATCTCTTGCACTTCTTCAGATATCACAGAATCCACCTCAAAATCATGTATGTCATATTTTGTAGACATTTCATCAAGCAAAGAATCTGGCGGGAGACCATCTCCATCTTGCCTTCTCCTGCTGTCTCTTTGTGAAGCGCCGCCACCACTTGGAGATATTCCCTGAACTTGCGTCACTTTCAGTCGATAATTTCCATCTTTTCGAAGAGCGCCTTCATCTGAGAAAAGATTGTAATCATATGACACCCTGTATCCGTTAACTGCCCTGCCGTGTGTCTCAATCGTTCTCTGAACTTGTTCTAATTCATCTTTTTTTGCCTTCCATGACTCGCCTAGGCTGTCGGCCAATTTGTCGGCCAGCAATTCGACTGCTAGTCGACTCAAGAATGTCCACGGAGTCAAGAGGAGGGACGCTGCCCCTTCTGCAATGCTATCAATATCGGCCACCTCCTCGACAAATTCTAGCGCTGTTATCCAGCCCTCCAGGCTTTCAATGTCGTTTATCAACTCTTCTTCTTTTATTCCGTATTCCGTGGGCTCATAATTGTAATAATCTATTATAATATCTGATGTTGAAATGTCTGGTATGCTGTGCAGTCTTACGCCGAGCCTATCTTCCTGATCGTCATTTGGCCCTGTTCCGAAATATCGTGATGCCCACAGGGCCCAGTTTTCGCCATTTGTTCCGGCCTCTTTTTGTGCCATGGCGCCCCACTCATTCGGGCGGGCGCGTTTTGGTTTCGCTCCATCGGTTGCGTCCCAATCGTTTATGTCGCTGCAACATTTAACATCCTCTCCCAGTAGCACACTGCGAGTAGCTTGCTCTTCAAGAGTCATGTTGCCCGGAACTTTTCCTAGGCCGCCGGCGTGGAAAAGGTTGTCTGAATAAATTGTTTTTCTCAAAATGCCGGCGAGTTGCAATTCCTCTTCGTTTGCATCAGAGTGATCCAAAAAATTCTCTTTAATGTATTGTTCTATGTATTTCGATCTAGATTCTATTTTTTCTTTATTAATGGCTTCTTTTCTTGCCACATCTTCTTGCGCAACTTTTAATGAGCCATATCCTTCCGGAGTCACAACCGTCTTGAACTCCATGTTTGTTCCTAATTCGCGATAGTGTTTTGCCAGCCACGCGGCAATAGTCGGAGGAAGTCCACCATCGCTAGTTCCAAACATACTTGCCCCTGTCCCCTCTTCTCCTTTTAGTTCTTGGCCATAAATATCAATTGGCTGTGGATCGAGAAAGCCGCGGTCCGGATCTTGTATGGCATCATCAGAGGCCCATTCAAAAAAACCATTCTGTCTCGCAAGAGGAGAGCCAAAAAAGCGAACTACAAACTCATGAGCCTTCCATGGTCGACCTTTTGTATCAGACATGATGTTGTTGAAAAAGCCTCCATTCCCCGTTATACGATTAGTGTACCCGAGAAGATCCCTCATCACAGTATTCTCAATTGGAGAGAGAATCAGACTAGACATGGCGCCATTGACTTGCTCCGCTAGGGGGTGTTGTTTCGCATAAATGCCATCTTCACATTTGCCTCCTTCTGGATATTTGACAGGGCCGTCAGAAAGCATGCCGGCAAAGTTCTTTGCCGCGGCGATTGCAGCTTCTTTGAGTTTGTCCAACTCCGTGCGACACTCTTCCGGGGTTAATCCTTTTTGAGAGAGAAGTTCGCATCTAATGTCTTCTATGTCCTGATATAGGTCCGGAGGGCATGGGGTTGCCGGCTGATCCAACAAAGATGCAGGTAGGTCGGCGCAGAGTTCTTCGACGGGCATTAACTTTCCTAGGGCGGAAAACATCTTTCGGATAGATGCTATGTCTGAGAAGACCTCACGAATACAAGCGGAATTGCTAGTCCTCGCCACTTCAGATGCCAAAGACATAATCTGGCCATCTGCTGTGCCCAGAAGCAGTTCACAAATCTGTCCTTGCGTCAACATCAGAGATAAATCATCAATGAATGATCCCATTTCCTCGCCAGACATTTCTGCAAGACAGGATGCATCCGGTCCTCCGACAGCGGAAAACAGATCATTAAGAGCTTGATCTAGAACGCCTTCGTCCGCATTGGGACACAAATTGTCTGTCAATAGATTTTTAAAGTGATCAGAGCCATCATACAAGTCCATAAAGCTAGCGCCGAGGGCCGACAGTGCTCGACAGGCAGCAGTCATGATCCACTCTAGAAGAGCCTTTATGGCTCGCATCATCATTGTAACCACCATTTCCTGAAAGGCTTCATACGCTGCTTCTTGTATTTGCTTCCACAAGTCGCCGAAAGAATTTATTCCACCAGAGGCCATGTCCCCGCCAAATGGCCATGGCAATGTGAGGTCATTCGTCTTTCCGTCTTCTATGCGGCAGAAGTCAAACTCAAGTGTATCCATAAAGGAATCCCATCGAGGATCAAATGCAATAAACGGAGTGGGCTTGCAAGGGAGGTGCGTTAAAAACTTTGCTGTCCACGCGGCGAGCGGAAGTTTCTTCATTTCTTCCATCAAAACATCAACGCCTACCGCCTTAAGTGCTGCATTCCTGTAGGCATCTACTATCTCTTTCTGGCTAGCGGCAAGAGCAGAGCCATAAGTTCCCCCGCCAGATGGCATTGGCTCTCCTCCTCCAAAAGTAAATGTTCCATCTGAATATCCTATGCCCATAAAAGTTTCTGTTGTATCCCTAGGGACGATGGTAGAGAATGGAAATTCCTCTTTTTGAACTTTGTTCTTAGTTTTTTCTGCCGCGAGAAGATTAGAAGCTGAATCGAGGACCTGATCAGACCAGCCTTCTGGATTGCCTTTTGTCACCTCGCCCGTTTTAGCGTCTGTGGCGCTGGTGGCATTTTTGAGTTGGGTGTTGGCGCTGTCCCAGGCCGCATGCGCGTTGGCATACTTTTCGCTCTCTTCTATCATTTCCTCCGCAGTCCGTTCTCCGGTTCGGTCATCTGTGGTTATAAAATCCCCACCAGACCAAGCTGTGCCGGCTTGGTATCCCGGCTCCCATGGTAAAATCAAAGAACCTTCAAAATCTTTTGATACCTCCGCAGCAATGCGATCTTGCTCTTCTCTGGGAAGCCCAATCAGCATGCGTTGGAACACAACATCGTCCATAGACTCTAAGGCCGCCTCTACCATGGCAGATTTAAAATCTTCCTCCCCCATGCCCTGCGCCACACAATCTAGTGCCTTCATTATCAAAGCTATCCAGCCACAATATCCGAGCCTCGCCACCAATTGGTCCCAGACTTGATCGATCTTCTTGTCGACCCTGAGATGTGACCATTTGGTTTCGCCCGGTTGGGCTGCCAAACCAGCGAAGAGAGCGTCCCAAGCTCTCGCGAGATACGGATCTCCTCTAGTTATCTCCGTTCTTGCTTCGGCATATGCAGCCCGGGCAGCGTCTCCCTTGTTGTATTTCTTCATCATCTCAGTATGCTGCTTTTCCAACTCTTCCGTCGTGAAGCACAAATTTTCAGAAAGTTCTTGCATGAATATGTCTGGGAGGCTCAATATGTCCGTTATCATTCCTTCTGCTACATCCACCAAGGCATCATCCAGATTATCCGCAAGACAACTTGAAAGCGTTGGATCGTTGAAAATATTCGCATCAGCAGAAAGAGTTGAAACCACAAGACCTGGATATGTAAACTTTAGAAGCATATCTAGCCATGGCGGCGGCTCTTGCGCCATGATTGCATTATACATCTCCGGAATTACTCCAATATAGTGCATTGTTGTTGATTGCCCCATGCCCTCCTTTTTGAGAAGGTTGGTAAACAAAGTCCTTGTATCTGAATCTTCTGTATCAAAGATTATTTCTGGGCAGCCAAATTTATTTACGATTACCTGAGCTAGCTTTATTCCTTTATCAATCTCTTCAAATTTAAATTTTATATTTTCAATTGAATTCAACGGATCGTATGGCCATGGCTTCTTAAATCCCGCATCGTTTAACATCTCAAGCACATGGCCCGAGACCAAGTCTAAGAGGCGCGCCTCGGCTTCTAAGTCGATAATTGCGCGATTGCCGGTTTCTGCCACCGAAACTGAGCCTCCGTCAAATTGTTGCCAGCGAACAAACTCTTTATTTGTTTTAACAAGCCATTTCGAAACTTTGCCAATCATATCTTCAAAATCTGAACCTGGATATGACACCTCTAGGGCTGTATCAAATTCACTTGACGGTTCTGATATGGCATTCTCTGGGGCTCTCAAGAACACTTCGGCATCAATTCGAACCAGCAACTTGGTTCTGGCCCGCTTCGGTGCAGGTACGATGTACTTGAAATCTGTGTATGGCAAAAGTTCTTCCACTACATTCCTTTCATCGGCAACGAGATTGTATCCTTTTATTTCGTCCGGTACTAGAAGATTTCCAGCGACGCCTCCAGCAGTTGCCGACAGTTGCACAGCGGCGGCGGTGCCGATTCCGATGACGCCTCCAAACAAAGCGGCGCCAGGGATGAGGGTGAGGGCCGCGACGCCGATGATGCCGAGAGCAGCGAGTTCGGCGCCTACTTTGTCGGCAGTTCCAGCAGGATCGTCTGGATCTTCTTCCACATAATAGAAAACCGTTGCTATTTCAGATTTATTATAATACTCCAGAAGCTGGGATATCCCCTTTCTTTTTACATCGTTGATAATCCTATCTTCGCTGTCTAGTTCTGTTGGACTAGGGCCGCCAAGAATTGGAGGGTCGACATCCAAAACAATGCAATAACGACAGTCTCTGGCATCAAAGAAAACTTCGCCTGGCGCCATAAAGCGGTAATCAGATACATATGCTGATGGATCCGGCGTGCATAGCGGACACTCTACCGGGTCGGACGCGTCGATAGAGATTGGGTCGCATTCTAAAAATCTAAAGTTTTCAATTGACTCTGCGTCACCACCGGTTCGGGGACGACGAGGGTGGCCTGGACGGCCGGCCCAGTCGGGAGGTTGGTGGGATAGTTTAGAAATGGCTTTGTCA
>Ga0098061_1000136_pt1 | contig 31011 bp, 11 predicted proteins | sample 22_taG_FD_92579 | JGI IMG/M metagenome (GOLD analysis project Ga0098061, IMG submission 92579) | Marine viral communities from the Subarctic Pacific Ocean - 22_ETSP_OMZ_AT15343 metaG | ecosystem: Environmental > Aquatic > Marine > Oceanic | place: Subarctic Pacific Ocean | collected 2015-01-20
AGAAGATTTGTTTGATTCTTATCTTAACGGACCAGATTCAGACATAAAAGATATAATGGATAGCATTACATTAGATCCGGGTGGAGATCCTTTTTGTGAAGACTTAGCCGAATCAGCTTTGGCTGGAGATATACAAGTAACAGGTAATAAAGGAATTAGACCTTCTATACCAGAGGAGCTAAAAGAGTTCCGCAAGCTATTAGGAGAATCAATATTCTCTTCTTTGGAGATATCTTATGTTAAAGATTTAATTGGTACAAGAGACTCTTTTTTCAATAGTGTTTTAGCTGATTCTGATAATGTGAAGCTTGTAAAAGAACGTTGGGCCTCTCATGAAAAAAGAGTTGAAAGATCTTTTTTATATCCCAATGCTGCTAATACTGTTAAATCTCATAAGGAAAAATATGATGACGCTGGTTTCTATTTGAAACTAACAATGCATCTATTTTCAGAAAAACCAGATGAAAATGGTATAGGGTTTGATAATTTTATTAGTAACATTAAAGATGGAGTATATCCAGTACCATCTAACTTACTTCCTAAGACGGTTGGACTATGGATGTTTATTAAATTAGAAGATAAAAGAAAACAAGGGTTAACATATAAAACAAAAATTGGTTTGCAAAAAGCTACTGAAGTTATTACTTCTCACAAGAAATGGAAAAGTTTAGGTTTTACCAGTTTTGATATAGCAACTACAAGTTTGTATATTAAAACCCCAGATTTATCTTTTGATTATAACGATCATAATGGAGGAAAAGGAGAGACATGGGGTTTTACACTAAATTACTCCAACACCGCTTTTAGAACAGATCCAAACGGTGTAGCTGTTCTAGAATATGGTTCACAAAGCCCTTCTTATGAAATTGAAGTAATAGAAAGATCCACAACAAGGCCACCATTTTTCTTCTGGAAGAAACTTTTCGGAGATAAAAATGAAGAAAATTTATATAATACTGATATAGAAAAACTACATTCTTTACAAATACCATTAAAAGTGGCTAATTTTCAAGACTCGTATGATGAATACAAGTCACCTCCCCAAGAATATATTATAACTACATCCACAACCAACTATCGTAGTGAACAAGAACTTAGCTTTGTAAGGTTCTTGGAAGACAAAAATTTAATAATTAAATTATGGAAAGGGTTAGGTTGGTATAACGAAGAACAATTTAGTGCTGATTTAGCCGGAACTATCATTACTACACCAGATCCTATGGATTACACTGGTAATGATACATACAATCTCGTGTCTTCTGAAAATAGCGTTTGGGGAAAAATAAAAGAAAGCATATATCAAAATATAATGTCCTCAATATACTCAGCCGCTGAAACTGGAAATGTTCAAATAGTCTATAACGCAACCACGGGCTTTTCAGTTGAAAATATATCAAACTCTTTTATGTTTGGCTATACAAACAACTCTGAATTAAACTATACTGATTTATTATATGTAAACCCGCAAGCAACAAGTGACCCCACAAGTTGGAAGTATACATACAGAGAAGAACAAAAAGTATTAGGAAAATCAGCAACTGAGAACCCTAGAGTGGTGTTTTTGGATCCTGAGTTTTATGGTGGTACTTATAGAAAACCTAAAATCTACATCCATCCATATAGATATAAAGGCTGGATGGGAATTATGCAAACTTTCTTACCAGAAATAGACGGGTGCGCACCAGAAGCGTCTGGGTGGTTATTTTTAGAAGACATAGGCAAAAGAGTTTCTAAATTGGAAAACACGTTAACAAGAGATAAAAGAATGTCTTATGACCCGGATTGCATCACAAAAAGGCCTTTTGATTTAGTTGCAAGTGTTTCAACACATGCGTATTTGGATGGGATTGTTACGGCTACAATGAGGACTTATATAGTTGAATTTATTTTGAGAACATTACCGACTCTTAGTAATCTATCTTACAATGCCTTAAACTACGATAACGGTTTAGGTATGTTCTTTCTGAGCAATATGAAAGAGCAAATGAAAGACTTTCCAAAAATGTTTGCCGGTGGCATGTTATCTAGAAGAAACTATTGGTACATTTTTTTAGAACAAGTGGTGCAGACTGTTGAAAGAAGGATCATTGCCGGTGAGATGATAAAAGATGAAAACTTGTCTCTTAAGTTCGCAGAGATAAAACAGATAAAAGACAATTACTATTATCCAAACAAAAGAGACAGTCAAAACTTCAAGAAAATTAAAACAGTCACATGGGATTCACAAGGTATTGTAAGCGATATTATTATAAAACAAGGTACCTCAAATATTTCCATAGGAAAAGATGAAAAACTAATTGGATTTATCGATGCAGTTTCTTTCTGTGCTTTTGGTAACAATTTCAGACAAATATTGAAGAATCAACAAAATTTCAATTACAAGTCTAAAAAAATCTCCTTAAAAGAATTGAGGTTTTTCACTAAGGTGTATGAGATTTATCTAAATGAAGACTTGGCTACCAACATAGCTTCTGAGCTTCTAATGATGGAATTTACTTCATATCAAGAAAAATTACAACAATTTCTTCCGTCAAAGCCGTATATACACAATTTAACCAAATTTATTATAAACCCTAAAAGTGGTGCCACTATTGGACCAAGAATAGAGGTTGGTACAATTAAAGGAGAATCGTCAACATATATGCTAAACACTTTTTATGGAGATGTTGTTGACTGTGTAGATGATCCAAAAAATGAGCACATTCTAGATAAAATAAATTTTGCTGCTGCATTGGATGACGAAAAAATATCAAAAATCAAAGCTAGTGGTGCTTTTTATTTAGAAAAATATGTATTTTACAGTTTAAAAGAAGGTATGCAAGAAAGCATAACAGATATATTCACAGAGAGCAATCAGAAAGTAATTTCAGTTGCTAAATTTCAAGATCTATGGAGTGAGTTTTGTAATACACATACAAATGAAGGAGAATATAATATATCTGATTTCTTTGGAAGTGCAAATTTAGTTGATGGAGTTGGCGATGAAAAAGTTCTTGTTGGATCAATAGGTATAAAGTTTGGTGTGCGATTAGCGTATATGCCTCCATCCGGCTGGAATCCATTTAGTGTAAAAATAGCTTCATTGGCGCAATCAAGTAACTCCGGCGATCTGACAGATTGGATTGATAATCTCAATGAATGGTCTTATGATGCACAATTCTTTCACGCTCAGAGACAAAATCCTTATTATGCAGTTTCTCCTTCTGTTGGTGATTTTGAAGTTACATATAAGCATGTTATCCCTTTGATTCATTATGAGCAGGATGTAAAAGACGCAAAAACGACAAGGGACTTTAATGTTGATGAAAATCTAAAATGCTATGTAGACAAGCTTTGCGAATCACAGGATTACAAATATTTAATGGAATATATTTTCAACGTCAAGTCGTTTGCTAATCTTTCTTCAATTTACTCTTTTTACGCATTTCCTGATTCTATTGGAGAAGACCCAAGCGAAAGAGAGGGAGAACCGAAAAGGGAGAATGACAAAGATTGGACAAGCAAAATAATGGAAAAAACAAAATTAAAGTGTTTTAGGTTATTTAAGAAATTCTACTTAAATGAAGAAGTCGTAAGTAAATCTGAAACTACTGATCCAACCCATTCAAAAAGTTATAAAAAATTAAGCATGCCTGAGTTCAATCTAAACTTAAATAGAAGTATTAGCTGGTGGCAAAAGAAAAGATTTTATGATAGGCCGTTTGATAAAGACGGAAAAGAGTGTACTGATGGAGCCTTGGCTTCTTTTAATCAGTTTGATGATTATAACGCACCCAGAACAGACTTTAACGATTATGAATATCTTTATGACCCTGCTGAAGCTGAGACCCCCGATTATGGACCTGATGGCGAAGCTGCACCTATTGAAGAAGAAATTAAGCTACCAGAAAATGCACAAACATTAAACGAATTAATTCCAACTATTGTTGATCAAAATGAAAAATTACCAGAATCTTTAAAAAACCCAGATCAATTACTATACGAAACCCAAGGTTATATGGTAGATACGTCATATGCAGGCGCAGCGGACCTTATTAATGGTATGAAAGATGTTGTGATGCAAAACAGTCCCCAGACATTTTTTAATACAAATTACATGGATATGGCACAAAATAATCTTGAAGGTAATTTGACTAATGCTACTACGGATATTGCAATGGGAGAAATGTTTGGATTAGCAACTAGTTATAACCAGACCAACTTACTTGAGTCAAACAATGTTGCGCAATCAAGTGTTAGTGAAATAGCAGATTTGAAAACAAATGTTGCTGGTTCTTTGAGCGAGGTTCAAGAAATGGAAGTTATGGAAATGGAAATGCAAGGACAAGAAATGCAAACAAATTTGGCAATGTCCAGTTTGGTAAAAATTTAATTCTGGAGTAAATAAAAAATGACTATAAAAAATGATTTCTTTGGCATATCTCAGTTGAAAGATATAACTGTAAAAGTGCCTTTAGATATTTTATCTGATAATGTAGGATATGAAACTCTAAACGAAGAACAAATAAATGAAGTCATAAAGTATAATTTAAAATCTATTATATTAACCCACAAAGGCGAAAGAATGAATACCAATTTCGGCGTGGGATTGAAACAATATCTTTTTGAAACAGTGGACGATAATATATATAATTTGATTCAAAATGATATATTGTTTCAAGTTAGGAAATTCATGCCTTGGCTAACAAATTTGAACGTTATGGTCTATGGTAGTGACCAAGGATATAAAATAAATATAAAAATAAAATATAAATTAAACAATCCAGAAATTATTGACTATTTTGATCTTTCACTTTCCTTAGATGAGATATAAAATTTATATCCAACAATTCTATTTAGTAAAAGAGGGGCCTGTGAAATGCCAAAAAATAAAAATATTCCTATAAAATATACCAGTAGAGACTTTAATTCTATAAAGAAAGACCTGATAGAACATGCAAAAAGGTACTATCCTGATAACTATAATGATTTTTCAGAAGCCTCCTTTGGGTCTTTAATGTTTGACACAGTGTCTTATGTTGGAGATGTATTGTCTTATTATTTAGACTATTCGGTAAACGAGTCTTTTCTAGATACAGCTGTTGAATTTTCTAATGTTAGAAGACATGCAAGAAACTTAGGCTATAAATTTTCAGGAATCCCTGTTGCTTTTGGAACTGTTTCTTTGTTTTTGGAAGTCCCAGCTGACATTAATGGAAACTATCCAGACTTAACGTTTGCTCCTACTTTAAAAAAAGGAGCAGAGTTTTTAGGAAATAACTCGACTACATATACTTTATTAGAAGATATAAGATTTTCAGATACAAGTAATGATTCTATAGCAGTTAAGTTTGATCCTGCTACAAACCAAACAACACACTATGCGATTAGGGCTTTTGGGCAAATTTCTTCTGGTAAATCATTTACAACTATTGTAGACCTTTCTAATGCTACTTTTGAAAAATTTAGAAGAGTAAAGGTGGGAGACAATACTATTAGCGAAATAATAGATATAGTCGACTCTGAAGGGAATATTTTTTACGAAGTTGATTTCTTATCTCAAGAAACTGTGTTTATAGAAACAACCAACCCAAACGCCTTAAGCGATGGTGTTAGAAGCATTATGAAACCATATGTCACTGCGAGAAGATTTATAGTAGAGCAAGACGATACAGGCACTTACTTACAGTTTGGCTTCGGCTCAGATGAGGACGATGATTCTGGACTGGCCGACCCATCTCAAGTAGCAATTCAAATGCATGCTAAAAATTATGTTACTAATAAAGCAATAGATCCTACTAAAATATTAGGTACAGATAAACTGGGTATATCTCCACAAGGCACAGTTCTAACAATTATTTATAGAAAGAATGATGGAACAATCACCAACGCTGGGTCTAGAAGTATAAAAAAAGTAAGATTTTCAGAATTTGTGTTTGAGGATGAGGGTACTCTTATTTCAAACAGCCCTCAAGTGGTTGATAGAATAAAAAATTCTTTAGAGGTTGTAAATGATGATCCAATAGTTGGATCTACTGTGGATTTTACTATTGATGAATTAAAAGTAAGATCAAAAAATTTCTTTGCTTCACAAAATAGAGCTGTAACAAAAATGGACTATGAAGCGATTGCATATAACATGCCAACAAAGTTTGGTCAAATAAAAAGAATAAATATTATAAACAATCCATTTGCAACTAATAAGAAATTAGCAGCATATGTTGTTTCTTTAGGGTCTGGTGGTAATCTGACAAAAACCAGTATGGTGACAAAGAGAAATTTAAAAAGCTGGATAAATCAATATGCCTCTATAAATGATGTTATAGAGATGTTTGACGCAAAAATAGTAAACTTTTCAATAAATTTTTCAATAGTTACAGACAGTAGGTTTGACACTTCAGCTGTTTTATCTAATACAATAACAAGATTAAAAAACAAATATAGTGAGAAATTTTATATAGGAGAACCTCTTTATATAAATGAAATTTACAATATTATAAATAAAACGGAAGGCGTTGTGGATGCCAAAGAGGTTTTCATAGAAAATAAAAATTCCACTAATCATGGAGGAATCTATTCATCTGTTGAGCTTTTTATGGACGATATAATATCTCAAGATAACACCTATTATAAGGCTCCAAAAAACGTAGTTTTTGAACTGCGATACCCAGATGAAAACATAAAAGGAACAGCAGTATAATGAGTATAAAAAGATATTACGCAACAGCAGATAATACAATAACTAACGCATTTGATGAAACTCTAGGAGGTAACTCTAGAGGTACTGGATCTAATATGGGAGCTGCTGATATTTTAGAGGTTTTCTCCATTTATGGACAACAAACAACAAGCTCCTCAGAACTAACAAGAATCTTGATACAGTTTGATATTGATGGAATAAATTCTGACAGAACAGCGGGAAAAATACCAACTGCTGGTAATGTTAAGTTTTTTCTAAATCTTTATAATGCAAAACATGCCCTCACTTTACCAGAGAATTATGATCTAACAATTTCTGCTGTTTCTCAATCATGGCAGGAAGGTAACGGCCTTGATATGGAGAATTATTCTGATAAAACCTATGGACTTAGTGGTTCAAATTGGACAAATGCAGGGCATGAACACAAAGCTGAAGCAACTATAGTAATATCTGACGCTGGTGGAATATTGGGAGGAGATACGTTTACTTTAGTAGATTCCCTCGGAGCAAGCACAGTTTATACTATAAATGGCGGTGTAGCTCAAGGATCTGGAGGAGGCTCAGGTGGCTCTGCGACTGTGGGTTTTCTTGGTGTAGGAGGTGGTACAGGTGGTAAGATCGCCGCTGCTAGTGCTATGGTAACGGCTATTAATGCTACAACAGATGCAAATTATTCTGCTGTTTCAAACGGTGTAGATACTGTAACGATTACTCAAGGAACAGTTGGAATAGTTGGTAATAAAGAAAACTCTGACTCGATTTCTAGTACAGTTGTCTCTAACTTTGCAGGTGGTGGTGGGCCATGGATATCTGCTGGTGGTGACTATCATGCATCTCCAACCTTTAATGCAAACTTTTACGAAGGATGTGAGGATTTATCTGTTGATGTCACTACCTTAGTTGAGGAATGGATAGCAGGAACAAAACAAAACTATGGATTTGGTATAAAACTAAAAGATAATTTAGAAGTAGATACTAAATCTTATTATACAAAGAAATTTTTTGCTCGCGGCACCGAATTCTTTTTTAAAAAGCCAAGCCTAGAAGCTAGGTGGGATGATTCAATACAGGACGATAGAGGGTATTTTTACGCTTCTTCTTCTCTTGCACCTGCCAACGATAATCTAAACACTTTATACCTCTACAATCGCATTAGAGGGCGTTTAAGGAATATTCCTGCTGTCGGTATAGAACCAATTCGTGTAAGCCTTTACACATCAGCAGGAGGCACTCAGATTGGATCGACATTTACAGGTTCACATGTTTCAACAGGTATATATAAATGTGATGTTTTTGCCGAGACAACTAGTACTTCAATAATTGATGTTTGGCATTCTGGTGGAGTTGAATATCACACCGGATCAATTGAGATCAACCAAGAAACAGCAGAAATAATAAATGAAAATGAAAGATATCTAATAACCATTCCTAATTTAAACAAAGTTTATTTTAAAGATGATATAGCTAGATTCAAGGTCTTTGTAAGGCCAAAGAGATGGTCACCAACAGTATACACAGTTGCAAAAGCAACCCCAGAAGCCACATCTGTTGTTTCGGCATCATACGAGATATACAGAGTGGTTGATAATCTAAAGATAATTTCACACGATACAGGATCTAATCTGACTACAAGATTGTCTTATAATGTAAGTGGGAATTATTTTGATCTTGATATGTCTTGCTTTGAAACTGGTTATGATTATGGGATTAGATTTGCATTTTATGATGATTATTTGTCAAATTGGAATCACCAACCATATGAGTTTATTTTTAAAGTGAGAGAAGATGAGTATTAAAGATTTTTTTTATAAAAAAGAAGTAGTGTTGGAAGACATGTCTAAAATTACTTCATCTGTAGAATCAGGTGATTTGATTGAGCAAATAAGAATAAAGAATAAAAAATTTATTCCTGATATAGATTTTGGTAATCCTAAAAACTTCGCAAGATTCGGATCAGCAAAAGAATATTATGAAGGTTCAATTAAAAGAGTATATGAACAATATCCTTATGATGGATCAGAGGCTGAAAAGTTAGAGTTTTATAACAACTCTACTTATTTAGATCAGTGGCTTTTTGATAATAAATACCCCAAATCTACTGGGTATGCTATATTTTCAGCTGGTTTGTGGGGTGGTGTTTCAAGTACCACTGGTAAATATGCTACACCAGAAACTCCATCATATATTTACACAGCTGGTAGTATACATACAGCTTCTGTGTATCAACACACAGCATCCCAAGGTATTGGAACATTAGAATTAAAAAATGCATTTGATAAAGGTGTTCTTTATGACTCTGATAAAGACAGGACCCATGGCTTTAGGGTTAAGCCCACTGATGGTGTAACAATACAATTTTGGTTAAAAAAATCTGCGTTTAGTACAGCTAATACGGATAGAGAGGTTATTCTAGACTTATGGAACGGAGAGACTGTCCCTGACGGGACAACAGCAGAAGAGCATAATTATGGTAGATTAACTTTAGAATTATCAGGTGGATTATCCAACCCTACACCAAATGGTGCTGTATTATTGACACTACAATCAGGTTCTGTCAGGATATCCGAAGAAACAATATGCGAAGACACATATAATGCATCAGCAGTTGCCAATGATTCTTGGCAACACCACACAGTTACAATCAAATCTTCAGGAGCCTTAATAACAGTTAAATATTATTTAGATGGCATACTGAATAAAACCAGTCAATATACAACAGCAGAAGGTATAGGAGAAATACCAGGCAAAATAGACAGTTTCATTGGAGGTTTACAAACAAGACCTTCTGGTAGCACTTATGCCGGCCAATCAATGGTTGGCGCTGGTAAACTATCTGCTTCCATGGACGATTTTAGATACTGGAAAAAAGATCTAGACCCAGAATTCATTAAGAATACATGGTTTTATCCAATTGGAGGAGGGGCTAATTCTGATGATAATAGGACAAAATTAGGAATTTATTACAAGTTTAACGAAGGTATTGTTAGTAATTCATATTATGATGCAACTGTTTTAGATTATTCAGGAAGAATATCCAACGGCAATTGGATAGGTTACAGTTCGAGTTTCAGAAATACAGGTTCGGCATTTCAGAATTCTTCATTAGAGCAAGTAGAAACGGGAGATCCTATAATCAGGATTGATCATGCCGATGTAAAATCTCTAATAACGGAAATGAATCTTAGTGGTAGCGATTATGATAAAACAAACACCTCAAGAATGTTTGATGCAGTCCCACAATGGTTAAGAGAAGAAGATGCTAAAAATAACAACATAAACTATTTGTTTCAAATAATGTCTTCATATTTTGACACTCTGTATGCACAAATAAAAGAAATTCCAAGACTTAAAGAAAAGAACTACTTTTCAGGAAGCTCGGTACCACATGAATTTGTTGACAGATTGTTATCAGAGAAAGGTATATTGGTACCAAACTCTTTTGTATCAGCTGATATTTTATCTTTGTTTTGGCAGAGAGACAGAAATGATACTTTTTATGAAGAAGATATAGAAAAAATAAAAAGATTAATATACTACAATATTTACAACAATATAGATTTTATATTAAAATCTAAAGGAACAGAAAAATCATTTCGGAATATGCTCAGGTGTTTTGGTATAGATGACGAACTGGTCAAGCTAAATCTCTATACTGATAACGGAACTCATTATTTAACAGATAGATATAAGAATTCTTCTGTAAAGTCTAAATTTGTTAACTTTAATAAACCTTCCGCTTTTGGCGCATCTGTAACTCAAACTTCGTCATCAATAAACAGTCTGACATATGTTTACGGTTCAGAAGCTCTTATATTAGAAAAAAGTAATGCATTCACTTTAGAAGGTGATGTTATATTTCCTTCTAAATTTAAATTAATGGATGACAATTATTTTGTTACTTCTTTTTTGTCAAGCTCTATATTTGGTTTTAATGAAGCAAACCCTAGTGACGCAACTGATTATACTTTTGGCGGGTCAAATGAAGCAAGTTTACAATTATATGCGGTTAGAGATTTTGAAGAAAGTTCCACAATAAAGTTTGTAGTAAGAAACAATAACAAGACTATTAACATGGAAAGTGGTTTTTTTGATGATGTGTATGAAGATCAAAGGTGGAATTTTTCATTATCAATCGAGCCTGTTGGGTATCCTTTTGTCAATAGTTATTTAAGTTCTTCACAAAACAGCTACAAAATTGAGCTTTATGGTGTCACCTATAACAATCAAGATATAAAACATGAATTCACAGTCAACTCAACCGTTAGTCACGCAATAGGCCTACCTATAATAACTAAACCAAAAAGAGTGTATGTTGGAGCCAATAAAACTAATTTTACTGGTAGTGTGGTTTATTCTACTGATATAAAAGTTGGATCTATAAGAATGTGGATGGATAAACTAAACAAAGAAGCCATCAGAGAACATAACAAAGATCCAAAAAATTATGGACACAATAAAACATTTGAATCCCCAACAGCATTTTCAACAGAAATTTCCGGTACTCACTATATCCCCTCTATGGACACCTTGATGTTACATTGGAACTTTGATCAAAATAAAAACTCTGATGATAGTGGTAGGTTCATAGTTGAAGACTTTTCAAGCGGATCAACGCAAAACCAGTATGGATGGGCTTCAAATATAATAGAAAGAGAAAATAAGGGATTAGGATTGGATTTTTTCCCATCAAGCGAAGCAGTAGAGAATGAATTTATATTTGCAAGAAGAAAAGAATTACCAGAAATATCATTCACAGATGATAAAGTCATTATCATGGACGATGAAAAAGAATTTTTTATAGAAGATGAGGACACAACTGATAATGTTTTTTCATTAGAAAAAAGTATGAACCAGTCAATATCTGAAGAAATGTTAAGAACTTTTGCTCTCATGAAAGAATATTCCAATTTGTTTGCTAAACCAGTAGACTATTATAGGCAAGAATACAAAAGACTTCGAAAAGCAAGATCTCTGTTTTTTGAGCGCATAAACGGCAACCCAGACTTTGAAAAGTTTACTGAATATTTTAAATGGATAGACAGTTCGTTGTCATTTTTTATGGAGCAGCTCAAACCAGCATCTGTAACATTCACCGAAGGTGTAAACAACGTTGTTGAAAGTCATATTTTTGAAAGACCAAAATATACTAGAAAGTTTCCAAGAATAAAAAATCTTGCTTCTACACAAGGTCAAATAAGAGGTATATCTGAATTATCTTACAATTGGAAGTTCGGACACTCACCAGAATATAAAGGTTTGGCGGATGAAAATATACATTGTTTATGGAAAAAAGAAAGAGAAGAGAGAACCAACATATCCGAAAGAGAAACGATAAGAAAAATCTTAAGAACTAAAACACAAGGATTTATTAAGAGATTCGGTGATCCTGCAAACATGGCGGGCAGTAAACAAACAGCATATATAGCTCACGGATATGCTGAAGCTGTTAGAAGATTTTCTAAACCATATAAACTCACCGCAGATATTGAAACTTCAATACATGGGGGTATAAATTACAATAAAAATAAAAATAGAGAATTTGTTTACGATGTTGTAAGGCCTCATGGGGCTAAAACTTGGATGGGAATTCCAGTTAATGTTGTTGTTGTTGGTGTTGGACCAGGCCAAGGACTAATAGATACTAATGTGTGTAATGATGTAGAAGATCCCAACGAGATGATCAAATATGATTTTAGAATGACTGTGGGTAAAGATTCTTCTGATGATGGACTTTCTCCTGCTACTGCTTCTTTAGACTTAGTTTATGAGGTTAAAAGTAATTATGGTTCTCCGTTTAATCTTGTTTCCGGCTCAGTAACAGATGGTGCAAACAAAGTTGTGGATTCAAACTATTTGCAAAATGTAATATTAACAAATTTGCATTCCGACACAACAGATCGTACTAATGCGATTCCAATGCAAGGACCATTTACGGAAACTTGGGTTGGTGGTCACCAATCTAGACATGTTCCAATAAACCGATACAAAAGCGAGCTCTCGACATTAAATAAAATTGACGATCAATACACAAGGCCCGAAGCGTTTAGAATTTTGTTTGGAGAACACCCTGACGAATCGGTACAAGATGGGGCTATTGGAATTGTTGGTCCCGATTATGGTGGACCCTATCCTGATATTACAAGAGAATTTGCGGTTTATTATAGAGGTCTTAGAACTAAGAGACCTTATAATATTAAAAACATACAAGGAGATGAGTATCGTCAAGGCAATTACACCAGAAAATATGAATATTTTAATACAGTAGGTAGACAAGAAAACAATTCTAGATTTAAAAAAGCAGCTTCTGAAGCTTCTTACGAAATCAGTGGAACATTTTTACCACCACAAATCAAAGCAGCTTTGCCTGAGACAACTCATCCTCTTACATTAGTAGGGATAGCAGCTAGTGATCGAGGAAATACATTTGGTGTTGGGGAAAGTAATAGAATAAATGCACATTTAGAAACTCTTTCTCCTGAGTATTTAGGTACTGGTTCTTTTCAAGTAACAGGTGCAACTCAATATTTAGCACCATATTCTGCGTCTATTGAGGTGGAGCAAATCCCAATAGCAAATAAACATGATTTCATTTCATTTAAAGTTTCTGCTTCTTCTGATCTAGCTGATGGGGACTTGTTGCAATTAACATCAAGTACAATAACCTGCTCAGTCACAGTTGATACAGCTGGTTTTCTTTCAATCTCTAGAGGTTCTAGAGTACAAACAGCAGATGATGAAATAATCATAAATACTACAAGAAAAGCGTTTGCTTCTATGGATGTACCCGATCCATCAAATTCAAATTCGTCAACTGTAGATATGAATGCAAGCTATTCTGGTCTTGGCAACTCGTCCTTTTCAGTTTCTTTTTGGTACAACAACACAGAACCTGATTTTTCTTCTAATGGTTCTGACTTATCGTTTTTTAATGGAAGTGATTTAGCTTGTCTTATTGATCTTGAGCATGCGGATTTAAGAGTAGAAATAAATAATACTGCTGACTCTTCTACAACGGAGACATACAATACAAATGTTGCATCAGGGTGGAACAACTATGTTGTTGCATTTTCAGCTTCTAGCGGTATGGGCAATTCAGCTGAAATGTGGAAAAACGGAGTATTACAAGTAAAAAACACTTCTAATGGAGGACCCGGTGGCACTGCAAGATCGATTGACCAATTGTCACTAGATTTAGAAGATCATAGTGCCATGCAAGATTTAGTAGTTTGGGATACTTTATTGGGTCAAACACAAGTTAATGAACTTTATAATTCTGGTGTTTGGAGAAGCCCAGCTGATCACACTAATCAAGCTAATATTGTTGATTGGTATATGCTTGGAGAAGAAGATTATTGGAAAGACTTAGGTATACAAGTAGGAGACACTCTAACTGAATATGCTTCGAATACTACTGTTTCGTCAAGTTATGGTAGCGGAAATAATCATTTAACAACTGATACATTTGATCTTTTCTTCGTTGACGGGACAGGCAGTTTGTCAAATGTACAAATTTGGAATCAACTAACTTCTTCTTTAAATGCAAAATTTTCCGGACATACGACAACATATATCTCTGGTGCAACAGATGCTCAATTCTTTTTAAGAAAAGACACAGCTGGTTCAAATACGGTTTCTATAACAGAAACAGGAACATCTTTTGATAATTTAGTTTCAGGCTCAGGCACAACAGCCGTTGCTTCCGATTTAGAAGATGGCGATACTGTTACAATTGATGGAAAAGAATTTACAGTAGCATATACAACCTCCGGTTCAGCCGCAACAGATTTGGTTGTTGGAAATAGTTATAGAAAAGCTTTTCACTTTAAAGACACGGGCGATGCTTATGCAAATCAATTAGCTATTTATAACTTATCATATACAAATCCTACTAGTAATAATATTGGCTTATCTTTTTGGGTTAGACCAAAAAAAGATGACACCCAACATAAATATTTATGTTATTTTCAAAACGCAAGTTCTGATGATGCCTTGGAAATAAAAGTAACAGGGTCAACACTTACTTTAATGTTAGCAGGGCCTGGTGGAGAAGAAAATCAATATATCTACACTGGTTCCTTGCCTACTCACAAGTGGACTTCTGTTGCTTTGTCAATCGATACAACGAATGTTGGAACTCCTCCCTCATTATATTTAAATGGAGGTTTAAAAGCAGCTTCATCAACAGTTGGTTCTTATTCAAGCGCTTTAGAAGACCTTAGAAAGTTTGTAATGGGAGATAGACAGTATGAATTATGCGGTGAACTACAAGACTTTGTCGTTTGGAATACTGGGTTAAATTCTCAAGATGCAAAAATATTGCACAACTCTGGTTCTTGGTTTGATATTTTTTCACACACATCTGCATCTCATATTTGGGATTGGTGGATGCTTGGCTCCGAGATAGGAACGTCATATAACTCTGGATCTAACCTATCGACTAACTCTATCTCAGCTGTCGCTCCTACTATTGGAAGACATACTTTAACTCTCGGATCAGAAGCTGGAGCAAAAGTTTTTGTAACAGATGGAATTTTTGAATCAGGCTCAAGTGTAGACTTTTGGAATGAAACAACTCAATCGTTTAAAGACAATACATTATTGACTGGGTCTTATACGGTCTCTTCAACTTCCACAAAGTTTTATTTAACAGCATCAACAGTACCACATACAGGAACTTTTTCCTTAGCAGAAGGCGGAGATACTTTTGATATTACTGTTGCACCATTTAGAGGACCTGATAATCTGTCAACTAATGACGGTGGAGCTGTCGATGATCATTACGTTCAGATAGGGTCAACAAAATTTTACGTCGACGCAGATAATTCAAACGCTGGTGGTAACTATGCTAAAGTCGGAGATCATTACTATGTGTATTCATCTGGCTCAAGCGATCAATTTTGGACAAGATTGTCTGGAGCTGTATCTACTCAATTCACTAACTATGTCGTTGCAACGTCTTCAACAGGAGTAGACACTTCGGTGTTTAGTCTTACCGCTTCTACAGCACCAGATCCAGGCTATGCTATAACCAGTAACGGAGCTAGTTATTCTAATTTAGTACAACCTATTTTGCCTTCTATAGAAGCTGTTGTTGAGAGCGGTTTAATTAACGTTATAGAAAGAGAGTCTGATTTCTTAACAGGTTCAACAAGAAACAAGACAGTAATCACTTCTCGTTTCTCTGCTCCTGGTGGAATCGAAGTACAAACTTATGGATACCTTGATGCGTACGCAAAAGAATATTCAGTCCACAACAATCTGAATTACAGAAACTTATCGATTAGAGGTCCTGGAAGCGGCGAGAACGGCACTATTAGAAACAACAGCCATGCTAACACCAGAGACGGGTTAAGAGCTCTTTATCAACGACCTATGGGGCGCGGAGGCATAGATTCTGTATATGAATCCATGGATGATTCAAATTATGAGTTAACCGCTTCATACCATAAACTTCCAAGAAATACTTTAGTTACACCTCGATCTGGGTCATCGGCTATTGAAATAGTCGAGAGAAGCAATAATTATAACTACCAATCAACCATACCATCTTCCGACTATAATTACAGTTGGGTAACTTCTTCACTTGGTAATAATTACAATGTACGTAGTGGAACACAAAAGGTGTTTGGCTATTGGCCAAAAGATGGTGTAAATAAAGTAAATGGAGTTTTTGATTCCGCGATAACCTTCCCATCATCATCAGACATAGTTGGAGTATAAAATGTCAATACCAGTAGATTTTTTAGGATTAAACACTTTAATTGCTAAAAATGTTAGTAATGATAAGAACATGGTTTTTAATAGTGATAAACCAAAAGTTATCACAATTGATTCACCTGTTAATAAAGTCCATGATGGCGATACTGATAATAAAATATCAAACCCTTTGGAGGATAATGGAATATCTATTAATTTAATAGAAGATTTAGGATATGACAGTTATTCGGATCTTAGAAGTAACCATCATGGATCTCACCATTCTTCTATAGGAAATCCTTACGAACCACCAGAAGGACGACGTGGTTTCATGAAAAACTTTTCTATTTCAATGTGGTATGATCTATCTAATTTTGATGGAATCTCTACTAGTATCAACACCACTTGGTCTGCTGGTAATGTGGGTGGGGGTCTAAGTGTCTGGCCATTAACCGCTGGTGGTAGTTTTCTTCAAAGTAACGTATCTTCATCAGTGTGTACACTCTTTTCAAGTTGCCTCGACAACAACCACAGGAATATTTCGGTAGCTTTGCAAAGAAATCAAAACAATAAACTATCTCTAACGTTGTTAGAAAATGTCCGAGAGGAATCAAACCACGCATTAACCCCAACCTCACGAGTTTACGCCTGGGGGGATAAAGAGATACCACTAAACAGTTCAAAAGTAAATTTGATTATAGCTTGTTCTGACTATGAAGATAAATACATACATAAATCAAACAAAGCCGATGTTAGCCAAACTCATGAAGAATTTATAAACTTTTATTTAAATGGACAGAAAGTTAATTTTGTTGAAGACACAGTGGATGTATTCGCTGATCTAGAACAAGCAAATTCAATAAAAGATTTGATTTTCTTTAAAGATTATAGCGATGGTATTCAATATAGCCAAATAGAATTATCAAATAATTTTATCTTAGGTGGCTTGTTTCATTATAATGTTACAAACGCTTTCAATGCGCAAACTACCACAACTCATGCTGATGTTAATTTCGATACAGGTTTAAGAAATTATTTTGTCTATAGAAATCATTTGAACGATAAACAAGCAGTAGAATTATATTCTCTAGGTCCGTATTTTAATTTTAAAAATTTAGACAATGTTAGTAGAGATTTATCAAAATATCAATTTGTCTATAACAATACAAAAGAGAACCAAAATTTAAACATAAAAGATAATGATTTTGGAAACTTAAATGAATCGATAGCTTCTTTTACCGGTTCGAATGGAGAACAATCAATTTTTTCGGCACTCATGAATAACATAAACGGGCCGTATGGCTACTCTTCATTCAAACAATTGCGAGCATCTCAAAATTGGGTGATGAGGTCACATAATAAAAATAATATTTTTTCTTTCGTACCAGAAAACGGAAAAATAATTAATGTAATTTCAAATAATCAAATAATTTCAACTCAAAAAACAAAATTTGGAGACATACAGAATCTATATGAAAGCTCTATTACTGATAAACATAGTCCTTTAGAATTAATTGGTACTATATCTGATGATGGCTTTGATGAAGAAAAAATATTGATCAAAAGTTCTTATTCAAATCAGATACAATATTTTAAAAACAATTCTTTAAATGTCGAAACAAATAAGCAAGTTTATCAATCTGATAATTATGAAAACTTTAAAAACCTGATGGCTCTAGAAGAAACTCCTTTAGATTCATTTGACAAATTAACTTTCAAACAAACTGTTTTTCCAAAAAACCTCTATACACATTCAAGAAACCACAGAATAAGACCATCCTATTCCTCTAAAATTTGGAGAGACGTTCGAGCTTCAAGAACAGAGTTGGATGAAAACAATGGCTTTGGCTTCTCCGCACCATCACAATCATTCTGGCCTCTAGACGCAGAAGAATGGTTTAATGAGATAGATGTTCCTTTTTGGGGATCTTCCGGAAAACCTTTTCCTGGGGGTAGTCTACATAATAACTCTGTTGGTGGTAATGGAGTTCTTCAAAATTTCTACAACATGTTTACTACTAGTAGCTTTACTACATACATTGCTGGAATAGATAACTATGTAACAGCTTCTTGTGTTTATAATCGCTTACATACTTTAAGCGACTATGATGAATTCACTGGTTCGACTTTAAACCCAGCAATAAGAGACAAGTTTACACAGAATAATCTAACTGCTTTTGGTCGACCAAAAAAGTTTCAAGGAACAGCTGTTTGGGATACTGGTAGAGTAGCAGAAAGTATAGACTTTACTGGAAAATTTATAAGAAAAGAAAAACAACCCTTTCCAAATTCCTATGAAGAGTGGTCGGAGTCTTTTCGAGGATTGGGAAAAAACTATTCAGTTGTTCCGGAGTTTAGAATTTCTGATCATGTTACACATTATTTAACAAACGGATTTACAGCACAGAAGCTAGACTTCCTAGAAGTAAAAGGAGGAAACGAAAGTTATGCAAATTCCTCGGATACAGATTTTTTCAATATTTACACAACAACAGATTTTCTTAAAAACTTTGAAATTGTAAAAAAAGACTTTGAAAACAAAGCATCACCAACAAGAATCACTCTTCGTTGTAAAGCAATAAAAAAATTCTTACCTTACGAAGGGTTTTATCCCTGTCAAAGATCAGTTCATATTTCTGAACAATTTAATGAATCTTACGCACCATTTGTAGAGGGATCAAGTAGCAACACTGGTTTATCAAATTTGTATGTGTCTGGTTCAAAATATATTGTTCAAAACATAATCACACCTCTTTTCGCTCCTGGTGTGCTTTTTAACACAATTAAGTCAGGAATTGCATGTGATTATCCTATAATGACCAAAATCTACACAACTTCTAGTGATGGCAGAACAGATGCATCAGGCACACCTTTTAATTGTTTTATAGATGATATACATACAGAAAGAGTGCCGTTTGAAGCCCTTTTGGAGCCTGAAAAATATTTAGCTAATAAAAACATTTACTCAAATGAGCCAGAACATAGAACTCCGAAGGTTGTGACAAAATGGTCTGGGATTGGTGATAACAGATATAAATTAATGATTAATAATTTTTTATCTGAAGTTCCCGACTTTTTCTTACAAAACGAAGAGTTTACTACCATCACTTCTTTGCCCCAAGGAGATCCTAATTTTGGAAATACAGAAAAAGGCAAGGTATATGGTATGAGAATAAAAATGTTCAGAACCATTGATGGTCAAACATCAACAGAGGAACCTACCAATGGAATAGTTTATCAAGTCCCACAAGACAACATAGGAAATATGGATGAGTCTTTTACAATGTATTCTAGACCATCTGCTTTTGGTCCACCATATCGAACAACTGTTACAACTGGTAGTCCCTTATCTTTAAAAAATTGGTCAAAATTTAAATTTGACGGTAGTGTTGATTTTTCATATGATTTAAGTAATACGATAAATTCCGATATTACAGGAAGCAATCCAGCAATTGGCGAAAACTATATCCATACTCCACCATATTATCATGGAGAAGCATGGGCAGATATTTTCTTTCAGCCACCATCTGGATCTCAAAAATATACACTAGCAGAAATAATAAATAATTCATCAGTCGAGTTTTGCAGACACTACCTCTCATCTTCTGATAGTGCAAAAAATATTGAAGATAGAAGTTTGTTGATTAACGAGCAAGCTATGCAAATTGCTTCATCTATGAATATATTTTCTAGAGGTATTCTTCGAGAAGATACGGAAAGCTTAACTATTAACACACAATTGGAAACAAAGTATCGCTGGATAATACAGTCTAAATTTGAAACTCCAACACTAAATTTCAACCATTATAGCCTGAACCCTTATGTAACCGCCGGATCAGTGCTTTTTGATGAACCTTTACAGTTTAGACACGGCGCGAATAGTGAATTAAACAATATCAATGTTCCAATTGGTATGTGGCATCAATATGGTCGTCTTCCTCAGCGAACAGACGAAGGAATTTTCATTCAAGTTACTGATATCCCTCCTAGTTGGATTGAGGGAGCAATGTTAGGAAACACCAATAATACAGGATCTTTGGTTGATCTTTGCGGTTTTTCAACAGATCCAGTTAGAGTTGGAGAAATTAAGAATACAAAAACAATTCAAGAAGCGGTAGTGGCGATTCCTTTCGTTAATCGTGAAGGTTTTCGTAAATTTTTTAAATTAAATAAAAATGATGTTGAGAATTCTATTAAGGGCATTGAGGAGGCAGTAGGTCCAACAGTGTTTAAATTAACACAACAGTTAGATAAATATGTATTTCCACCACAATTTGATTATAAAAGAAACCCAGATATTCAACCAGTTGCGATGTATGTATTTGAGTTCTCTCACGAATTTACAAAACAAGACCTTGCAGATATTTGGCAGAATCTTCCTCCAAAGCTTGGAGAAGTGCACGAAACAGCAGAGGCGACAATATCTCATGCTCTTTTTGCAGAAGAATTTTTAGGCACAGGTTCAGATCCACAACCAACTGCTAACGGAATTGAAAGAAATGTTGTATCAGGATTGACAGACTTGCCCTCAGATATACAGTGGATGGTGTTCAAAGTCAAGAAGCGAGCAAAATCAAACTATTTCGAAAAAATGTTTCAAAGAAACGAATCAAGAGAATCGGATAGCAATACCAGCTTTACCGTCGACTCAACAGGTAAAAAGTCAGATGTTTCATACAACTGGCCTTATGATTTCTTTTCTATGGTTGAACTAATTAAATTAGACGCAGAAGTAGAATTCTCCAATGTTGACGAAGATAAGTCAAAGCAAGAGAAAAAACTTGTAACAAAGCCGTATATATTTAGAGAAGATTGATGTCGTTTTTTGATAAAAAAGAAGAAGTACTAGAGTTAAGATTGACGCCCTACGGTAGACACTTGATGTCTCGTGGTAAATTAATTCCTGTCTATTATTCTTTCCTAGATGATGATATAATGTACGACTCAGACAGTCTACCAGGGTCATCAGGGTTTTCCGAAGACAATTCGGAAATAAAAGAAAGAATAATAAATGAAACCCCGTCCATCAAACCTATTGTGACAATGAACTCTATGGAAACCACAATAAACGAAAAAGACACTTCAGAACCAGAAACCATTTGGACAAAAATAAACGATCAACTAACCATAGATCAATCTACTAATGGATATTTAAATGGATATAAAAACCTATCAGACTTAAATACAAAATTTCTACAAAATACAATTGGGACTTCAAGTCCATTAAAAACAAATTCTCCAAGATGGGATTTTATAGACCTTTTTGGTAATATTACAAAAGCAGAAAAATCTATAAAATCAACATTAGATGGGATGCAAGCTTCGACTTATACAAATGACATAGATACACCATCAATAAACCTAAATATACCTCAAATAGACTTAGAGATAGAATATGTTATTAAAAAAAGCTCAACACAAGATGTCTCTGAGTACGAACAATATTTAGAAGCTGTTCCTTCTTCCAACTTACCAGAACCTGAAATCTATGCCGATAACACCTACCTAAACATCACAGAAGACCAAACAATAGCAAGAATTTATGAAAAAAACGGTTTTGAATATAATGAAGCGTTTGATATACAAGTTTTAAAATACAACACTTCTGATGCAAAATGGAAAAAACTTTATTTTTTAAATAAGCCAAAAAGAATCATAAAAGATATATTGATAGACGACAAACAAAACAAAGATTTTGAATTTAATGAAGTAACAAAAGATACAGTTGAGTATTATTTTGATATAAGAGCAGATGAAGAAATACCAAACGCAGACATATGTGCAGCTCTTAAAGGACTTGAAGGATATGAGGACATAATAAAAGAGTTTGATATTAATTTTGACATAGAGTGTAAAGATTTGATTATTACGCCTGATACTCCTGCTCTCCCAGATTCGTGTCAAAATGTTGAGTGTGATGATGAGGAGGAAATTATATAATGTCGACTGAGTTAATTGGAAAAGAAAATTTACCAAATATCTATTTCAATTCAATAGATATTTATCCTTTGTATAGAAATGCTGATAGTATCAAAAAAATGGGTATATTACTAAAATTAGAAATGAAATTGTATGACATGGTGACCAAGTTTGGAAATTCATATGTTTTAGAAGGAGGAAGAAGCAAACAAAAAAGTATATTCATTCTAACGTCCACAGACGAAAGATATACTGCTGAACTCGCAAAAGCAAAAGGGCTGATAACGGACTATAAAAAAATAAAGTTTTATTCCAAAGATTCAGTACAGGTAGTGGAGCGACGAATTTCCCTCGCACAACTTGAGAAACTAAATACAGAAAAGGTAACTCCCTTGTATTACAAATCTAGGTTTTATTTTAGTAAAGAAGTAAGTCATTTGGCAGTTTTTGTCTGTCTCACAAGAGAAAACATAACTGGCAAAATAGACAGTGGACCAGTTTTTTCTGAGCTTGTGTTGAGAAACGGAGAATCAAATAAAAAAGGGTTTTATTTTGTTAACAAGATAACAGATGCAATATGGAGAGGCCCAGTGCATAGACACAAAGGAAAGTCTTATATGGCTGGTTCTTTTCATTTTGATATTCCACACCCCGTTCTTAATAAAATTGAAACTATCTCAACAAAAATAAAAGACCATAGAATTGTGTTGAATCAACAAGACATAATACAAACACAGAAAAAGTCTCCTAAAAAGAACAATAACTACATATTTGGCTTGTTGCAAAAAAGCCAGTCACTAAAAGGACGATTAAATTATATTTTTGATATAAATGTAGCTGAGATTGTTATGTCGCAAATAAACACCAACAAATATTCTGTTAATGAGTCTTTTCTTTATGAAATAGCTAAAACGTCTAAAATTGAAAATTTAAAAATATACTTTAATACAAGTAATAACAAAAACTATAAACTAGTTTGCAATACAAAAGGTGTAGACGGTTTGTTAAAAAGTTGCTATATGTATGAAGACTCTGATGGAAAGTATCTATCTTCCAGCAAAAATGAGACAAACAAAAGCTTATATTCGATTGTAGAAGAAAAAATACTAAGCGAAGAGTCTGAATTAAGAACATTTAGTTGTCAATTAGATGAAAAAGAAATAAAAAATATAAAAATCGAAATCTCAGTATCTAATGAGGTTGAAAGTTATTTTAAAAAGATAGTTGAAAGATTAAAACTATCTCTCAAAAACTTAAAAAATTATGAAATTTTGTTAAGAAGGGGGGCCCACTACGATGTGAGCACTAATAAGACAAAGCAACTTTTTATTGAAAAGTACTATCAAAGAAAAGAATTGTGGTTTCAACCAATTATAGATCTACAAAAAATACTTTCTTTAAATTCTAGAAACTCCAGCAAACAAATACAAAAAAATTTAGAAAACATGTTTTTTATGGTGAACCCAAAAACAACAAACAAAGATGCATGTCAAAAAGTAATTTCTTTTTATACCAAAGAACTAAGTCGGTTTATCAAAGAAAATAATTCAAAGAATTCCTCTTCTTTTGCAAGAGTAAAAAAGAATTTGGACTCCAATACAGTAAAAAACCAATTCAAAGTAACCAAAGTGTATAACATTAACTACAAAATACAGAAAGCTTGTTTTAATATGTTACCGTCAATTATCTTGCAAGACACATTACCGATGTTAAGAATATCAGATGTAAGAAATATCCTACAAACTGAATCAAACAGACTAACAATTAATCAAGATATTGTGTCTTATAGTAGTAATGAACCACCTGTTGATATAGAAAAATTCTTTATTACACCAAGAAGTATAGTTTTTAAAAATAAGTTGTATGATTTATCTGATTACTCTAAGATTACTGATGAGTATTTAGAAAATTTATTAGAGTCTTTTACATATGATCCTGATTTCTCCACTTTATTTGATGGACTGTATTATGAAAAATATGTCGAAAAAATAGAAACTATAACAAGCCCAGTATCTCAGCTAGGAGAGCAGTCACCATTTCAAAATAATTTGGATACAAAAGTTTTTTCTTTATCAAAGATTAGAAACATAAAAAACAGTATTGTAAAAAAATCCAAAAACATTAAAATGAAAAAAGTTTTATTTGACAATCAAGATAATAAAAACATCTTATCTAAACATGGAAGAGATTTAGGTTCTTACTTACCGATACACTTAAGAGACTTGGTTAGAAGAAACAAAGTATTCAATGTTGATAAAAACATTTTTTTAGAAAATGAACAACATAAAGGAGACTTGATGTATTCCAATATACATAAGATCAATATACTTACAAGCCCAAAGACAGATTCCTTTGGAAAGCTATCGTTAACCAATAGGCAAATTAAATCAATAAGAACCATTGATTTGGACCGACTTACTGAGCCTACTTTATGTTTTATAACAAAATATGAGAATGAACACTTTAAAGATGAGGACAATAAGTTTAAAAAGTTTAAAGCAATAAACAATGTTTTTGTTTTACTACCTGATGGTTGGAATTTCAATAAACAAAGAGCAGAGCTACGACAAAATGTTGATAACCTAAATTCTCTTTATAACGAAGTTGGAAAATACATAAACTTTGATGAATGTGACATAAGAACCCATACAGTTGAGCAAAACATCAAAAGAGCAGATAAATTTAAATTAGAGCCAAAACAAAATAACAACTCTAACACACAAGATAACAGAAACAATCTGCCAAGAAGCAGAAATACCAGAGGAGGAAGATATGCCCGGTCTTAGTCTAGCAGGAGGAATGCCAACCCCATCCTCGGGTCAAGGAAATACACAAGACGCTGGAGCGTCCTCGGGTCAAGGAAATACACAAGACGCTGGAGCGTCTTCGCGAGGAGGAGGTGGTGGCACACCAAGCGATCCTCCTCCCCCAGCAGTTACTTTTCACATTCCTGATCTTGAAATAGGAGTTAGACCTATATTTGAATATGTTGCAAAAGAGTTTTATGGTATTTTTGCAAATGAGAAAAAATTACCGCTTAGTTTTGCTGACTCTAATACGGTTCTCAATCTGTATTCGAGTAGCCCAAGTGAGAATAAATTTTATTTTTTATCTGATTGTGTTTTCTTTAAGTCTAAAAAAATAGCCCAGTGGAGCGCCCAGAGTAAAGACAGAAGGTCATATTTCTATGATGCAGAATTTTTTAACACCAGTTACGAATTTTCAAATGGTACTTTAGGGTCTTTATATAACGCTGTGAATATAGATAAAATGGAAAATATACTTGTTATGCCAAACTCCTTAATGTATAGAAGATGTAAAAGTAGAACAAATGCGTATGAAAACTTCGAAGGATATATTGATACATTTCCAACAAAAATTAAATTTAACATAGGAAGTATAGACAATGAATCCCCCTTTGTTAATAGTGTTTTAAAGCAAGATGCAATAGATCCTTACGACTTTAGATATTTTTTTATGACTGATTTGCTCAAAACACCGATTCAAACAAAACAGTTTACTGTTGATGGACAATCTCAAAATATAAATTTTCATGAAGCCTCTGACTTAATCACTTCAACTAAAGGTTGGGACGGAACCCCAAGCGAATTAGATCACCCATCCACTTGGTTTGACGACCACGTAGCAGTAATTAACAGAAAATCAGGTGATGATCAAATAGATGCTCTAAGTCAAAATAGAAGCGACTATTACACAAAGATGACCGAGTTTGTAAATAACAATACTATTGATGAAAGTGAGGTTGGAAAGACTATTTTAGTAAAAATAGAAAAACGAAACCTAGTGTTGTTAGGTATGGGACAGATTCAGCAAAATTTCTACATCTTTCCTCAAGAATCTGATGGAAATATTGTATTTTTTGACACACAAGTCATCCCAGATAGAGAATACGTATATAATATAAAAACTATAAATTTAGTAAAATTACCAGATCATGGAATATGTTTTGTTGAAGTTCCGCATACAACTATGACTGTAAGGCCTATGCAGCCACCACAATTTAGACCACAAACATCTTTTCATAATTACAAAAACGACAAAGAAAAAATAAGAATTTTATTGAATTTAAATTCAAATGAAGAAGTAAGAAAAGAATATAAAGGACTCACAGAACAAGAGAATTCTGAGTTTTTAGAGAACTGGTCTCTTTTTGATCCGCAAGACTTAAGAAGAACTTGGTATCAATACGAATCAGAGCCTTCAGAGTTTGAAATATATAAAATGACAGAAGAGCAATACAGAAAAGTAAAAGGATATTTAGATATAGTAAATAATTCAATTAAGCTGGAAACAAAGGCAGAAGACCATCTTTCAACATTGACTTTCAAAACAGATTTTATAAAACCTTTCCAGAACTATTATTATATTATAAGAAGCAAGAATAGTTATAAATACTATTCCAATCCTTCACCAATATATAAGGTATTAAAAACACTAGATGCAAATGAATCTTTTTTAAATGTGGAAACTGTCGGTTTTGCCACATCAGAAGACTCTCTTTATATGCCAGAAAAAACCATGGCCAAGCTAATACAAATCATTCCTTCAAGTTATCAAACAAGTCTGGGAGAAATTTACGATGATATAAGTAATAAAGGAGGGCTCAATACAGCAAACCAGAACCTCTGTGATCCACTGCCTGATTTGGGAATTGTATCAGAAACAATCTGGTCTGAACAAAATAGGTTTAAAATTAGATTGACATCCAGAAAAACAGGAAAAAAAATAGATCTTAATTTGAACTTCAAACTAACTAAATAAAAATTATTCATTAATACTATTTATTATGAATTAGGAGAATATAATATGGGTTTTTTAGATAATTCCGGTGATATCATACTTGACGCTGTGTTAACAGACCATGGTAGAAAAGTTTTAGCAAAAGGTAATGGTGATTTTGAAATCACAAAGTTTGCCCTTGGTGATGAAGAAATAGACTATTCTTTATATGACACAACCAATGTTAATGGTTCTGCTTATTATGATCTTGAAATTTTACAAACACCCATTTTGGAAGCATTCACAGATAATGCAATTTCTATGAAATCAAAATTAGTGACTTTTGATAGCTTGGAGCTTTTGTACTTACCAGTTGTAAAAATAAACCAACTTTCTTCAAGTCCTTCAAATACCAAGATGCACACCAGTGGCTCATTTATTGTAGCTGTTGATTCAACTACTGAAAATGACGGTACGAACGCTAATGGTACCAATGGTATAGGATACGATTCAGTTGGTAACCCAGTTCCTGGGATTTTGTTTGGCAGTACAACTTCACAAGGTGGGTCTGTACTAGTAGATCAAGGTCTTGACACAGCTGCTAAAGCACCGAGTGAGACACTCGACCCAAGTCTATATGAATCTTCTTATACGATACAAATAGACTCGAGACTTGGTAAAATTTCTAATGCAACAACAGGGATAAGTATATCATCAGATTATACAGATGATGATTTTATAGAATATTATACTGTAACTACAGATGATGCTTTAGCATATAACAACACAGCTACTGATCAAGCAGGTCAGGTTATACAAGGTCCAAGAGGAAGTAGTATGAATTTTAAAATTTCTTCCACAGACAATCTAAGAGATAGTAATTATCTTTTTGAACAATTAGGAAGCACTTCAAGACTGGATAACAAAGCTGGTACTTCTTCTCAAGTGTATCATATTGATACCTTAGTCAGAGTAACTGGAATAAACACTGGATATACAATAGATATTCCAGTAAGATTTGTAAAATTTAAATCATTATAAAAAAAGAGAGATAAAACATGACAACAGTAGGATCATTTAAGGAAATAGGAGAGAATAACAAAGTTTCAACAAGGACACTTTTGCACGAAGCAATACCATTAACAGGTACAATTGTTTCAGGTACATATAATTCAGACAGTAATATAAAATTTCACACACATGGGATGTTTCAAACTGTTTATGACTATCCGTATCTCAGCTCTTCAGCAAATCACATATTTGACATAACAGCTGGTTTAAGTGCAAAATCAAGTATGTATGATACGAACGTTAATCAATATAAGAAGAAAAGAAACATTTATAATCAAATGGCTCAAATCCTTGTAGGGTATGACCATACAGGTTCAGTTATGGAGTTTGATGCAGATGGAAATATATTAGCCGGAGGAAGCAAACTTAGACAAGTTTTTATAATGCCTTTTTCAAGATTACTTGTTAAGGATGAAATTAAGAAAGAAAGTTTTAGTATGGTTTTGGGCGTTTCTTCGTCTCAAGACTATGCTGGTAATGTTTTTACAAGCAGAATGACAATATCTGATGTTGATGCGAAATCAAGTTATTTTGTAAACTCACCAGCCGGCGAGTATGGAATACTATATGCAACTGCATCAGCATGGGATGGTGATTTTGATGTTGCTAATCTTATGGACGTAACAACAAATGCAGTAACACTTACTGATGGCTATGCTTACCAACCCGTTGGCTTGCTGTATTATCAAGCAGGAATAGCAGTACTTACAGCTTCTGTATTTGATGATCTTGGGGACAATGGAATATTAGCAAATGCACCCGATTCTTGCAAGTTTGCATCATTAACAGGAACAGCAACAGCATCTATAAGTCAACAATTTGACGATCAAACAATAAAAATAGTTGGAAATAGTTTAAGAAATAGGATTTACAATCTTTCTTTTAATAACACAACTGAGTTGAATTCAACAATTTACTTTTGTCGAGCAAATCATCATGAATTTAATTATTCATCTAATCCAACTTATTTAGCCTCCTCACAAATAATAGTAAAGAATTCTAATCCCTTGGCTGAGCCTTTGGCTTATATTACAACTATTGGGCTTTATTCTTCCAATAATGAATTGATGGCGGTAGCAAAATTATCTGAGCCTCTTAAAAAGACACCTTCGAATGAGTTTACCCTAAGAGTTAGATTAGATTACTAATTTTAGGAGAAGCTCATGGCAGTTTATAAATTTGGTGAAAACGACGTATTTATCAACACACTTGAAGCATATCCGGAAACTAGTTTCTATATCCACAGTGGCACTGTTGTTATAGATTCTATTTCAAACTTATCAGGAGCCCATCAGCCTAATATTCTACACGTATCAGATGGTCATATATCCTTATACGAAGTGAATATAGATAGGTTAGATGGTAATGCAAACCAAATAACTGGTTCTATTGTGGCTGATGGTTTTATGACCACAGCTAACGAATTGCAAGCAAACAATTATGGAGTTGATTATATACCAGACAACGAAGAACCTGGAAACTTACAAATTGATTTAAGTTATAATCTCTCAAGTTCTGTATATCGCTACTACTACCCAGAAGTGGCAGTAGCACCGTACGATCATGGTGCCAATGTTGAAGTTGGCGGGATTAATAATATAAGTGCTCCTGCTAATGGTAGACTTGTTAATGGATATAGAAATTTTGAATTAGAAGAAACAGTAAATAACCCTACACAAGTGGGCTATCCTGTTCCTTTTTCTATTCAATCTGTATTGGATAAGTACTCTTTCCTATCTCCTCATTATAAAATATCTTCCTCAGCCCCAATGCATCATAGAGATTTTAGAAGAGCTGAGATGTCTCTCATCAATATTCCTTCAATATTTTATGGAGCAAAAATTAAAAGAGGAACTGTTGAATTAAACTATTATGTCTCTGGAAGTCTAATAGCGACTCTAAGAGACCAGGGCAAAAGAGGTGAGCTAAAACAAACTTACCCTTCTGATCATAACTATTCCGGCTCAGTTGCAGGAATAATCTTATATCAAGAAGGCTTAATTATGCTTACAGGTTCTTGGCAAATTGAAAATGATAATAGTATTGCTTATTTAAAAGATGATGGAACAAGTACTGGTGCCACCACAAACAAGTGGACGCATTTTGGTTCTGGTCTTCACAGAGAAAACCACGACAGTGCAAATCAACACTCAGCATCATTTGGTATAAACTTCCAAGGAACAACAAGAATTCCAACCATGACTATGTTATGCCCAGCACCATATAGTGAATTAAACTGGTCTAATAATCCAACATTTATTGACCACAGTTCTTCAAATGTTGGAACTTTTAATCATGGCTCTTATCATTATATTGAGAATGAAGTTCCTATAGCAAACATAACCGATACAGATCTAGTAGGATATATTCCAGAACAAGTCAAAGAAACATATATATCTAAAGTTGCGATTTATGATGAAAAGAAAAACCTTATTGGTGTTGCTAAAGTAGCAAATCCAGTTCGAAAGACACCAGATCGCTCTTATCTTTTTAAATTAAAATTAGATTTATAGTTGACAAATCAAAGTTAATATGTTATAATATAGTATGATTATTTTAGGATTAGATATAAGCTCAAGTAGAATTGGGTACTGTTTGATAAACGAAAACGAAGATTTACTTCTTGTTGATGAGATAAAGTTAAAGCCATCTCAATCTCTCGAAGAACGAGCGGATATCTTTAAAAAATCAATGAAAATTATTAAAGAACATTCGGAGGTAAATTATGTTTTCATCGAACAACCATTCGTGGCATTCTCGGGAGGCAAGACGACAGCAACGACAATGGCCAAGTTACAACGTTTTAATGGTATGTGTAGCTATGTGGTGCACGATTTATTTGGCGGCCCTGCAACTCAGCTTCAGACAAATAAGGCTCGGGGGCTTGTTGGGCTCAAAATTAAGAG
>Ga0098061_1000138_pt1 | contig 30869 bp, 31 predicted proteins | sample 22_taG_FD_92579 | JGI IMG/M metagenome (GOLD analysis project Ga0098061, IMG submission 92579) | Marine viral communities from the Subarctic Pacific Ocean - 22_ETSP_OMZ_AT15343 metaG | ecosystem: Environmental > Aquatic > Marine > Oceanic | place: Subarctic Pacific Ocean | collected 2015-01-20
CACGAAACACTTATTGATGAAACATCTGATGTATCAATAGAAAGTAATTTTATTAATTATGATACTTCTATAGATTATTCTAATGTAGCTGAATTAGAATCAAATATATTAAGAAACGCATCGGCAGATAATCAAGGATGTTTTGTAATACCAATAGATACAGTAGTAGATGCCCCTGAATCAGCTTCATATGAAGAAGCTTCATTGGCTGGTACATATGTTGGAGTAGATGAGAATTCAATTTCAAATATAGGATTTGGTTTAGGACCAATAGTAAACGGATACGCACAAAGAATTTATAGAGACAAATTTAATAATTATAAAAAAGAAGATGTAAGAGTTTGGATTGTTAAGAAGGAGAAAAAGTTCAAAGAAACAATGAACATTGATGCAAATGATAAATCAATGGGTACACAAGTTTCTGAATCAGTATCTAGATTTAAAACAATAGTAACATTAGTTAATTCAGCTTCAAATGAATATTGGACTAGTTCATTATCAGGGATGGTAGGAACAGTAGACCCAGATGGAACGATTGTACAAGTATCATCACCTACAGGTTATTTACCAAATCATTATGAAGGGCCTGGTGAGAGTAAATTACCAACTGGATTACAGAATTTATTTTTTAAAGGTTCAAAACAAACTCGAGCAACTACATTAGATGGGACACCTCCTGTAGAGATATTTACTACAAATCCTAACACTTTAAAAGTATCAGATAGTGGTAGAGGAAGTGGTGAACCGATATTAGAAGTAGAATAATTTATTATTTTTCAAAATAGTTATATTTATATATTGTAAAACATAGGGAATAAACAATTATGGCATATTTAGACAACACAGAAATTACAGTCGATGCAATTCTTACCAAAAAAGGTAGAGAAAAGCTCGCAACAGGTGAAGGGTTAAATATTACGAGATTTGCTTTAGGAGATGATGAAATAGATTATGGTTTGTATGAACCAGCTCATCCAAAAGGGTCTGCATATTATGATGCAGCTATTAAAGCAATCCCAATATTAGAAGCATCACCAGACGAAACACAAGTATTAAGATATAAATTAGTAACATTACCAAAGGGTACTACTAAGATTCCAAAGGTAGAATTTGGAGTTCCTTCTATATCTGTTAATCAAAGCAGTGGTGAAGTATCATTAGCACCAACTACATCCCCATCAGGAAATTCTTCTGCTGGATACACAATGGTATTAGCAAACAGAAATGCTGGTTCAATTGTAGGTAGTGGTTTGGCAGTATCAGCAGGTTCAGTTCCTGTTTTCTTAGGTGATGAAGTTACTACAACAGCAGCAGTTGAAGCAGGGTTAAAATTCTCGTTTATTCCAAACCCTAATATAACTGAAACAATTAAGACAACTATAACAGTATATGGTAATGAAACTGGTGGTTCACAAACTATTCCAGTAACAATAACATATGTAAAAACATAACATAAAGAGGTAAATTAAAATGGCAGAAATATCAGGACAACAAGGAGCATCGTTAACTAATGAGTTGGCGCAGTATTTACAGAACTCTGATGGTGAATTATCTTCTGATGAGTTAGCAGGTATCATTAATGAATACCTTAGTGGCGGAGACCAGTTATCTCAGGATGGTTCAGCAATCGCATCTGGAATATATAAAAGATTCAACGAATTTGACAAAGTAACAGGAAAAGTTGAAGTAGTAACAACAGGATTATGGACAGGAAACACAGGCTCGTTAGCACAATTCCATTCATCATCACAAGCAGCTTCATCTTCTGGTGATTATTATTATAATGTTTACCAAACAGCATCAGCTGGAGACCAAGAAGTACAATTTGCAATAGCATATGGACATATTAGTGGTAGTGGTTCTGTCGCACTATCAACTGATGATGATGCTAAAAACCCAACAAAAGCAACATACATGCAATATCGTTCTTATCTATTAGGACAAGAAGATTCTCACTTTAGCTTCGCAACAGCTTCTGGAGATGATGGTCATAATACTGAAGATGTATTCATTATTAATGTAGCAAGAGCAAGATATAAAGAAATGATGGATCCGGGTAACTGGTCAATCTCAATAAGTGGTTCGCATGGTATTGGAACATTTATAGATGATAGTGGAAAGAAATTTTCAGATACAGTTGGAAAATCAGGTAGAGTATTTAATGTAGTTAGTGGTTCACTAAACTTAGGTACATCTGCAGAAGCAACTATTAAATCAACATACACATCTGGTTCAGGAACTAACTTTTCAAAAGGACAGGGATATGGATTATTTTATCCTGACCAAGGAATTATCATATTAAATCCGGGCGCAATAGAAGCCGAAGTAGGACAATCTATAGATAGTGGTTCTAAGAAAGGATATTCAACATCAGGTTCAAACTTTGGTGGTGTATATGATGATATGAAAGCACATACTTGGTTGTACAACGCAATGAAGGGTGGAGGAGATTTCGAAGCTAGAAGAACTGAGAATGTTTCTACATCTCATTATTTCGTAAGAGCACAGAATAGAGATTTTAACTTCTCTAACAACCCAACATTTGTAAGTGGTTCAGATAACGCATTCGCAATCTCATCATTTAAGAGAGACCCGAAAACATATATCACAACCATTGGATTATATAACAATGCAAACGAAATGTTAGCAGTAGCAAAGACTTCACAACCAATTGCAAAATCATTCGATAAAGAAGTATTAGTTAAAGTTAAATTAGACTTTTAAACCGTAGGCACACATTTCAAACGTAGAAAACCTCATTATAAATGGGGTTTTTCTTTTTGTAATATTTATATAAAGGAAAAGGAACATCTATATGTTAAAAGAAATACCATTTGACAACTATAATATCAGACCATTTGTAACACACAAAACGTATGTTACTAATCAAAGTGATTATACATTATATTCAGCAGTATCAGCATCTATAGGAGATTGGGATTTATCTGCACAATCTGAATTCAATCAAAGAACCCCAGCTTTTGATAACAATACTTTATTTGACCCGATTAATGAACAGAAAACAGATATCTTTTTTCAAAGAGCATTATATCATTCTATTAACGCAAAATATTATCACCCATCAAATAAATCATCTGTATTAACTGGAGCAGGCAGACAACATCCACAATTCGCATATGGTAATCAAAGATTATTATCTAAGCAAATAGAAGTATTAGCAGTTTCACAATCTAAGTTTGGCGAAGAGATACAACCTGGTTCAGTAGAATTATTAATAAACTCAACAAAAGTAGATGATGAACTATATGAAGGAGTAGATTCACCGCAAGTATTAAGAATCATTGATGATTCATATGGTAACTTAATACCTACAACTAGAGGAGCTAGGATTACTTTATTAGATGAAGAAACAGGAGAAATTAAGTTTGAAGATTTTAATGGTATGAAGTATGAGGGTACTACCTCAACAGCTAATATGGAGAGTGGTTCTTTAAATATATTAACATTAGTACCACAAGGTGATGCGGATACTAGAGCAACTGCTATGAATGATATATCCATTTTAACAATGGATTTCCAATGTGGTATTCTTTTATTCGCAGATGAGGATAATCCATTTGAAGCTGTAACTAATTGGGCACAATGGATTGTAGGTAATGTATTTTATGATGATGGATTAATTGTAATGAATGATAGTAATTGTACTTCATTAGAAAAGGGATATACATTAACATATAAAGCTACACATACAATATATGAACATGAGGTATTCTTAGAGGTAGGAGATTGTGAATTCAATTTTTCACAAAACCCATCAGCAATTAAAGTTTTCACAAGTGGTTCATATAAACACCATACGACTCCTATGTTTAGAGGAGAACCAACTGGTGCAGTAACAATAAAAGATAATTTCGGATTACAACAGATACCATATTTTTCAGGTTCTGTAACAAGTTCAGTTACTAATGATTGGGTTAGTGGAAGTTGGAATGATTATTGGGATTCTGGTTCAACTGATTTAACAGGTTCATATTTAACACCATTTATTACAACTATTGGTTTATACAACAATGATGCTGAAATGATAGCAATTGCAAAGTTACCAAAACCAATAAAAAACTTACCAGATTATCCTGTTAACTTTATTGTAAGAATTGATGTTTAATTAAAAATCTTATATTTATATAAAAGGAGAAAAATTATGGCTTCAATAATAGATTTATTCAAAGGTTCTGATTTCGCTAAAATAGGCAAATCAGCAGCAGATAAAACACCTATATCAGTAGATGGTGGAGTTGACTTAGCAAAAGAAAAAAACTTAGAAAAAGCTAGAGGCGCTAAACTTAATCTAAAACCTTACTCAGATTCAGTTCAACGATAAAATTTTTGACTATGCCAACATGGACATTCGGAGGTAAGTTAATTACCGAATTATCCGATATGCCTGAAGATGTAATCGGATTTATTTATAAAATCCGCCACAAATTTACAGGCGAATTCTACATCGGAAGAAAATCACTATATTCACATAGAAAGCTACCACCACTTAAAGGATTCAAGAGGAAACGTAAGGTAGTTAAAGAAACTGATTGGAACTATTACCAATCATCTAACTCAGAAGTAAAAAAGTGGGAACACGATAATATAGAGAAAAGCATATTACGATTTTGTAAAACTAAGAAAGCAATGACTTATTATGAATTAGAAGAACAAATAAAACATAATGCTCTTGGTAATACTGCTTGTAAAAATGATAACATATTAGGAAAATTCTATAGAAAAGATTTAGAAGATGGAAAAAAAGTATTGTGACCAACTAATAGAACAAGCAACAACTGATTCAGGATTAGCTTGGAGGATAATAGATGAACCTCATAAAAAACATCACAAAGTAGATATATCTTTCTCAGCTGAATACGGCCCAGCTAAAAAATACATATGGTTTATTGATTTAGTAAAAAAAGATGTTAAGAATTTAAATCCAAATTTCGAAATGTCTGAATGGTGTACACTTATGGTTTATACGGAAGGTTCTTTTTTCAAACCACATACAGATGCATCTTCATATGATGCTTATTTAAGTGCAGGATATAATTTAAATAAAGGATTCAAGGGTGGTGATTACATTATAAAAGGACATACCATATATCCAGATATTGGTGAATTGTTCACATTTGGTAGAGATGATATGCATGAAGTTACTGAAATTACTAAAGGAACCAGGTTTTCTGTCCACTTTGCAATAAAAAATACTCAAAAAAGTCTATTTTAATTTGGATTTCTCGAAAATTTTTCGTATATTTACATTGTTAATTGAATAAATATGCTTTCCCAACGGGATAAATCGGTTATTATAGGAATTTTAGATGATGTCTTAGGAATAGGAACATCTATGAAAGGTAATGAACAAGCACACCATTGTCCGTTTTGTCATCACCACAAAAAGAAGTTACAGATAAACCTGAATACACAACAATGGCATTGTTGGGTTTGTGATTCAAAGGGAAGAAAAATTCAAACTCTTTTAAAGAGATTACAGGTTGACAATAGGAGAATAAAAAAGGTATATGAAATCTATGGAGATGATTATATCATTTCTACAATTTCTGCAGCTGAGGAAAGGGTAGAGCTTAGGTTACCATCAGAATTTAAATCTTTATTGGAAAAACCCAAAGGTTTAAATCCATTATATAAAAAGGTGGTTCAATATGCAAAAGATAGAAACATTACTAAGGAAGATATCATCAGATATAATATCGGCTATTGTGATGGCGGTATTTACAACAATAGGATTATCATTCCTTCTTATGATTCTGATAATAAACTCAATTACTTCATAGCAAGGTCTGTATTTCTTGAGGAAACATTTAAATATAAAAATCCGCCAGTTTCAAAGAATGTTACAATATTTGAAAACCAAATAAATTGGAATGAACCTATAACATTATGTGAAGGAGTTTTTGATGCTTTGGCAATTAAAAGAAATGCAATTCCATTGTTGGGAAAATTTATCCCAAAAACATTAATGGATAATATATATAAAAAAGGGATAAAGGAGATTAAGATATTGCTAGATAAAGATGCACAAGAACAAGCACTTTACTATGTAAATTATTTTATGAATAATGGGATAGTTGTTACGAATATTTTACCTACCGAAAAAGATGCTGGTGAGATGGGATTCACACAAGTTAATTCAATATTAAAAGAAAAAAATAAAACTGATTTTGAGGATATTATAACTCAAAAACTAATGGGTATATGAAGTTTAATAAAATAATAGCTATTGGTGATAGTTGGACTGTTGGTGAAGGATGGGATTATCCAAAGGAACGAGAAGAATTATCAAAAATCCCTGATTGGGAAAAGGATGGTAGAGGATTTGCAGGTCAACCAAAAGCATTGTACGATTTCAGAACCACACATAGTTACACTAGGTGGTTAGCAGATAAGTTTAATGTACCATATGAAGTATGTGCAGTATCTGGTGGAGCTAATCATCAATTTCAACAATTCTTTATGGGATTGAAGCAACAAGGAAAGATTGATAAAAATACTTTAGTAATAATAGGATGGTCATCATCATTAAGAGAAAGAGCAGATTTCTTTCCAGATGCATTTGATAGAGATTCTTCAATTATTTTTTGGAGTTCTGATTTGATAGAAAATAAAGATAGATTTTATAAAAATACGAGTTCACAATTTGAAGCTTATTGGAAAAAATATTATATATCTAATCTTTTAGATACTTCATACTTTGAACACAAAACACTAAACTATAAATTGATGATTCAAGAGTATTGTGCGTATCATAAAATACCACTTTTACAATGTAATGCATTTGAACCACAATCTTCAAAATTATTTTCTAAAACATTCTTTAAACCAGATTCAACCCTTTTTGATGAGATTAAAGATGAGGGTGATGATATATGGCAAGCCGAATTTACGGAAACAATGAAAACTCAAGGAAAACAGAAAAAATATTTAAATGCATTACATCCAAATACAAAAGGATATAAAACTATAGCAGATAAACTTTACAAATATATAAATGATTTATACACTAGAATATGATTATAGTCAAGGGATGTATGAAACTGATTGGTTAGATACATTAAAGAGAACTGGGCTAAAATATAAAACACTAGTCAATGATATGTTGACAGGAGACCACGTGATAAGTAATAAGAGATACTTGGAATCCAGCATTGATTACTTACAAAGTATTCTAACAGAAGATGATTATCTATTAATGGATAGTGCTTTCATTTTCCAACATCCTGATGTTGTAGCACTAAAAATAGAAGATGTATATAAACTGATTAGAGAAAAATTAAAGTATAAAAAAATATTAATATTCCATCCAGATAATGGACATGGTGATACAGGAGGAAGTGATATAGAATTCATTTGGCCGTGGTACAAAGCTAATTGGAGTATTGAGAAGTGTAAATCACAATATAATATGTATTTAAATAATACTGGAAAAAATAAAAACAGATGGTTGAATATGTTATTGAGTATTAGGTTTCAAGATATGATGAGATACAAACATTTCCAATTTACAAATGGTGTTTTTAAAGAACATAGAACTTTATTATATGGGTATTTAAAAAAAGATGGATACTTAGATAAGTGTTTTACTTCATATCTTGGATATGATATACAAGGACAATCAGCGCCAAAATATAAAGACCATTTTAAATCACTAAACACAAATAGATTGAGTAATGATGAATATGAAGAAATCGTAAAAGATTTACCAATTGTTTTAGATTTTCCCAGCTGGGGAGGCAATGTAGGACAAGATTCAAATATGATACCATATTCAAGTAATAGTTATTTTCATTTAGTGGGATGTACTAATTATGAGCAGTATAATAAAATGAATGAAAATCCAATATATACATCAGAGAAAATATTCAAACCATACCTATCCTGGCAAATACCAATATTCTTTGGTGTAGCAGGATTATATAGAACATTAAAGAAATTAGGGTTCGATGTTTTTGAAGATTTATTTGATATGAGTTTTGATAGTGAGTTAGATAATATGAAACGATTTGAACTACAATACAAAAATGTAGAAAAGATAGCTAAAATGGACAGAAATTCAGTACATCAAGTATATCGTACTAGATTACATAGAATAGAAAACAACTTTAAAAATCTCGAAGAATTATCAGAGAACTATGTTGATGTTTTAAAAAAGAAATTGGATGGTAGCGAGGCATAGGATAAACAGCAGCTGGACTTGTGGAGAGAAATCGCCCATTTACTGTGATAATTCATTTGATTTTATCCCCATAGAAACTCTAGATATTAGATTCTCTGAAGTAGATAAAAGATATAGAACATTAATCAAGGAATTAAAAGAATTAGATAGACCTGATATTTTATTCATTGAATCAAATGAAAAGGTTTTAAACGCATTAACATTAATAAAAGAACAAAGGTTATCAAAAAGATATCAAAAGATAATTCTATATATGTCTGAGATTTATTGGGATGATTGTAATACCAATGAACCTATAAATGATTTATTAGATGATAATGTTCATATTATATTTAATTTCTTTTCTGATGAATCACCATTTAATTTAAAAACTAAATCATTTACAACTGTTGGAGCATTTAGTGATATAGCAGAATTATATTTAGAAGATTATGATTTTAAAAAGGAAACTCCACACTACAATCTAATCTCAAAATTTGGTAGACCTAATGGAGATAAGATACCATATTATGAAGCTTTAAAAGATTATGATAAATTTATATTTAGTATAAATAATTTAGAATATGGAGTTAGTGATATACCTGGTGTTTCATTTGAATCTGAAAAAGATGCAACTGGTGATTTTAAATCATATAGACTTCCAGCGGAAGATTTTGTAAGTATAGCTTCATTAGATGTTGAAACAAGATGTTCAACTTTTGGAGAAACCCCAAGATTGATAACTTGTACAGAAAAAACATTAAAATCATTTATGTATAAAAGACCATCTGTAAACGTAATGCAATATGAAGCATTTGATTACCTTGAAAAGCATGGATTTATATTTCCAAATTATTTTGGATTCAATCATAGAACACAACAAATGGAAATTTGTAAAAAGATTTGTGAATTATCACGAGATGAAGCTATGCATTGGGCACAACAATATATAGATATTTCTAATCAAAATCATAAAATGTTAAAACTCTTTTTAGCGAATCAAAAGAAAAAACTTAAAAGTATATTAAACGAATTATATGGCGGATAAAATAATTAATAAAATTTACCACCTTGCAGATTTACACATTCGTAATCTGAAAAGACATAAGGAATACAAAGAAGTATTCAATAAATTTTTAAAACAGGTAAAGAAAGATAATATAGAAGATTCTATTATCTATCTTGCTGGTGATATAGCACACGCTAAAACTGAAATGTCACCTGAATTAGTACAAGAAATTAGTTGGTTCTTAACAGAATGTTCTAAACTTAGAGAAGTTGTATTAATTACTGGAAATCATGACTGTAATCTTAACAATAATTTTAGACTAGATGTTCTCACACCTATTATCGATAATCTCAACAATCCTAGAATTCACTATCTTCGTGATACTGGTATTTATAATATCCATAATCTATCATTCTGTGTCTATTCTATTTTGGATAACAAAAAGAATTGGCCTAACGGAAAAGACGTTGCAGGAGAAAATACAATCTGTTTATTTCACGGACCTGTAAACGATTCTGAAACAGATATTGGATATACTGTATCATCTAATTCATTTACTTCCGATATGTTTGATGGATTTGATATGGCTTTATTGGGAGATATTCACAAAAGACAAACTATCGGAGGAAGCCATATAGCATATGCTGGTTCAATGATTCAACAGAATCATGGTGAATCGTTAGAAAAGCATGGTTACCTATTATGGGATGTACCTACTCGTACATTCGAAGAATTTAATATACCTAATGATTATGGGTTCTATACATTAGATGTAGACAATGGAGTTGTTCCAGATGTATCGGATATGCCTAAGAAACCTCGTTTGAGAGTTAGGATATCAAATACTGACCCATCACAAATCAAAAGGGCAATAACAGAAATAAAAAAGAAATATAAAGTACAAGAGTTTACTGTAACTCGAATGGATACTTTAAGTAGAAAGAAAGTTGGTGATTTCGATACCAACTTGGCAATTGGTAACATCAGAGATGTAGAATTCCAAAACGAACTTATAAAGGACTACTTAGAGAGACAATACTTAGCAGATGATACTACTATAGATAATATACAGCAAATCAATAGAGATATTAATACTAAACTTACAGATGATGATGTAACTCCTAATATACAATGGATACCACAATCATTTGAGTTTACTAATATGTTCTCTTATGGTGAGGGTAATAGTATTGACTTTACCAAAACAAAAGGTATTGTTGGTATCTTTGCTCCAAACGCAAGTGGTAAATCCGCATTATTCGATGCACTATCATTTTGTATCTATGATAAGACCAGTAGAACATATATTGCTAAAAACATTCTAAATAATAGAAAGAAGAATTTTATATGTAAATTACATTTTCAAATACAAGATGTAGATTACCACATTGAGAGAAGAGCACGATTAATTAATCACGGAAAGAATCTAAAAGTTGATGTAGATTTTTGGAGAGATAATGGTGGAGAAAAAGAATCACTTAACGGAGAACAACGTAAAGATACGAATAAGAACATTATTCAATATTTGGGTAAGTATGAGGATTTCGTATTAACTGCTCTTTCACTTCAAGGAGATAATGCTTTATTCATTGATAAATCACAAAGTGAGAGAAAAGAGATATTAGCTCAATTTATGGGAGTAGATATCTTTGATAGATTGTATGGAATGGCATGGGATGAGAATAGAGATAACGCATCACTAATCAGAAAATTCAAGTCTGACGATTTTACGACTCGATTGGCAGAAATCGAAACACAATTAAAATCCAATAAGGAGGAATACAAAGTATTAGAAAAATCACAATCAAATGTTAAGGATGAAGAGGAATTATTAAATAAAAAGATTATATCCCTTAATGAGAAGATTATAAAGTTAAACGCAGATAGTGGTGTATCAGTAGAAGAGTTAGAAAAACGAAGAGATATATTACAAAAGAAGAAGAATGAATTAAAGAAACAAAAAGATTCGATACAAGATAGAATCACACACAGAGAAGAGCAACAGATAACCTTAGATGAGATATTAGATAAATTTGATGAAGAAGTATTAGAACAAAGTATAATTGAGTTAAACGAAGAGAAAATCAAATTAGTTGGAATAGATTTAGAAAGAGATAAAATTAAAATTAAATTAGATTCTTTATATGAAAGAAAAGAACATTTAGATTCACATAAATATAACGAAGAGTGTGATATTTGTATGGAAAACTCTGAAACTATTTTAGAGCAAAAAGAAAAGGTAACTGAAAATATTAAAGGTGGCGAAGATATTTTGCAAGAGTTAAATAAAAACTATATAGATTCTGATATTAAATTATACTCTTTGAGGGATTATGAAAAAGAATATAAGAATTTTGAAGAAGCTAAACAAAAAGAAGATAAGATAGACAGGGAGATATCTCAACTTATGAACAGGTTATCAACAACCGAAACTGAAGAATTAAAGATTTCCACTCAATTAACTACACAAGAAACTCTTATTGAAGAATATTATTCAAATGAAAAGCAAATTAAAAAGAATAAAGAAATAAGAACAGAAATAAGTTCAGTTAGAGAAACATTGGGTAGTGTTAAGCAAAATTTAAAAAAGATAAACTCTGATGTTTTAAAGATGAATGGAAAGATATCAGCTCTTCAAAATCAAAAAGAAACGATTGAAGATAGGATACAAGAAGTTAAAGACTTAGAAGAAACACACAATCTATTTGAATACTATCTTAATTCATTGGGTAGAGATGGAGTATCATATGAATTGATACAGAAGGCATTACCAATGATTGAGGGTGAGGTAAATAATATATTAGGACAGATTGTTGATTTTGGAATGCAGTTAGAAATGGATGGTAAAAACATTAACGCATTCATCGTTTATGATGACCAGAGGTGGGGATTAGAGATGTGTAGTGGTATGGAACGATTTATATCAGGGTTAGCGATTAGAATCGCTCTAATCAATGTATGTAACCTTCCAAGACCAAACTTCTTAGTAATTGATGAGGGATTCGGTACATTAGATAATGAAAACTTAACATCATTGTATATGTTATTCGCATATCTAAAAACACAATTCGATTTTGTTATGATTATTTCACACATCGATTCTATGAGAGATGTTGTAGATAGTTTAGTAGAAATTAAAAAAACAAATGGATTCAGTAATGTAAAGTTTTAATATGAGAATAGTAGTAACAGGTGGTTGTGGATTTATAGGTTCATCTTTTGTAGATTTATGTAAAAACCTACAACACGAAGTATTAGTTGTAGATAAAATGACTTACGCTTCAAATGAAGATTGGCTACCAATGGATACTGAATTAATAGTATCAGATATTTGTGATTTAACTGAAGATGATTTAGGTGAATATGATTATTTAATAAATTTTGCTGCAGAATCGCATGTAGATAATTCAATTAAAGATGGTAAACCATTTGTTAAATCAAACATCGAAGGAACATACAATTTATTAGAATTAGCAAGAAAAAATAAAAAATTAAAAAAGTTTGTACAAATATCAACCGATGAAGTATATGGCGATTTAGATAAAGTAAACTATGGAGAACCATCTTTTGAAAAAGATACACTGTATCCATCTTCTTACTATTCAGCAACTAAAGCAGCAGCAGATATGTTGGTTTATAGTTGTAATCATACATTTGGATTACCTTTCTTAATTACTCGTACCTGTAATAATTTTGGTATAAGACAACATAAAGAAAAATTTATACCAACGATAATTAGAAATATTAGAGAAGATAATGATATTCCAATTTATGGAGATGGAAATCAAATTAGAGAATGGATTTGGGTAGAAGATAATGTTAGACATATATTAAATCTAATGTTAGGTTGGGAGCAAGGGATATTTAATATTGGTAGTGGAAATATCATAAAAAATATTGATATTGTAAATGAAATAGGAAATATTATAGGTAAAGAACCTAAATATAAATTTGTTGAAGATAGATTAGGACACGATAGAATATATCACTTAGATAGTAAATTTTCAGAACCAAGAATAACAAAAACATTATTTGATTATCTAAAAGAACAATTATGAAACCAATAACAATATACAACGATAACCTTTTAGATTCAGTATCATGGTTTATGAAGATAGATGGAATTTCATTATTTCCATTTATCATATTAAGAGAAAGATATAAAACTGGTGATACTTGGTGGGTAGTTAGAGGAGGAAAGATGGTTAATCACGAAACAATACATTTTCAGCAAGCTATAGAACTGGGAGTAATACCATTTTATATATTATACATTTTAGAGTATATTATAAAATCGGTTTTATATTTCAGTATTGAAAAAGCTTATAAGAATATATCCTTTGAGAGAGAAGCTTATGAGAATGAATATAATTTAAAATATTTAAAACAAAGAAAAAGATATAATTGGATTAAACGAATAATAAAATGATAGGAATAATAGGACAAGGTTTTGTTGGTACTGCCGTTGAAAATAAATTTAGAGATTTTTTTAGGGTACTAACATACGATAAAGACAAAAATTTAAGTAACTCTAAAAAGAGAATAGTACAACGTCAAGAGGTTGTATTTTTATGTTTACCAACCCCAATGAACCCTGATGGGAGTTGTCATACAGATATTGTTGAAAAGGAGTTAGAGTTATTAAATGGAATAGGGACAAATAGAATAGTAGTTATTAAATCTACTGTACCACCTGGTACAACAGCAAGATGGCAGAGTGAATTTGATAATATAAATCTAGTATTCAATCCAGAGTTCCTAACAGAAAGAAATGCAATTGAAGATTATAATAATCAAAAGAGAATTATATTAGGAGGACCAATACCAGCAACAACAGAGTTAAAGAGAATATTTTCAAGAGTATTTCCTAGAGCAAAAGTTATTAAAACAGATTCTACTCATGCAGAATTAGTGAAATATTTAACAAATGCATTTTTAGCTGTAAAAGTATCATTTGCAAATGAGATGCATCAGATATGTAAAGAATCTGGCGCTGATTATGATAAAGTTATTGAATATGCACTAGATGATGATAGATTAGGAAAATCACATTGGAATGTACCAGGACCAGATGGAGATTTTGGTTTTGGAGGACATTGTTTCCCAAAAGATTTATCAGCATTAATAGAAACTGCGATAGACCTTAGAGCCGTAAACAATGTTTTATGGGCAGCACGAAAGACAAATGATGAGGTTAGAAATGATAAAGACTGGTTAGATATGAAAGGCAGAGCAGTTGTTTAATGAACTCTCAATACATTCTTAGGTATCTGAATTTCTCTAAGAATTAATTTCTCAACCAAACCACTTAACTTATACCCGTTTTGATTACAATACTCTTGTAATTTAGAATGGGTTTCTTTTTTTAACTGTATTGTTGTATATTTATTCATAATCTATAGATTTCTATAGATAAATAGGTAAACAATATATTTTTCGTATATTTATACTATATGGCAATAATTCAAAAAAAATCACCACGTTTATTCTTAGAGAAGAAAAATGTATTCTTACAAGATACAGATAGAGATTCACTTTACTTTAATATAACAGAATTCCCCGAAACTTTAACTGGAGGTAAAAATGCTTTCTTAGTAGAAGGTTCTGAGTGTCTAAAGGCTAGCTCTGGTATTAAATTTGAATTATTGGATGTTGATGGAAATACAATATATCTTGAACCATCACTAAATGAAAATCAAAAAATATTTTATGATGGGAATTCCGTTATAATGAGTGTGCATGTTTATGAAGATACACCAATTGGAATAGGTAGTATTACTATATTAGGAGAATTAGAAACTTATTTTGATGATAAAGGAAACAAAAGACCAGTACCAAAGAATTGGAGAGGTATTTACAATGTAAAATGGACAAGAAGGTTTAAAGTAAATAGAAAACTACCCAATAAAGAAAACATAAGATTTTACAGAAAACCATCAATAACAATAGAAGAAGTACAAAAGACAGTTGTTGTTAAAGAAGATATGACTTTAACTAAATCTGGTTCTGTAGAGGGAATACCAAATATACCAGATTCAGGTTCAGATTATAAAAACTGGACATCCCCAGCTTCATATTTATTAAAGTTAAGTGACGGTAACGCATTTACACAATCGATGGAAGAGAATACAACAATTACAATTTCATCATTAAATTATTCATCAAGTGTAAGAGAAGTATTAAATGAAAATGAAATATTAGTTAATAAACCTTATACAATAGATGATAGAGTAGAATCATTTTCTCCAGCCTCATATTCGTTAGAATTTGAATCAATAGAAAATGCAACAGTAGCAGATTCAAATATAAAAGCATCTTATGCAGAAGTAAGATTAGAAAATTTAAAAACATTTACTGGAGATGTAGCTAGAGTAAAGATATATAAAAAATCAAGAAATGATTTAGGTGATTGGCAATTTGTACAAGAAAATAAATTAGAATCAACAGAACTTCTTAGAGATTCAACAACAACAGGTCAAACAGTACTTGAATATGGAAAATTAGTTCCTTATAATTTTGCTAACTTTTATGTATCATCATCTAAAATAGAATTAAAAAATGATGCTCTAATTAATGCGGCTGTAATGAGTGGTAGTACTTATTTTCACACAAAACAAAATACAACTGGTCAATTTCAATTAGTAAGTGGTTCTGAATATACACTTAGTTATAGTGTTAGATATTCTGGCTCAGGCGCATCTGTTGATACTGATATGGTAAGGTTTGAAATACAAACATCAAGTTTAAATACTTCTAACTCACCATTCACCTCTATGAGTATAGATACTCAAACAGCTTCTTTGGCAGAGGTTGGAGTAACTGGATTGGGAAATAAACTAGATGTTAAAAAGAATTTCTTTTCTGAATTAAATGGTAATTGTACTTTATTTGTAAGTGCATCAACAACTGCAGCAAGTGGAAACTTTAATGTTAGTAGATTAAGTATAAAGAACGCAGAACAAACTGCATTCTCACCAGATGAATTTACAGCTATTATTGATATTCCAAGAAAAAACCCAACTGAACAATTTGATTTTAGAACAGAATTTTATGATATAAATAATAACTACATCCCAGTTAGTATTGAAAAAACAAAAAAGTTTATAGGCGGTAATCAAGCAAAGGTATTCGAAACAGCAGTTGCGGTATCTGCATCTGGTGTTGCTGATGGTGGTGCTGTATTGAGTGTTAGTGATGGTAAAGTTAATATTGATGATATGGAAATGGCCACCGGGCAGTTGGTGAGTGCATCCGTTTTTGATTTAGAAGTTGGTGATTTAAGAGTAACTGGTTCACAAACAATTATTAGTACAACAACTTTATCTGTAGAAGATAAAAATATTTTAATAGCTAGTGGAGCTGCAAATAGCGCCGCTGCTGATGGAGCGGGTATTACTGTAGAAGGGGCTAGCGCAACATTATTATACGAACACGATGATACTTCTTGGAATTTTAACAAACCTCTAAGGGTAACGGGTACTATAAGTGCAAGTGGTGATATCTACACAGATTTGTTAAGAAGAGAAACAGATAACTCTGCTAAAGTTAAAATAAAACTAGAAACCAATAAGATAGATTTCCATACAAATGATTCAAGTAATCCAACATTTAGATTACAGCATAGTAGTTCATTTGTTGATGGTCACATAACCGCAAGTGGAGACATAACCGCAAATGGAAGTGGTTCATTTGGTGATGTAACAATACCTGATAATGGAGTGTTGACTATCGGTGATGGAAATGATTTACGAATATATCATAATGGCAGTCATAGTCATATTGGCGCTACTGGAACTGGTAATTTAATTTTAAGAACAAGTGCACTTCAAGTTAAAAATACTGATAATGATGAAACAATGCTTCAAGCGAATGAAGATGGAGCTGTAACATTATATCATGATAATACTCAACGATTCAACACAACTGCTGGTGGTATAAATGTATCAGGGGAAATTACTGGTAGTGGAAATGTAAAAATAGCAGGAAATATAAGTGGTTCAGCTAGTGGTTCATTCGCTGATTTAAAAATATCAGATGATGCAAGTATAGCATCTCTTACTGTAACTGATTTAACAAACGATAGAGTTGTTATCGCTGGTGGTGGAGGAGAAATAGAAGATTCCGCTAATCTAACATTTGATGGTTCTAATTTAAGAATAACTGGCACACAAGAAATTACAGGTAATTTGAGTGGTTCAGCTAGTGGTTCATTTCTAAACTTATATGTTGATGATAATGTAACCATTGATGGAACGGCACTTATAGGTACAAGTGGTACAGCAAATTTATATTTAGGAAATCAAATTGCTGCCGATTCTTCAAACAAAGGAGCAAGATTTCATTCAAATAACAACGATTTTTATTTAGATTTTCAAGGTGATTCTACACAAACATGGTATCTAAGAGATTATGATGGTTCTGGTGGTACACATGACAGATTTTGGTTTGATTTCATTAATGGTAATTTCTCAGCTTCAGGTGATTTACATGCCCAATCTGAGTTAACTGTTGCTCAAGATGCTTTGATTGGAGGAGATATGACTGTTACTGGTAGCTTGTTAGTAAGCGCATCAGTAGTTAATCAAGTAATCTCACCCTCTATATCATCTACTACGGCATCATTTAATTTAACAACAAGTAATACATTTGAATTAGAATTAGCTGCTGGAGCAACAACTCATTTAAATATAATAAATCCAAGAGCTGGTCAAACAGCAAATATATTAATAGCACAACCAAGTGGTGGTACAGGTTCAGTAGCATTTTCACCAAATGTAAAACAACCAAATGGAAACAACTATACTGCAGTAGCACAAACAAGTTCTTATGATGTATTAACATTAGCGGTATTTGGTGGTAATAGTTCAGATGCAGCTAGTGGTAGTGTATTTTTAGTAGGAACAAATAGATTCGAATAGTTATGTTAATTAAACCAATTGCATTTTGGGAAGGAGCCCGTAGTAAAGTTATTACTTCACTGGGATGGCAGAATGATACAGCCACAAATGCAGCCCAATCACAAAATTTTATTGTTACTGGAGATGAAGGAGCACAATTCTCATTAGCAGGTACTAATGGAGCTTCAATTCCTGCAGGAACAGAAAATCAAACTATAGGTGTTGCAGGTGTAGTAACAATAGGTTTAGAATTAGGTGATAATTCTTCAGGAGGTTCACCTGCTAGAAGTTGTAGAGCTCATGTAACCGCTTCAGCTGGAACAGAGTTCTCATTGGGTGCTGGAGAAAATCAATATGATGATATACAACAAGCCGAAGGAGCAGCAGCTGTTTATGATTATTCACTATCACCAACAATTATCGGTGGTACAGGCGGAGGCTCAGGTTCTCTTGTAAAATGTTCTGGAAGTAATGGATTACAAAAAACATCAACTATTGGAGGAGCTCATTACCATAGTTGGTCAGTTGAAGATGTAAATGCATCATATACTGCATCAACAACTTTTTATATATTTCCTGAAGCTAGTTATGAATTCGCTAATACGGGTTCAGTTACCATTACAGATTTACCAGGATGGGCTACTGTAGGTAGATTACGAAGAGGAACAAATGAGGGTGGTGGTAATATGCTTTCTTATATAGAAGTGAGATTAGATATTGATGGATTATCAGGAAGTAACACTACAGAAACATTTTTTGTTTCAGCTTCAGCAACAACTATATCAACAACTTGGGGAAGTCAAGCAAACATATTTACATATGACCATAGCAATTTTGGAGGAGGTGTACAACAATCTGGGCATGGTATGAATACTGGTGTTTCTGGAACAGGTTCAAAAAACTATCAATCAGGCCCTACTTTAGTAACACAAGATAGTGGTACATCGGGTGAAACAATAAATTATTATGAATGGGCTGCTGGAGATGCAACTACGGGAGGAAATTTGATTACTACGGCAAGTATAGAAAATATTGATACAGGAGCATTTCCACCAGCTGATGTTGGTGAGGCAATAAGAGGTAATATTGTACTTGACATACCAACAACTTGGAGATTAAGTAAATCATACAGTGGAACAACTACAGGTAGTACATTTACTCTATATGATAATATACCTTAAAAAATAAATAATGAATGTATTAGTTACAACAGGTTTCGGAAATATTATACAAGGTGGAGCAGATATATGGACAAATCATTTCATTGATTTAGTTCTACCGAAATTAAAAGATTCTTATTATATTTTAGTTGATGGTAAAAGACCAGTAGGATTTAATGTTGATTTAGAAGATGTTCATTTCCACGATGAAAACCCATCAACTACAGAAAGTTTACTTAATAGATGTGATAAAATACACTTCTTACATTCCAATTATCATTATAGAGACCATTTATGGAAACATAGAAATAAATGGGATACTATTTTCGTTCATGCATATCTTCCTGATATGTTAAAGTATGGAGATTCCAAAAGACAATTTCAAACAAAGATAGAAACTGGAGCAGTAAATGATTTAATGAGATATTGTAAGCAAAGAGTATGGATTGGATTAACAGATTCACAATTATTTAAAGATTATCCTACCAATACCATAACAATTCCTAACTTTTATGAATTTAAACACAATATACTTCTAAAAAATTTACAAAATAATAAAATTGGATTTACTTCTCGAATAGAATCTCGTAAAAATGTACACTATTTGGATAATCATCAAGGATGTGTACTTAGTTCGCAATATGATTGGAGAAACATAGTAGAAAATAGTGATTATAATTTTGATAAAATTAGATTTTATCAATGGGATATAAAAATATTAGATTTATTTATGAAAAAGAATTGGACTATATCACATTCTTGTCATACCAATGAACCATTTGGGTACTCAATATTCCAAGCCGTTGATTATGGAAAAGTACCTATTATACATTCTGATTGGGGAGATGTTGATTACAAATATAGAGCATCTAATAAAAAAGAATTTGATACGATGGTAAATAAAATATCCTCAGATTCTTTCGATGAAATCTTAGATAATTTCGGAAACTTACAACATTGGATGAGAAAATTTAATAACAAAGAACGATGGGCGAAAAAAATCAAAAATATTTTCTAATTTTTTTATCGTTTTGTAAATATTCATATATTTATATACAACACCATAATCTATTATAGATGTCTTTATTAAACTTAGGATTAATACAAAAATACTTAACGAGCAATCAAACGAAAAAAAGAGATTCTAATAACAAATCTTTTACTGAGTTTGCTCCTGTCAAATATAGATGGACACATGGAGCAACTGATTTACATTTGGGTGATGGTTTGTTAGTATATTCTATTATCCAACATATGAGAGCAAAAGTTTGTGTATGTTTGGGTAGTGGAGGTGGATTTATCCCTCGTATAATGACGCAAGCTAGAGTAGATTTACATGACCAAAAAATATTTAGTGGTTCAAAACAAATGGAGTGGGGTGATTGTGGTACAACAATTTTAGTAGATGCTGACAATGGAGTTGGTGGTTATACAGACTGGACAGAAAAACGTTCTTTTTTTAGAAAGAACTTTGATTGTAGAGTTATATTAGAAACTACAGAAAAAGCATTTTACGATTATTTTGTAAAAGAAGATATAAAGATAGATTATCTTCATATCGACGCTGGTCATTCATATGATGATGTTAAAAATGATTTTACTCTTTATTCAAGTATCCTATCGGATTATGGTGTAATATCGATTCACGATACTGATGAATCTTTTGAGAAAGAACTCATCGTAACTGAAGATGTAAAAGAAAAGAAACATCATGCTCCATTTGATGGACCTAATAAACTCATAAAAGAATTAAACGAAAACAAAGAATGGGAACTTTTCAATTTTTGGAACAACGGAGCGATGAGAGAGAAACCATCATCGACTGGACTAACATTGATACAAAAATGCAGAACTTAAACTTAGTTACAGTAGTAGGACACAATATCACTATGTTACCACATATGCTGGAATACTATCAGAATATTGTTAGAAACAAAGATAATATTTTTATCGTAGTTTATCGACAATCTGAAGATGATGGTATATTGGAACAAATAGAAGAATTAGGTATAACACCTTACAAAGTTGTTACTGAGCCAAAGTTTCATTGGGAGAAGGTTACTGAACTTTATAATGAAGTGAAGATGACTAAACCAAACGATTGGTGGATAGTATCAGATGATGATGAGATTCAGGTTTATCCAAAACCAGTTGAGACAATGATTGAAGAGTGTGAACAAAATGGTTGGCAATTTATCACAGGTGGGTTTTTAGATAGAATAGGAGATGATGGAACATTTCCTGTAATTAAAAAAGATTCTAATATATGGGAATTATTTCCATATGCTGGGTTCTTTAGATATCCACTTAGTGGTGCTTGTCCAAACAAAGTTTGTGTAATGAAAGGAAAGATAAAAATATCATCTGGACAACATTATGCAATCATTGATGACAAAGATGTTTGGGGAGAAGAGGGAGCATCCCATCCTCTTAGATATCCTCCAAATAGAGGTGAAGGGTTTATACAAGTCCATCACTTTAAATGGGATTCTACTGTTTTAGAAAGATTAAAAGAAGTTTCAGAAACAGAAGAAGATTACACTTTTTGGAAAGAATACAAAAAGATGTACAATGCAATCAGAGAATCTGATTGTAGAATTGATATTAATAATCCTAAGTTTGGATTGGAACAACAAGTTCCTTTTGAAAATGAACATTGGGATTATCAATATTGGAATAGATTAACAAAAGGAATAATTAAAATTTAAATTTCAAAATTATGGCAACAAAAACAAAATCAGGACACGTTAAGATTTCAGGAGCTGATTCTGGAGCAGGATTTGACCCTCTATTAGAAGAGAGAAAAGTTAAAGCGCTAGAAAAAATAGCTAATTCAGTTGACGCACTTACTTTATGGTTTGAAGAAATCGATAAAGAAGAATGGGGACCTAGAATGGAATGGTATCTATCAATGTGGAAAGAGAAGTTTATAGATGGCAGTGAATAAAATTGGTATCGTTGTTCCCTACAGAAACCGTAGGGCACATCTTAATCAATTTATTCCATCTATATCGGCTCATTTATTTAAGCAAGAAATACCATACGAAATAATTGTGGTAGAACAAGCAGATGAAAAACCTTTTAATAGAGGTAAGCTACTTAATATCGGTGTAGAAAAAGCAAAGAAGTTAGGATGTACTTACATAGCCCTACATGATGTAGATATGTTACCTATTGATGCAGATTACTCATACGTCAATAGACCGACACACCTAGCTACAAACTTTGTATCCGATGAAGGAGAGCGTAGAGTCATATTCGATTCCTATTTCGGTGGGGTAACCTTATTTCCTATAATGGATTATTATAAAATAAATGGTTACTCTAACGAATACTGGGGCTGGGGATATGAAGATGATGACTTATTATTTAGATGTAAAGAAAATTTCTTTGATTTAAATAAAAAACAGACACCAATTAAAACTTGGAATACAGCAGGATTAGAATTCAATGGATGGGATAGTGAAGTTAAAATACCAATGAAGTTTGGTTTAGATAACTACACTATGTTATTAGAATGCGAACCCTATGAAATAGATTGTAGAGGAGATTTAGAAATAGATGAATATTCTATTGTAGCAGTACCAGGATATGATACTGGATTTACATTTAATTCATTTAGACGATATAAATTTGAAACTTTTACAACTAATAAAGAATGTATAAGTTTAAAATCAACAATTCAAGCTGAACGTAGAACAACCTTAATGGTTGTTATAGACCAATACAATAAATTTGTAAGATTATATCAAGATGGTGAGTTAATTGATGAAGCTAAATTCAAAGGAAGGTTACTACCTTATCATAATGTTAAATCTATGTACTTAGGTAAGACAGTTGCAAAATCTGCAAATAAGCGTAGAGCATTTAAAGGATTGATTCATCAATTTGCAGTTTGGAATCACTCATTAGAGCCAGGACAAGTTAAAGCAGTTTATAACAATCTGTATCTTGGTGTTAGTGAAGGATATGATGGTTATACAACTCCACATTGTTTGGAAGTAGCGTATGATTCAAAAGCATCAACTAATCATTTATTATATGATTTGAGTGGTAATAATATTAATGCAAAGATTCATCATTGTAATAGAGTTCAGAGTGCACATATAGAAGATTATCAAGAAGAAGTAGTACCTTGGAGAAGAGATTCTACTTTCAAATTATTATTTCACGAAGATAATGGATTCTATGAAAACAAATGGATTTATACTGAAACAAGAAAAAACCAATTAAGATTTTATAATGAAGTTTTAAAAGGAAAAACAAATTGGAGAAGAGATGGTTTAGAAAATTTACAATATAAATCTGTTAGTGATAATAAACTAAAATTCGGAACAGAAAACGGAAATGTAGAAGTAAACTATATAGTAGCAGATTTATGAAAGATGTAGTACTAAGTCTATTACAGATTGTTGAAGATATCTTTAAAAAAAGATGTGAACAATCAACTTGGGAACAAGATAGAGACACTTATAGTAAATGGCATGACCAAATAAGAAATATGAAAAAAACAATTGAAAACGGCGGAATAAAATGAATAAACAAATAGTAGGATTTACGGCTGGTAATTTTGATTTGATTCATCCAGGTTACATTTATACCTTTGAATCAGCAAAAGAACATTGTGATAAATTTATACTCTTTTTACAAAGAGACCCCAATGAACATAGGAAATCAAAATATAAACCAGTTATACCATTACACGAAAGATATAGAACTTTAAAAGCTATCAAATATATAGATGAAGTGTATGTATATCAAACCGAAGATGAACTTTATAAATTGATAGAGTTCTTCAAACCAGATATAAGAATTTTAGGTGAGGATTATATAGGCAAACCTTTTACAGGTGATGATTTACCTCCAAAAGTTGTATATACAACCAGAGCACATGGTTGGTCAACTACTAAAATGAAAGATATGATAGCTATGCAAACAATAAGACAAAATCCACAATGTATTGAAGATGCAAAATACTTTGAACGAAAAATGGAATTAGATTAAATTATGAAATTAGGAGTTTGTGTACCATATAGAAATAGAGAAGCTCATTTAAAAGAGTTTGTACCAAAGGTTGGAAAATACTTAGAATCCAAAGGTATAGATTATTGTATGTACTTTGGACATCAAGTAGATGATAAATTATTTAATAGAGGTGCTATGAAGAATGTAGCAGCTGAATGGGCATTTAAAGAAGGATGTGATTATGTTGTTTGGCATGATATAGATATGATACCAGAAGAAGGATGTGATTATTCTTTTCCTGAAAAATATCCAATTCATATTGCAACTAACATATCTCAAATGGATTACCAATTAAAATATCAAGAATATTTTGGTGGAGCAGTAATATTTTCTAAAGAACAAGTAGAAAAGACAAACGGATATTCAAATGATTATCGGGATTGGGGAATGGAAGATGATGATTTATTCTGGAGATGCTATTTAGAAGGAATGGCAGATGTAAAAGAAACAAAATTAGGTCATCAAGAATTCTTTACCTTCAATGGAATAAATTCTGGAGTTACAATACCATCTAATAGAGATACGGCACATCTTACTACAAAATCACATACTGTTTCAGTTTTAGTTAGAGCAAATCAACAAGAACACAAAGTACCAATTTGGTTAGTTGGTGATTATGATAGAAGATTTACTGAATATCCAATTATAAGGAGAGCTGGATATGATTGGGGATTATCTTATAACAATAGTAGAGCATATACTGCACTTTTATGGAATAATAAAAAAGAAGCATTATATCAATGGATGAAGAGATACGAAAATTATTGGAGTTGGGTTACACTAACAGTTGATACAGAAAATAATTTTATTCATTTTTATCTTAATGGAAGAGAATCAGATGCCAGACATGGACACGGAACTCATTCACCACAAAAATATGAAGGTAATTTAAAAAAATATGGTTCAGTACCATATACTATAGGTTATACAACTTCAGTAGGAGAAAGAGATGTTAATAAATTCTTCAAAGGTGATATTGCAAAAGTTATGTTATGGGATAGAAAATTAGAAGCAGATGAAATCAAAGAATTGATGACTGAAATCCCAACAGATGGATTAAAACTACATTATGAATTTGATGGAGGAGAAGCTACAGATATAAGTGGTAATGATAATGATGGTAATAAGGATACTATTATAACTGGAGAAGAAGAGATAACAATATCACAAGCTCCAATACCACATAGAAGAACAGGTAGAATGACTTGTTTACATCATGCAGATGAAGGATTAATTAGTGATGATAAAGGACAAGATAGGTGGGCTAAAGGAGAAACAACAGCTGCAAATGAAAGAAGATATGTTTTAGAAATGCAGCAAGGTACTTGGGATTATAAATCCGATGGTATCAAACAATTAGAATATGAATTAGTTGGTGTAGAGGAAATTAATCCAAAAGCCAAACTAATAAATGTTAAGCTATAATATATATTAGTATAAGGATAAGAAATGTCAGAAGCATTAAAGGATACAATACAAAAGGCAGCAAAGGAGCAGAGAGATGCTAAGAAGAAAGCTATAAAGGATGCTGAAGATACTGCTCCAGTAGGAAACGATTTTAAATTTGAAAATCAAGATTTCCGTAAAATGAAAACCAAACTTGATGATGTTGGTTGTGGATTTTGTTTAGCAAAATGGACACAAGTAACAATTCAAATGCAAACTGGACATAACCATTCTTGTCACCACCCTGGAACACATAAAGTATCAGAAGCGGAAGTTAAAAGAAATCCAACGGCACTTCATAATACAAGATTTAAGAAGAAAAGAAGGAAGGAGATGTTGGAAAACAAAAGACCAAAGGAATGTGGTTATTGTTGGAATGTAGAAGATAACTCACCTCATTTTTCTGATAGAATTTTTAAATCAAATGAGAGTTGGTCTAAACCCCATTTTGATGAGATAAAAAACTCTGATTGGAGAGGAGATTATAATCCACGTTATGTTGAGGTATCATTCTCACATACTTGTAACTTCAAATGTTCTTATTGTGGACCTGCTTATTCAACAACTTGGCAACAAGAGATAGAAAAGTATGGAGGGTATCCAACTACTGATGATTTTAATGGTATAAAAACCCATCTTAATGAAGATAAGTGGCCTGCTAAACAAACAGAACACAATCCATATGTAGAAGCATTTTGGAAATGGTGGCCTGATTTATATTATGATTTACATACTTTCAGAATTACTGGAGGAGAACCTTTATTATCAAAAGATACTTGGAAATGTTTAGATTATATTATCGACCAACCAAAACCAAATAGAAAATTACAATTAGCGATAAATTCAAATTTAGGAGTTCCAGATGAATTGATTAATAAATTTTGTGATAAGATAAATAGAATATGTGATGAAAGAAGAGTAAAAGAATTTATTATATTCACCTCAATTGATGGATGGGGACAGCAAGCTGAATATGCAAGACACGGATTAGTATTTAATAGATTTTGGAACAATATGAATACAATATTAAGTAGATGTCCAAGAGTAAATATTACTATTATGAGTACCTACAATGCATTATCAGTTCCAAGTTATCATAAATTACTTGATGGAGTATATCAGCTAAAACATGAATATGGTAGTAGTGATAGATTCTGGGAATCGGCTGTTTTTTTAGATACTTCTTATTTGAGACACCCAACACATCAAACTGTACAAATATTACCAAAAGATTGGAGTGATAAAATATTAGACCAAGCTAGACTTATGTTTTATTATGGAATACCATCATTTGGTTATGATTATGTTGGATATTCAGATATTGAGATTCAGAAAATCAAAAGACTTCATGATTGGGTGGGTGGAGATTTCAAAGGACCATATGGACAAAAAATTGATAAATCAGATGTAAATAAAACTAGAATGAACTTTGTTAATTTTATGAAAGCTCATGATAAAAGAAGAGGAACAGACTTTTTAAAAGTATTTCCTGAATTTGAGGAATTATGGCATGAATGGGAAACCATATCATTTGATGATAAAATAAAAAAATATTTAGTAAGAAGATGATTATAGATTATAGAAAGCCTTGGAACATAGAGCAAAATCGTATATATGAATTATCTGATGTAGAAAGCGGACCATCTATGCAAAAGGATTACACGTTTTATATGGAACTCAAATTACAAAGAGACCCATCGGATACATATGTAAAAGGTTTATTTGTTAGACCGGGAATGCATTATGGTTTATTTGCTAAACTTAATGGCGGTTGTTTTTCTTTCGACTGGTGGACTAAAGAAGAACACTTAGAACATCCATCTTTTTGGACATTACAAACTGACCATCTTGGAAATGCAATATGGGATGATTGGCTTTTTATAATAAGACATGATTATAGAGAAAAGAAAATAACAGTATTAGCTAAAAACAAATTTACAGGAGATACTGTAAGAAGAACCAAAACCTATTTAGGAGAAATGTGGGATTATACATCAGCTCCATTTCATTTTGGATTCTGTAACTACTACGATGGAATAATCCCTGACCCAGAACATATAGGATTTTGTAGTTATGATTTAAAAGAATGTGGATTGTTCGCTGAATTACATTCTGAAGAAGATGTAATAGATATGATAAACAGTAATAGAGGATGTTTTAGAACACCACAGACTGTATTAAGTAATCCAATATTTGTTCTGAACCCAAGAGAACATACAAAATATAAAGTATGGGATTTTTCAGGAAATTCAATGCACTTAGAATATAATTTAGTTGTAAACGAAAGAGTTAAATTATTATGATAGATTATTTATTTGAAATAGTAGAACCAAATGGTTATTGTCTTAATGGATATCCGAAGAAAGAATTATTGGAGCAATTCAAAAAAAATACAATAGCATCTAAAGAAGAACCAACAACTAATCACCTATATCAAGAAAATGATGATGATATAAAATGTTGGAGTATTTTAGAAGCACAAAGAGACGGATACTATCCAGATTCATTTATTTTTATGATTGATTATAATAAAGGATGTAGTATTGAAGAGTTATCCCCAACTACTATAGGTTGGTTATTGCATTCAGATAGGAATATTAAACTTAAACTAATATCGAAAGAAATAGAAAAATTAAACCCATTTGAGAAAGATTTTTATGATAAAATTTTAAAAAAGAAAAAAGTTATTAAAGAATGAAAATATTAATTACAGGAGGAGCAGGTTATTTAGGTTCAATATTGGTTGAAACACTATTAAGAAATGGTGGAGTAGAAAAACTTACAGTATATGATAACTTAATGTATAATCAAACATCATTAGTATCTCAATCTTGGAGAACTAATTTTGAATTTGTATATGGTGATGTTAGAAACCATAAAAAATTATTACCTTATGTAAAAGAAGCTGATGTTATAATCCCACTAGCAGCTATAGTAGGATTTCCAGCTTGTGATAGAGATAAGAAACTTGCAACTGATGTTAATTACAAACATATAGAATTTATTTGTAAAAACCTAATAAAATCACAAAAAATATTATACCCAAATACAAATAGCGGCTATGGAATAGGAGAGGACGGTACTTGTACCGAAGATAGCCCGCTTAACCCAATATCTCACTATGGAATAACAAAGGTGAAGGCAGAAAGAGAGGTATTGAAAGCTGGTGGCATTTCGTTAAGACTTGCCACTGTCTTTGGGTCATCACAACGAATGAGAATGGATTTATTAGTTAACGAATTTGTTTATAAAGCATTAACTGATAAGTACATTACTATTTTTGAAAAGAATTTTAAAAGAAATTACATTCATATCAGAGACGTTGCATATACATTTGTATTTATGATGGATAGATATGAAAAATATAGTGGAGAAGTTTTTAATGTTGGGTTATCTAATGCAAATTTATCAAAACAAGAGCTAGTAGAAAAAATACAAGAATATGTACCTAATTTTGCAGTAACATATTCGGATTATTATCAAGACCCTGATAAAAGAGATTATATAGTATCTAATGATAAGCTGGAGAAAACAATGTGGACTCCACAATTCAATTTAGATAGAGGAATAGTAGAATTAATTAAAACATATAACATTTTAATATCGGATTTAAGTTCAAAATATAGGAACGGATTCCCTTTAGGTTATGGAAATCAAACATAGTACATATTATAAAGAAAGAAAGTGGAATGACTTTCCATTTTATACTTCCAAAGTATTACCTGGTGTTACAATAATACACCCATCGGTATATTATGAATCACGAGGAGAAATTTCAACAACATATCATTCTGATTATTACGATTCATTAATTCCATTAGAAGAGCAAGAGAGAGGAGTAAAATTCAAACATGACAGATACTCTAAATCAGAATTTAATGTTCTTAGAGGATTGCATTATGATGATAAGACATGGAAGATGGTATCTTGTCTAAGTGGAAAAATTTATTTAGTAGTATTGGATGTTAAAACAGGAAAATGGGAGAATTTTATTTTATCACCATCAACAAGATTACAGGTACTAATTCCACCGGGATTTGCTAATGGACATTATGTAATGGAAAAAGATTCGATATTTTATTATAAGATGGCATATGAAGGTGAATTTAATGATGTAGATAAACAACAAACAATAAAATGGAATAGCAAAGAGTTCAATATTGAATGGCCTTGCGCTAATCCAATAATTTCTAAAAGAGATAAAAATGGGAAAAATAAGTAACATAGACTATCACAAAGATAGATGGACAGACGGTAATTGGTCAAAGCAAGATTTGATAGATTTTGAGGATGATATAGTATCACATTGGTCAAAAGGTGGGATAACAGGCCCAGTTCATTTATCAAGTGGTAATGAAGAACAATTAATTAAGATATTTTCAAAGATAGAACCTAATGATTGGGTTTTTTCTACTTGGAGGTCTCATTATCATGCATTACTACATGGAGTAGAACCTAAAAAACTAAAACAAAAGATTTTAGATGGTAAATCCATAACAATTGTAGAAAAGGATTGTAAATTTTATGCATCTGCAATCGTAACAGGTACATTACCAATAGCTTTAGGTGTTGCAAAGGCACTTAAACTTAAAAAAAGTGATGAAAAGGTATGGGTTTTTGTAGGAGATATGGCTTTTGAGAGTGGAATCTTCTATGAAGTACACAAATATGCTAGAAATTACGATTTACCATTACACTTTGTAGTAGAAGATAATGGTGTAAGTACAAATACCCCAACATTAGATACATGGGGTGGTGTTCAAAGAGAAATACCAGAAGATGTAATCTATTATAAGTATGAATCGAAGTATCCGCATTATGGTACTGGTAAATGGGTAGTATTTTAATGGAAACAAAAGGAACAATATTAGTTACGGGATGTAGTGGGTTAGTTGGAACTCATTTAGTTACCAAATTAGAGGATTATGGATATTCAGTTGTTGGAGTCGATTTAAAATATTCCAAAGAATTACCTGATAGTGATAGATTCATATTTCAAGATATGGATTTAAGAGATTCAGATGATGTTAGTATATTATTTGACCATTATGAGTTCGATGGTGTTATTAATGCGTTTGGAATAAAGGGTTCACCTATAAGGGCAAAAGAAAAACCATTAGATTACTTAGAACCATCGATAAAAGTTAATACAA
>Ga0098061_1000139_pt1 | contig 30829 bp, 26 predicted proteins | sample 22_taG_FD_92579 | JGI IMG/M metagenome (GOLD analysis project Ga0098061, IMG submission 92579) | Marine viral communities from the Subarctic Pacific Ocean - 22_ETSP_OMZ_AT15343 metaG | ecosystem: Environmental > Aquatic > Marine > Oceanic | place: Subarctic Pacific Ocean | collected 2015-01-20
CGGTCCGATGTGATGAGAAATTAAGTAAATTTTAAGTTGATATTCAACAAATTTAGTATATAATGCGAAAGGTGATTTTATTATGAAGCAATTTAACCATGTAGCCTTAGATGAGAACTTCAGCGATTTAACAACCATTCATGAAGATGGCAAAAGAATCTATGTTACACCAGAAGGGCAATACCCTTCAGTGACCACAGTGACTGGGTGGGAAAAGAGAAAGTTCTTTGCCAAGTGGCGAGCAGAAAATCCCACAGAGTCTCGTCGTGTTCTCAGTCGAGGCAACAAACTACACAGTCTAATTGAAGACTACATCAACAATAATCTTGAATCGGTAGACACATGTGAACTGCCTATTAAAGATTTGTTTATTCAAATACAACCAGAACTAGACAACATCGACAATGTTCTAGCACAAGAAGTTTCTCTTTGGTCTTCTACTCTAGAATTAGCAGGCCGAGTTGACTGTGTTGCAGAATACAATGGTAAACTTTCAATCATTGACTTCAAGGGTTCTACACGACCGAAGAGAAAATCAGACATCAAAAATTACTTCATGCAAGCAACTGCATATGCCATCATGTGGCAAGAGATGACTGGTAAACCGATTGATAATATTGTAATTTTGATTGCATCCGAAGATGGTGTTCCTCAAGTCTTTGAAGATAAACCAAACAGATATGCAAAAGCATTATTGAATGCTATTCGAAGTTATCAAGAAGAGATGTCAATCAATTAACATAATCAAGTAGCATAGTAGGAATAGTTTATTCCCGCATCTATGGTTCCTCTGACATAAACTTTATTTAAATTGTCTACTTCAATGAATACCTCTTCTCTGTCATCTAAATCCCAACCACCAGTCATTGCTGATGTGGAACCTGCGACAGAATCGTAAGAAACAGTAAGAGTACCGGAACCGTGTGTATTTTTAACTCGAACACCAGATTGTAGTGTTGTAGAAGTAGTTCTGAGTTGAATGCCGCCCGATCCACCATATGCACCACCAGTGCCGGCAGTACTTGATCCCATTACTACTGGATTGTCTACAGAAATGCTTCCAATTCCGATTGTTACTCCGCCTGCGATTGCAGCAATTGCGGCAGTCATACCACCTGTTGCTTCAATAAGAACGGTACTTCCTTTAGCACTACCAGTCCAACCATTTACGCTTCTAATGTCTGCTGAAAGTCCACCGATTCGATAAGTACCATCTGCTCCAGTACCACCAACTTTAATGCTGTGGATGTCTGATGCAATTCTTCTTAATTTTGCGGATATTGTTCCTACAAAAGCACCTGTAGCGGCAATTGCATGTGCTGAAGTACCATATCCACCTGTTGCAGACGAATCTGTTGTAGCACCAACATGTGGGATTGCTCCGCCCGCAGTAGAACCTGCGATTGGTACATAATGTCCACCACTTGTTCCTGCGACTGCAATTGTTGCGGTTGCACCTGGTCCATAAATCAATAGACTTGCGGCAGAACCACCTTGATTTCTAATATTAACATCAATCATTCTTGAGGTTGAAGATGCAATAGCGGTAGTACTAACAGCCGAACCAGAAGAATCTCTCATTTGTATTGGAATTGGGGCATTTCCTGATCCCGTTGTCGCTCCAGAGGATACAGCATCGTCCGCCCAATAAAATTCACCAGTTGATCCCCATGCAAGTTTGACAACCTGAACTTCCATTTGGGTTGCGCCTGCTCCAGAGGATAGCCCAAGTCCCGTGCCGGTTAGAAAGGTTTCTGTAGCGATCATGGCACCACTGGTTCCTGCGGCCGCCGAAAGTTGAACTCCGCCTTGTTTTGGCATGACACTTCTCCTATAATATCTTTATCATTATTATGTATAAGTAGTTGACATTGTGTTTAATTGTAGTAACATGCACCTATATATTTATAGGAGATCATATATGGATGTCTCGGAATTAGAATTTTGCCAGTCGGTAGAAGAAAATTTAAAAGAATGTGATGGGTATATTGAGGCTGTAATTGAGGCTTGTATTCGTCACAACATCGATCTTCGCGCCGGCGCGAAATTGATCTCTCAGCCAATTATTGAAAAAATTCAAAGTGAAGGTGAAAATACCAATCTCCTTCCTAAATTTTCAAAATTACCAGTGTAAGGATATATTATGCTATTTGATATTGATGATGTAGAACTTGACGTAAAAGGTGTATGGCACATTGGCGCACATCATGGACAAGAATATAAATCGTTCAGAGACATGGGTGTTAAAAATCACATATTCTTTGAACCCCTACCTTCTAATTATGAAAAACTTCTTAAAAATATAGAGTCTTACGATTCAGATGGATTTAATGTAAAAACAGAAAATATTGCTTTAGGGTCAGAAGATGCAGAAAAGACAATGTATGTTGAAACTGCAAATAATGGGATGTCTTGTTCTCTACTAAAACCTCAAATACATCTTCAACTATATCCCGGCATAGAATTTAACGAAGAAGCCACCGTTTCACAAACATCTCTTGATAATTACGTTTCTGAAAACAACATCAACACAGATGATTTTAATTTCATTATGATTGATGTTCAAGGATATGAATTAGAAGTGTTTAATGGAGCCAAAGAAACTCTGAAATGTGTAGATTACATTTTCACCGAAGTTAATTTTGTTGATGTGTATCAAGATTGTGCCAAGGTAGATGAGTTAGATAAATTTTTAGGGGAATATGGCTTTAAGAGAGTCGAAACAGTAAATGTCGCCAATGCCTGGGGAGACGCCTTTTACACAAAGAAAGAATATAAAAAGAAAAATAAATTCAAAATCTCAGGATTACCTGTTTGACATGGGTCATTCTTGAGGTATAATACATATTGTAACACATCGTACACTACGCACATATAGGAGAAAACATATGTCATTTGAAAACATGAAAAGTAGTTCAATGTCCAGTTTCGAGAAGTTGACTGGCGAATTAGACAAACTCTCAAAGAAGAGTGAGTCATACAAAGACGACCGAATTTGGAAGCCAGAATTGGATAAGGCATCTAATGGATATGCAGTCATTAGGTTTTTACCTGCACCCAAAGACGAAGAACTCCCGTGGGTTCGTGTCTTTAATCATGGGTTCAAAGGACCTGGTGGTTGGTACATCGAAAACTCTCGTACTACACTTGGCGAAAAAGACCCAGTATCGGAGATGAACACCCAACTATGGAATAGTGGTATTGAATCTGATAAGGATATTGCAAGAAATCGCAAGCGTCGATTGAGTTACTACTCAAATATTCTTGTTGTTTCTGACCCCAAGAATCCTGAGAATGAGGGTAAAATATTCCTCTACAAATTCGGTAAGAAGATTTTCGATAAGATTATGGAAAAGATGCAGCCAGAGTTTGAAGATGAAACTGCAATCAATCCGTTTGATTTTTGGGGTGGTGCAAACTTCCGCCTTAAGGTTCGTAAGGTTGCAGGATTTGTTAATTACGACAAGAGCGAATTTGAAGATGCATCACCGCTACTTGACGGAGATGATGCACAACTTGAAGAATTGTGGCAGAAGCAATATTCTCTGGCAGAGTTCAACGACCCATCCAACTTTAAACCTTATGGTGAATTGAAGACTAAACTTGAAACTGTCCTTGGTGGTAATATTAGATTCACAGAAACAGCAGAATCCACCACAGAACAGCAGTTATCTCCTTCCACAAAAGTATCAGAGGAAAGCAATAGCGTCAGTGAAACTGTTGATGATGATGACGCATTGTCCTACTTTGAGAAATTGGCAAACGAAAGTTAATATTTTAATATATCGTTTTGTCAAGAATCTCCACCTTTCATCGGGTGGAGATTTTTAATTATGACCATCCCTTTAGATTGTGTTGTGTGTTATCTAAAAGTGCAATTCTTTCCCTATCCATAAATGATGTTTCATCATATGGATCGGCATTATAGTTTGTGTTTTGTTGGACAGAAACGGATGGTGCATTTGTAATAGCCAACCCAGTTCCGGGCATGGTTCCGCCTCCAGCAAACGATGCAATAAATCTATTTGATGCATTTACATCAAGAGCAATTGCTCCCGGGACGCCATTAACGTTTGGGCCCATTGACTGCGGCTTAATTTTTTGTTTTGTGTTATGCTCTTCTAATAGTCTATGGTAATTTTGTATGCCTGGATCTAACTCATAATATCCTCGGCCGTATTTTGGAAGCACCCATTTCATTCCACTTTCTTTTAGGAGATCTCTTGATATCGTTCCCCTTGGGCCCCCGCGATCAGACTTGTGCGATGAATAATCGTTTTCTGGATTGAGAAACCACATTCGTTGCTTTAGACTATTCAGATAAGCCTTATCCTGACTCTCAAACATTCCCATATCGTTGTAAATGCTGTTTAAGATTTGTTGCGAGGCCCCCCAATTATTTTTATGCATATGCATAGCATTTACTATGTCGCTCTGATTTCTCGGCATAGTACCTCTGACTAAATAGGCTCGCTCATCTATTAAACCTTCAGCAGCGCCCATCAATGAATTTGCTTCAACGTGTTCATCATTGTTTCGTGCTGCAAGGGCGGCCCTCATGGTTTCTATTATTTGAGTTTCGTTAATATCTAATTTATTTTTTGCTATTTCTATATTATTGGATTGACTGTCGAGCCAGGCATTTCCCGTAGATGTTCGGGTTCTATTAGGATCAAAAATGACACTACCCGATCCTGGCACTATGTTCCCAAACATATCCATTTCAGTACCACTGGTGAGTGATCTTGTTATGCCTTCTGGATCGATATATGACCCTGATGAATTAATTGCTGCATTTAGTTTAGTTGTTGTGTGTTCTGCATCTCGAATCATTGCTTGACCGATTTGCCATAACGTTTCTGTGATACCAAAAGAAATCAACCCACCGGCGATTCGACTACTGGAGGCAATTGCTTTTGCACCAGCACTTAACCTACCCATTCTTGTTGTTGTCGCTGCCCCGGATCTGGACCCGGCCCAAAGAGCGGCAAGACCACCGCCGCCACCAGCAGAACTTCCCAATCTTGCTCCTATCGCCGTGGCCGCTCCACCAAGCATCCATTGGCCGACACGGGTTTTAGCAATCCATCTTGCTGCTCCCCCCACTGGGCCTGCAAGCATTGCAGCAATTATGGCATTGTCCATCGTAGCGATGTCGCCAAGTCCACCGCCGTCGTCACCGTCAGCCCCTGCTGCACCACCGCCGCTTGCCATGATTATGGAAGGATGCTTAACCATGTCTCGTATTTCTTCCAACAAGTCGATAACAACATTTTCTTTTTGTTTTACTTCTTGGACTCGTACTTCTTGTTTTCTTCTTACTTCTTCTTTTTCAGCAGGCGTATCATCTGTACTTTGTTCTGATACGACACCAAGATCGGACTCTGCCATTCGTAAACGAAGTTCTGCGTGGGACCTTTTGCGGGAATTCGCACCTTTACTTCCGGGAACTGTTGCTAAATACCCACCAAACTTACTTCCAAATATTGTAGTGAATATACTTGTTCCATATCCTTGTGTTGATTTAGATCTCTCTTCTCTTAATGCGTGTTTTCTTGCTTTACCAACACCACCCATGGCAATAGATGCGTATTCGCTTAAAAAATCACCCTCTGCACCATCAACTTCTGTGCTTACTTTTGCGATTTCTTGTATTCGTTTGCTGATGTCCTTTAGCCGCTTCGAATCTGCTTTTGTTCCTTCGTCTATAAGTTTTTTTATTTCACTTTTGAGAAGATTGGTGGATCCTTTCAGTTCATTATCTGATTTTCCAAACAAAGCACTAAGTTCTGCTTGTGATTCTGAGACTTCTTTAATAACATCACGAATTGATTCTCTGCTCAATTCGCCAATAGATAAAGTCGAGCGAACATTTTTCTTTGCCTCTATTATTTTATCTTCAAGTTGTCGAATTCTATCTTCCATTATTGTTTGCTCATTTGTTCCATTTTCTTATTTTCTTCTTTGATGTGTTCTATTAATAAGTTTGTGTATATTTCTCTCTCCCACGGCATCATATTCTCTAACTCTTCAAGAGAATATTTGTGATGTTGCATCATTTGGAAGTTTAACTTGTAATACAACATCAGCGTTTCATGGGAGAGACTTAGAGAAAAAAATCACCAAGTCCCTCCAATGCAAATTCGTTTTCCTTTTCGCATTTGGCACATTTAAACTTGACATCGTGGTGTAGTTTTGGCATAGTAGAAAAGAAATTTAAAATACTTTCAAATTGTTTATGTGTTAACCCTTCTATGAACGTTTTTAATTCTTCGTCTTTATATTCAGAAGATTTATGTATGGCATCTCCCTCATAGATGATATCGACACAATCAGCAATAGATTTAATCGATATTTGTTCTTGTTCTTCTGACTCCACATCTTCAGACAACACAGGATACTTCATAACAATTCCCAATTCGCCACCCAACGAAATCTTCTTCGTGTGTTCTTTGTCTTCATCAATATTAATTTTTGTTAAATCAATTTCAACTGGATTGGGTGTATCACAGTGCTGGCAATATAAAATGGGTTCTGCTGTCTCACCAACAGATTTTGCTCGAATGTTGAGGAATAAATGACACAAATCAAATACTGGTAATTCATCAACATTAATTTTATCAAATGTACACGATTTCACTGTGTCTTTGATTGCAGTTACAATCATGTTAAAGTTACCACTTTCCATTGCGATCATTAATACTTTTTCTTCTTTTACGACAAATGGCCGAAAAGAAACAGCATTTCCTGATGAATGTAATTTTAATTTATATTTTGGTAAAGTTATTGTTGGTAGTGTCATAATATTCTCCATTAATTAAGTTTCAGTTATCCAAGTATATCGCCAAAGAAATTTGATATTGCAACCCCACCCTGATTTGTTATCTGCTCGGGGTCGAGTCCCCATGGGAGATTAAGTACAGTTCCGCCTATTGCGGTGGGTGTCATTGGTATGGTTCCACCAAACATGCCATCAATTTTTCTGTTCAATCTTCCTCGTAGGTCTAATCTATTTATAACACCTTGCAGGAACCCAACTTCATCGGGTGCTTTCATTCTCCATTGACGATATGAAAGACTAATAGTTTGTTTTTGTATTCCTTCTTTCTCATCTCCAAGTTCAAGTGGGTGTATTGTTTTTGGAAAAGCATCTTCAAGTATAAGATGATAAATTGGTTGGTCTTGCTGGTCTAATTGGGTTATTTGAACTTCAGAAACATATGAGTCTTTATACCCAAGGTTATTTGTTTTCGGATCTACAATTTTATTTTGCCATTTCTCGAATATATTTCGTTCAAAATAATCTCCGGCCAGTTTAAACATTACCTCGACATCTCCCGAATAGGAAACCTCATATGGCATTTCATCTACGGGCCCGTGTGTTTTAATTTCCTGAGTTGTAATTGTTTTTCCTGGCATTGTCACATTCTCACAGGACACTGCTAATCTTAAGTTAGACATTGGATCGACTGCGGAAAATGAAATTTCATATTTGAATGGGTATGAAAGTTTCTTGTGGGATATGCTGGCCACAAGAGTATCAATCGCATTTGGCACATTAGAACCACTTCCAAACAAATCAACATTTCCCACAAGGGGAAGGTTGATGCTTGTATCAATTTCTGGTAAAAATGATGTCATTGTTCTGCTACTCCCTGTTTTTCTTCTACTAGTTTTTGTCTACTTTCCATCCACACAAAATATCTATTCGTTTTTTTGAATCGTTCGATTGGTAAATGGATTGCTAAATCCCAATCTTTAGGCCAAATGTGTAATATTCTAGAACCAATGCGGTTTGTTTTGTACCGTTTGATACACGGTCTATAATATCTAAAGTGTCTGTTATCTTTTAACATAGAATATGGGAGTTCTAATCTAGACCATTTATTTTCAATAGACCCACGCATTCTTGTGCGTACTATTTGGAAAAATCTTGCTCTCATCGATGGAGCAAGATAATGTAAATTTAACCCCAAAAACCCATCGTGATAAAATTTTAATATCCAAACCAATGGCACTGTATCATAGTATTTTAATTTTGATCTAGTTTTTGGGAAGTAGTTAAACAAATACATCCCACCAACTCGTTTATATCCTGTTTTTTGAATCAGTCTTGTTTTGTCTCTCAAAACAGTCTCTTCTGGTGAAAGGTCTGTCATTTCAAACATTTCGCGGACAAGACTTCTATACCATTCCATTGCTTGTTGTGATCCGCGAGCAAATCCTGTTTCTAAGAACATCTCATCAAGGGCATCAAAAACATTTTTACGACTGAGAATTATGTCCGGCGATGCCACCAAACTACCAATGGATGTTGGTGCTGCATATATGGCCCCGGCTGAGGCTGGTCCTAGATGTTCTGATTCTTCAGGCATGTAAATATGTATGCCAAATTAAGGAGCCAAAGTTTCATCTGTCATTATAATAAATTTCCACCCTTTATTTTCTGCGTACTCGGTTGCAGCCTTCCATTTTGCACTGTTGACTCCCCAAGTTTTTATTTCGTTGAGGTATGTCCTTGTTTTCTTTTTAGGTTTTTTGGGTGCAGAACATTGCTTCTTTGGTTTAACTTCTATTAGTAGAGTTTCTGTTATCCCATCTTTATTTTTCAGTTTTATTATGAAATCTACAAAGTATCGGTGCATCCTATTATCAACTGGTGATTTATATGGAACTATAACCTCTTCAGATCCCCATTCAAGTATACTACTCTTCTTATCACAATATACCATGAATCTTCTCTCAAGAAGACTTCTATAAATAATATTGGTTGGATTACCAATATATTTTTCTGGGCAGTTTGGTTTATATCGTCCTTTATATGCCATATATATTATATATCTCCCCACATTATAAGGAAGAATTAAACAATGCCATTTCCATCATATATGAATCAAGATTTTCTTGGCCAAATAAGGCAAAATAATCAAAACTCACACCATCCGGTTGCAACCGATTCCGTTAGAAATTTACAATCAGATTTTTTAGGGAATATATCGGCAACAGACATATATGACACATCCACCAGATTGGATTTTCCTTTAACTCTGGGGACAGACAAACATACACACATGATGGTATTTCACATATACAACGATATTCATGCTGGTGTTGAAAACTTAACGCCAGATGTCCTTGAGAGTGTGGAGTCAGCAGAAGGTAAAATATTTACCGGCAATTTAGCAGGTGTTGGAGCGGGTGCTGTTGGTGGATATATGGGAACCAGAGCATTAACGAGTCTGTCAAACGGTAGACTTGGAAAATGGGGAACTTTGATCAATCTGGCTGGTATGGGTGGTGCAGCAGTTTTAGGTTTCCATGCCGGTGGCGCAATTGCAGAAGATGTATCGTTGACACCAGAGGAGGCCGAGGGGCTGCAAACTTATGCAGATGCAACAGATGCAGTCACAGAAGCCCAAGAAGCGTATGAAAATAAGGTGTTTAACGAAACCGGAAGGTTAGCAAGGTTTGGAGAAGCAAGAACAAAACAAAAAGACACAATTGCTCTTTATATGCCACAGAAAGTTCAATCACTTTCATTAGTAGAATATGAACAACAAGACTTATCCTTTATGCAAAACCTATTAAATACTTGGGAGGGATTAGCGGCAAAGGCGCTTATACAAAAGGCACCAAGAATTGTGGACAGTATTGCTGGGTTCATAGGATTAAATACAAACATCGATGCTTATTTGATGGCAGGGGCTCGAATCATGCCAAACCCCAGAAAACAATTGATGTTTCGGGAACCTATCTCTAGAAAATTTGAATTTAACTTTAACTTTTCTCCTAGAAATGAAGAAGAATCCGTAAGGGCTTATGAAATAATTAAAGCGTTTAAGAAACACGCTTATCCTACCCTCAACAAATCGAAGGGCCAAGGTGCGTTTTATAACTTCCCCGCCGAGTTTGAAATTGAATATCAAACAGTAAATGAATATGGAGAAGTAGTAGAAAACGACTGGATCAACAGGATAGGTAGATGTGCGTTAAGAGAAATTAATGTTGACTACGCATCTGCTGGATCGTTTTCGACATTTAAAAGTACAGGGGCTCCTACGAACATGATCGTTTCTCTCACGTTCGAAGAGATGACACTGCTGGATTCTGAATTAATCGAACAAGGATATTGATAATGTATTTTAAAAATTTTCCAAGAGTAATTTTAGACGGGTCTACTGGAGCAACTGGCAGTTCTGTTATTGCTGTTGATATATTGCGTAGAGTAGGATTCAACAATACTGGAAAGACGGGATCTGAATTTTTCGTCGAATATAACATTGGAGATACAGAGACTCCAGAATCTATAGCAAATCACATATATGGATCACCCGAATACCATTGGGTAGTTCTAATGTTCAATGATAAATTTGATGCATTCTTTGAATGGCCTCTTAGTGTTCGAAAATTTGAAAAGTATATGACAAAAAAATATCAAGGTATTACTCTATTTTTTGCTGATGGTGTGACTGGATCATTCCTACCAAATGATACTCTTGTAAAAACAAGCGGAACTGGCCTTACGGGATGGGGTGGATTGGTTGAAGAATATGATCCAACACTCAATAAACTTACTATTACTGGGGTGGGTTCTGGATATGAATTCTCCGCAGATGATTTAGTAAAATCGTATAATGCAACAGGGGGAACCCTATTAACTCAAAATGTAGGAGAAGCAGTTGTTAAAAGAATAGTCACAGATTCCTCGCAGGCACTTCATCATTTTGAAACTTCAGGATCAACCTTTGATGGATATGATGACATTGGAGGTGGTTCTCAAACAGCAAAAATAAGATTGGATCCTTTGTCAAAGTATAACGGAATAACTCAAGTGTCGATGGGTTCTGGTGGAGTAACTTTCGGAAACACTTTATTATATGGATACACATATAACAGTTCAAGCAACTATGTAAAGACAAATTATGATTATGAAACGGAACAAAACGAGGACAAAAGAAAAATATCTTTACTGAACCCCACACATCTGGACCAAGTCATACGGGAATTTAAAAGTTTAATTAATAAGAGATAATGTGATAATGGCAAAGAACAATACACAACAGCCCTTTTCTACACCAGCAGTAGATCCAAATGCTTATCTTAGGCAGGATGATGTACGTCTACAGGACATTAGTATAGTCACTCAAAGCAATCCTGAAGGTGTTAGCATAATGAATCAATATGCTATATGTCAAATATCCGAAGACATATTTCAAAATAACATATCTGGAATAATTTCGGGAATAGATGCATCAAGTGTTGTAACAAATCTTCCCCTTACTGGGCAAGAATATGTGCTTCTTTCATTTCATACACCATCGACTGGTAAAGAAATAGAATTGTTTTTTATAATCGATAAAATTACAGATAGGATTCCCCTAAAAAATAAACAATCTCAAATATACGACATACATTTTATATGTCCTACCTTTACAATAGGTCTTTTTAGTTCTGTCAATAAATCATATAATAATCAAACTATAAGCAATATTGTAGATGATATCTACACTAATTTCATTAATCCATCTTCGTATGATACTGTAGAATCAAGCGAAAACGGAAAACAATTAATAACAAATGAAAATACCAACGGAGAACAAAACATAATCATTCCGAATTGGCAGCCCTTTCTTGCAATCAACTGGTTAGCAAAAAGAGCAGCATCTACAAGCAATCCCAAAATTGCTAATTATGTTTTTTATCAAGACTTGAGTGGATTTCATTTCTGTTCTCTTAGTTCATTTTTCCAAAAAAATGTAGTTAAAACATACACATACGGGGTAGACAATGCAAACGATTTTATTCGGGATCATCCTAACCTAGAAGTAAACGTGGAATCGTCCTTTACGCACATAAGAAAATTAATAATTAGTGGGTTTGACAGGAGCCGAGAAATATACAGAGGAACCTATGCTTCGTCAATGTTGGTGCATGACATTGTAAACAAATCATACACCGTACAAAACTACAACTACTTAAAAGAGTTTAGTGAATTACCAAGTTTAAATCCCAGCCCCATTCTTCCTCAAAAAGCAAACATCTTTTCTACAAAACCCTCATCTAAAGAATATTTTGTTCCCACACACACAAACATGTATGGAGTTCCCAATGATGTAAAATTTAACAGTGGCAACGAAGGAGTTGAAAACTGGATGCAGCGACATGATGCACAGATAAGTCAACTTCTTTCAAATTCAATTGAAATTTTAGTTGCTGGAGATAGCACAAGAAGAGTGGGGGATAAAATATCAGCAATAATAAATTCATTCGAAGGTACGGATGAAAATGGTAGAGGGAAATTGGATTATAGTGCTACTGGAAATTATATCGTAACAAAAATTACTCACAACATAAGCAAAACCAAAGGACATACATTATTAATGAAACTTTGCAAAGAGTCTAATGTTGAACCGACTCCAGATTATACTATTTTTGATTCTGGTAATGCATCATCTGTTGAGAGTGTATTATCATGAATCATATGGGGAAAGATGGTTTTGTTTGGTTTCAAGGAGTAGTAGAGGACAGGAAAGATCCTATGTTACTTGGTAGGTGTAAAATTAGATGTTTGGGTTATCATACAGATGACAAAACACTAATTCCCACTGAAAATTTACCATGGGCATTTCCAATTCAACCAATCACATCTGCTGCGATGAACGGGATTGGAAACTCCCCATTGGGCCCCGTCGAGGGAACATGGGTGATAGGATTCTTCAGAGATGGATTTAATCTGCAAGAACCAGTATTTTTTGGAACCATCGGCGGCATTGTCCCTGTAGAAAAACCCAACACCAATAGGGGTTTTTGTGATCCTTCTGGAATATATCCAAAAGATGGATTCACTGCCGAACAAGACACGAATAGACTGGCAAGGGGTATAACTTCTGGAACCATAGTAGAATCAAAAATATCTGGAGCCACTACAGATTATCCAACTGCAAATAACGCTGGAGACAGTGGGTGGGGAGAACCAGAAACACCATTCATGGCAGAATATCCATACAATTATGTTTATCAATCTGAGAGTGGTCACATTCAAGAATTCGATGACACGCCAGAATCAGAAAGAATACACACATATCACAAATCTGGAACCTTTGAAGAAATTCATCCCGGCGGTGGTAAAGTTGTAAAGGTAGTTGGCGATGATTATGAATTTACTCTTGGGAAAAAGTTTATCAATGTTGTTGGTAATACGAATATCCTCATTGGGCCAAAATCAGACGACGAAGAAGATTCCGAAGATGAAGAGAATATTGGCAATTTTACACTTTATATAAAAGGAAGTGCCAATATTCAAGTTGATGGTAGTGTGAACCAGGTAGTGAACGGAGATGTTAAACAAAATATAAATGGAGATGTTAATATAAATTCTGATGGCGATTTTGAACTTGAATCTAAAAACATAACCATGAAAGCAACAGAAAATATTAATATTGAAACAGAAGGAAGTATGGTACTCAAGGGTACTACCGGAATTGATTTAAATCCACCGGAAGGACAATAATGCCAGGCGAAATTACAAGAACAACTGATCCGACCATACCCTTTGGTGCTAATCTTATATTAGGATCAACGAACGTGAAGGTGGGCGGCGATCCCGTCGCACTACAGGGATCTCCCATAACTCCACACGGACCAATTCCAGGACACGGTGAGGTGCCAGGAATCATGAATCAAAGTTCCTTGACAGTTAAGGTAAATGGGCAAGGTGTGGTGAGACAGGGCGATATCGCATCATGTGGTGATGCTGCAACAGGATTTCCAACAGTGAGAGCAGGAGATTAATCATGGGCATTTTCCCCACAGAAGGATGTGTTATTGGATCGATTGATATTTCTTCCGAAAAGAAGAGCATTATGGACCAAGTAACAAATGGCAATGCATTTGTAAATCCAACAAAAGAAAATATCGATGGTGTAAGTGCTTCTGTCGCAAGTGCATTAACATCAGTAGACAACTGTACATCGCCATCAATATTTAATGGGTTGACGGGTGCGTTGACCACATTAAGGACAAATCTAACTTCCTATGTTTCACATTCTAATAGGTTGTCTGGTGTTGTGTTGGGTGCTACAGGACCAAATGGTGAGCCAGGTTTGAATGGATTAGTGGGAACAGCAAAGGCATATAATTCAATTTGTGAATCTGTAACTGGTGGAGTCAAAGATAATTTTAGCCCAATATTTAATAGTATACTGGGCCCAGGTTCTGCAAAATTAAATACCATAAAACAAAAGATAGACAATCAAGTTATTAATTTTATTAACATCAATTCGTCAAGGACTGGCACCGGCTCTGGATTCATTACTGAACTTACAGCACACATCAGTAATATAGATACATCAGCAACTAATATAACAAATTTAATTACAAGTGATAATTCTGCATATACTAATGCAAATCAAACAATTCAGAATTATAATGTCGGAAATATGTTAATATCAAGTTCAAATGATCCTTGTTTCACGGAAAAATTGATAAATAACATATCTTCTCTGTCGATGAAAGAAAAATTAAGCAGCCTACAATAATACATAAAGTGTATAAGGAAGTATAAATGAGCATGAGTCATTGGAATGAATGGGTATCACTTGGAACAGCCGTTGCTGCGGCTGCTGTAGGATTTTTTACATATTTTGTCAGAAAGAAGATAAAAAATCACAAGAAATCAAAGGACATCATATCGCCAACATTAGATTTTCCTGATAAGTTTTGGCACACACACACACAACTACAGGAGACAATTACAGAATTGCGACTCCGTGTGGATTGTGCAAGAACACATCTTATACAATTTCATAATAGTGGATATTTTCTTGATGGGATTGGTATGAAAAGAATGTCTCTCACCCACGAATCCTTAGAAAGAAGTGTATCAGACGAAAGTAAAAATCATCAAGATTTGTTAATGTCTCGATTTATGTCACTTCTTGACATCATTCGAAAAGATAAGGCTGATTTATATATTGTAACTGAGATGGACGATTGTTACGCGAAGCAAAACCTTGAGAGCGGAAACGTTATAGCATTTTCTGTCCTACCTCTCCAAAAGGATAATATGATTATCGGATATGTTATGGCCCAGTGGTGTAGTTGGAATAAAGTGGACGGCATTAATGAAGAAATAATAGAGGATTGGATGAACAGAAGTCAATCTTTAATTGAAGTAGAATTAACCAATCAGAAAAGACAAACTGAGCATAAATAAAGTATGGCAGGACAAACCCACACAGAACGATACCGAGACTTAGATTTGGATTTCATTGCACATCCAGTGACGGGGGATATTGTGCAGAAAGTTAATAAAGAATCAATTAAACAATCAGTAAAAAATTTAGTGCGGATGGGAAGATTTGATAAACCATTTCAGCCTCATATTGATTCAAAAATTCGAAGATTATTATTTGAACCAGATACTCCACTCACAAAAGTAGAACTTCGAAAATCAATATTCGATGTTCTTAAAAGACATGAGCCCAGAATTATATTACACGAAGTGCAAATTCTTTACGATATGGTTGATAATTCATATAACATTACTCTTAGGTATCAAATATTAAATCAACCAAATATTGAAAATATATCAATCCAATTAGAGAGATTACGATGACAAACAATAGAAAAATAGAAGTAAGCGATTTAGATTTCTTTGGAATTAAAGATAATCTTAAATCATATTTAAGTGGGTTAGATCAATTTAATGATTTTAATTTTGAGGGGTCGGGAGCCTCTATTTTATTAGATTTATTGGCGTATGTTACACATTATCAGGGTTTTTATAATAACATGGTCGCTAATGAATTGTTCCTTGACAGTGCTGTTAAGAGAACTTCAGTAATTTCACACGCAAAAGCATTGGGGTATACTCCATCGTCGTCTTCTGCTTCAACAGCAGTAGTGGATGTTACTATTAATAGTACTGATACAAGTACAACATATCTTACCAAAAGGACAAATTTCACAGCAGTAAAAGATGGTGTGAGTTATACATTCTCGAACCCCGATGTTGAAACGTTTGAGGTATTAAACAGCACACAAAAGATTGCACGAAATGTAACCTTAGTAGAAGGGACATGGAGAAATTTCTCATTCATCGTTGATAGCAATATATCAAATCAGCGTTTTATCATCCCCGATAAAAACATAGACATGGACAGACTAAATGTATTTGTGCAAACTTCTACCACCGATACAACTGGATATGCTGACACATGGACAAAATCATCTGATGTGATTGAATTAACTTCTACCAGTAAAATTTACTTCACACAAGAAACTGAAGATGGTTTCTATGAAATTTATTTTGGTGACGGTATTTTGGGTGCATCTTTATCCGACAATAATCTTATTGTTGTTGATTATTTAATAACCAATGGATCGCCTGCTAATAATATTGGTCCATTGGATAAAATAAATTCTCGATCTTTTAGTTCCTCCTTTTCGAACATTTCAGATATTGAAGTAATTACTACTTCAAATGGTGGTGGTGGTAAAGAAACCCTAGATTCGATTAAATATAATGCTCCAAAATCATACCAATCTCAAAATCGAAGTGTTACTGCTAATGATTATAGGTCTTATATTAAAACCAATTACACAAATGCAAGCGATGTGTTTGTCTGGGGCGGGGAAGATAATAATCCTCCCGAATATGGGAAAGTGTTTATTTGTGTAAAACCTACTAACTCTAGTGTGTTGAACAATGAAGAAAAGATAAGTTTACAAAATTCGATTAAAGAAAAAAACATAGTTAGCGTGATACCAGAAGTTGTAGATCCGAATTATATTTACCTGAACATAACCAGCAAAATTTTCTATGATGCTGATGCAACAACAAAAACTACAAAAGACATAAAAACGTTGGTAGAAGAAAAAATACTGGTATACAAAGTTACATCTCTTGAAAAGTTCGGACGAAATCTTCGTTATTCAAAATTCGTTAAAGAATTGGATGAGTCGGATTCTTCCATCCTAAGCAATCAAACCTCCATTGTTCTTCAAAAAAGGATTACACCAACATCCGGGGAAGAAAAATCATATACGATAAAATTTGAAAATCCAATATACCATCCTCATTCTGGACATCTCCCTGTCGTTTCGTCTTCACAATTCACATATACTAAAACTAATGGAGAAACGGTAAATGCATATATTGATGACAACGATGGTGTATTGAAAATATATGAATTGTCAAACAATGAAAAAACTTATATCGTAGACAATGTTGGATCGGTGGATTATGAACAGGGAATTGTAACACTTGAAAAATTTAATCCAACGCTCGTCCCTGATACTATTCTAAAAATTACTTGTGTGCCGGCTGACAAAGACATAATATCAGAACGAGGTTCTATTATAATAATCGACAGTGCTGATCCAGATTCTGTAAACATTTCTGCTGAATCCTACCTACCATTCAGCACAATCAGTAGTAATGAGTGAGAATAGCAAATGACTTTTTTAGTTTTCAATGAAGGAGCGGCGAGCGGCGAACCACCACCATCGCAAGTGGTGACACTTCTTGATGCTGCAATCAAAACTGTTGAAAATCCTCTATCTAGTATTATATCTGAATATCTTCCTGATTTTATAAGCAACGAACACGCTGGATTTATTGATTTTATGGAAGCATATTATGAATGGTTGGAATATAAAGAAAATCCATACGGAACTTCTGTCACATTAATGGATACGTTAGATATTGATAGAACATTAGATTCTTTTGTTGAATATTTTAGAGAAACATATCTTCATAATTTTCCAAAAACATATGCTGCAACTGCTAACTATAATATAAACGAAAAAACAATTCTTAAAAATATAAATGACTTCTATAAAGCAAAAGGAACAGAAAAGTCATATAAATTTTTATTCAGAATTTTACACGATAGCGATGTTCTTTTTTATTATCCTAAAAAAGACATACTCAGAGTTTCTGATGGAAAATGGGTAGAAAATAAATCCATTAAAGTTACCAGTAATAATGGCAACACAAACTTTTCATTAAAAAATAAACAGATTCAGCAAATTGACCCCTCTCTCAATGGTGCAATTACAGCATATGCTAATGTTGATAACGTGTATCAATATCAACTTCAACAATATCAAGTTACTGAACTTTTTTTAACAGACATTAATGGCACATTTACACAGGGTTCTAAGATACAAAGCACACTGGATGATGGAAATAGAATAACTGAAAGAATATATTCAATCCCATCTGACATATTAATTTCAAATGGTGGTGTTGGGTATCGTTCTGGTGATATAGTTAATGTTGATGAAACTAGTTCTAGTTACCTATCGGGTATTGGAGCAAAAGGATCTATAGACAGAGTTAACTTAACAGGTGTTGTCAAAAAAGCACAAATTGATAATTTTGGTGTTGATTATAAAAGCGCAAGTACAGAAAATATACTTCCTATTACATTTAGATCTGCTTCTGGTGCTGGGGCATCTGGACATGTAAACCTTGATGCACTTTGCACATATCCAGGATATTATGCTAATAACGATGGAAAATTAAGTTCTAATAAAAAAATAAGAGATAATAAATTTTATCAAGAATATTCTTATGTTCTAAAAACAGAAATCTCTTTAGTTAAATATAAAAATCAAGTAAAAAATCTTGTTCATCCTGTAGGAACAAATTTATTTGGAAATATTTCCATTTTCGATACCAATACGACATCTAGTGCGTACAGTACTCAACTACACCAATCAAAAATTCCAGTTATAGGAAGATATTGTCCGTATACATTAGAAACTCAAGATTCTCTAAGAAGTGCAACTGGTTCTGGTTCTCTTGTAGATTTATATCCAAGAGGATTTAATCCCGGTTCTACCGCAGCAAATCACTGCTTAGGAAACACCGGAGGAAGATTAGCAATAAAAACTGGAACAGCCACATTTGGTGGCGGATATACGAGTGGTTCGTTTAGGATAGGAGAAGGAATTACTGGTTCTTCTACGGGAGTAAGTGGTTCTGTGTTTGGTTGGTGGAGAAACACTTCTACTGGAGGAGTAGTATTTTTAAATACTATAGGTGGTGGAACAGCACTTGGATTTACTACAGGAGAAATGGTAACAGCAACTGGTGGTATAACAGGAATTGTTGAATATGCAACTGTTGGAAATGGGACAGTGTATGAATTTGGTTCAACAACACACATCACTGGACCGGCAGCACTCTATGGTGGTGCGCTTACCGCTGGAGCAACCGCTTATGGATCCACGGGGTACTGGGACGTTGACGATTCTCCTGTCACAGACTCTGGTGAACCTTTAACTCTAACAGTTCAAACGTTTTCAGAAACCAAAACTGGATACACATCCGGATACGACTTCACAATAGGCAATGTAATCACACAGGGGGAAGGTGCCTACAACAATACAAGTAGGGGCATAGTAAAAGATTGGATTCCTGGAATTTCTGGTGGGACCGGCAATACATTAAAAATATTGTTGACATTTGGTCCCAATTTTGCAGGGGGAACTTGCAGCGAGATAGATAACTATGATGGTAACGTTTCCACAATTTATGGAGTTTCGGGCGGAATGTCAGAAGAAGTAATAAGAAACAAAATAAAACATTTGAAATTAGATAATGTTGTGCAATTACCGGCTTCATGGTCATATCATAGTGATCATGGATACACACTTTAGGTAGGGGATAGAGATGGCTTCAGATGCTATGAAAAAAACATTTTCACTTACATTTGCTAAGGATTTAGCAGACAATTTTAACAACGATAACGAAGATCAATACTTTTTATTCTTCGGTAAAATTGATTCGTGGGTTAATTCGCCATATAATTCTGTTGATGATGCAACAAATGGTCCTGCAACAAATATTGATTGTGTAGAAAGATCAAACTATGCTCTTAGAGATGGTGTAGCAGCAAAACGAATTTCTTCAAGAAACATATATCATATGATTCCAAGATACGACTGGACATATGGAACATCATACGATGAGTATGATGACACCATTGATTTGTTTGAAACGCCAAAAACATTCTTCGTGTACACATCATCTGGTAATGTTTATAAATGCATTGAAAATAATAGCGGTTCTGTTTCTCAATATGAACCAAATCATACCATCACAACTTCGGTTTCATATAGTGATGGGTATAAATGGAAATTTATATGCAAAGTATTAGAAGATGCACAAGATTTTACCACCGATTCTTATATACCGGTTCAATTGGCTGAAGATAATTCGGACAATATATTAAATCAGTGGAATGCTCAACAAGATTCGACAAATGGATCTATTGATTATATAAAGGTTACGGTTCCCTCTTCAGGATTTACCGCTGCTGCGTGGATTAAATCTTCGTACAGTGCTACTAATACCGAAACAACAGATAGTGAAATTGGCGAAAACTCTCCTCTTGGTAGCACCAACATCGTGCTTACCTCGATGGAAAGCAATGAAAACGATTATTATAATGGTTATGCAATTTACATATCAAGTGGACCTGGAGTTGGGCAAAGAAGAGTTATAATAGACTATGATGGATCAGACAGAAGAGTTCATTTTACAGACCCCCTGACATCGGAATTAAATAAATCTGGTGGTGGCCTTGAAGGTTCTAAATATAAAATCATACCTAATGTTGTTTTTAATGGGGATGGTGTTTCTGCCGCGGCAATTCCTTTGTTAAATTCAAGTTATGAGATTACTAATATTTCCATGATTAACAATGGTTCTGATTATACTATTGCAGAATTGGAAATATATCCAACATCTGTGTCGGGTGGAAATGTCGGAGAATCTGGCATTGCAGGTCCTACGTTTGCAGCATCAATACCACCATATGGTGGACATGCAAATAATGTATTAAATGAATTTAATTCTTCTAATATAATGATTAAGACTGTTCTGAAAGCATTAGATGCTAATTTCAATACAGCACAGGATTTTAGGCAAATTTCGATTGTTAAAAATCCAAAATTATTAGGTGGTACAAATGATGGTGAAATTGCCGGAACGGAAATAACCAGAAGAAAACAGTTAACAGTAACACAACCATATTTTAGTTCTCAGAATTTTAATGATTCATCGTTTATTGCTGGTAATTCTATTATGGGAGAAACCACCAAAGCAACGGCTAAAATTGAACAATGGGTCACAGAGGCATCTGACCCAAGCATAGGAACATTAGAATTATCAAACGTACAGGGAAATTTTGATATTGAAGATCCCGCATCGGATTTGTCAAGACTTGTATTTTCTTCAGGTGCTGCTGGTTCTACTGGCACTTTAACAGTGGGTAACATAGTCAAACAAACCAACGACGGTATAGTTGCGGTGGGTAAAATAAAATATTGGAATGCACCAAGTGGGGGTCCATATGAACTTATTGTTGATGTTACTGCAAATTCCTTTTCTTCTGATTCAAATTCTGTTATAGAATATGACTCCACCGGATCTGCTGTAACGGGAGTAGATTGGAACGGAACTGATGTTGTAGAAAGAAAAATGGGAGAATTAATTAAACACTTTTCTTCTGCGCCAGGGACGACATTTGAATTTAAGTTGTTTCCAGAAGCAACAGGATACCAAAACATAGCACGATCCAACAAATTAACAGATGTTCAAGACGAAGAGACATTAGAAAAATCATATAGACTTACTACAAAACTCGTAATCGAAGACACAACTACAAATCTAACAGATGGTTCTTACACAAAAGATAATACATTTTATCAAGTTACATTAGATACAGGAATAACTGGAAGTACGGTAAAAGGAAAAATTGTAGATTGGGAAAAAACTAGCGGATCTACTGGAATATTATATTTAAATGATGTTCGAGGATCATTTGTTACTGGTGGATTTTCTGGTTCATCCAATCATGGTATTACTGCAATATCTCTACCAGAATTTAAAGTTGGGTCAGGAGAAGTCTTATATATACAGAATATAAGACCCGTTACTAGAAATGTCGAACAGGACGAAGAAATCAAAATAATGATTGGTTTTTAGGAGTTACAATTAGATGGTATACAGCGCAACACTTTTTAATACTGATCCTTACTGGGATGACTTTAATGAGGATAAAAATTTCCTCAGAATGTTATTCCGACCTGGTAGGTCTGTACAAGCAAGAGAACTTACTCAACTCCAAACTATTGTTCAAGATCAAATTAAAAAGTTTGGGGACCATATATTCAAAAGTGGTTCTAGGGTTCTGGGTGGAGAAATAGCCAATCAAGATGTTATATTTTTAAGAATCAATCCCATTGATCCCACTTCTTCTATAAACGAAAAAGTAAACATCGAATCTCTTATTGGAACTGACATTACATCAAACACGACTGTTGGTGAGGACACCAGGCGGGCAAGAGTATTATATGGTATAACCGGAGGCACCTCGGATAATGATAATTATTATACCTTGTTTGTTCAATATGTGGATGGTGGGGGTCAGTATGGAGAACAATTTGGCGACGGCAGCGTAATAAAAGGAACAAGTGGTGACAACACATATGTTGCCAAAGTTGCAACTATTAGTGGTATGGACAGTACAGATGCAGTATTCGTTAATGGTATAACAGGTTCTGCAAAATTAACCACCACAAAAGATGGAATTTTCTTTGTGGGTGGTCATTTTGTAAAAACTGATACGCAATCCATTTCTCCGTATATTTTAACTGGTGATAACTCAGACATAAAAAACTTTGGGACGCCTACCAGCAGGATAGGGTTTGGTATTGAAAAAAGTATAATCGAATACACAGAAGATTATACCTTAAGAGATCCCGCATCGGGATCATTCAATTACAATGCGCCAGGATCAGATCGATACAAAATTAGTTTAAAACTGGATTTTAAAAATTTCGTCAATGATGCATCATATGGAGTAAGTGGATTTGCGGATGCTAACTTTATCGATTTAGTCAGATTTGTTAGCGGTACACTCAAGTCGAATAAAAATTACTCAGAATATTCTGAACTTGAAAAAACTCTTGCTCGTCGGACATACGACGAATCTGGATCATATACAACAAAACCATTTGAAATTGATATTAGAGAATCATTATCTACTCTTGGTGGTCCTTATAGCGCAGATCAAGGTGGTGGTGAAACTCTTGCTGCAATTGGATTGCAGCCGGGGAAAGCATATGTTTTTGGATATGAGTTTGAAACACAGGGAATAGAATATGTGCTGGTTGATAAAGCAAGAACAACGACAACTCTTACGTCACAGCCAGTAAATGATGTAAACTTTGGTCAATATGCTGTTGTTACCGCAAGAAGTCATCGCTCGTTGACAGGTGGTGTAGATATTTCTTCCACCTATCCAAAAGTTTTATTGACTGGATCCGGCGGAGCAACGGGAACAGCAAGAATAAGGCAACTTATTCCAAACAATGATAATTTTGGTGGAACCGGAATGACTTCTGCTGCTCAAACCTATAACATGTATCTTTTCGATATTAATCTTGGTTCTACCAGTAGTGGTATTACTGCGTTTGAAAATATATCATATTTTGGTGGGACTGGTTCATTGGGTTCCAATGCAACAACTGCTGGTTTTTGTGCTGCTGCCGGATACACAAACGAAAATGGATGGGGACCTAAACTATATCAACCAATGTTGAATACTTCAATTTTCTCATTACCTGTTGGAAATTCTGTTGAGTCAGTTTCAGATTTAACATATAGAATATACAAGGGATTTACATTCGCACAAACAGACGCAACAGATATACAAACAATATCATCTGGTAGTGACGCCATGTCCTTTGTTGGAACTGTTGATGGGTCAAATATGATATACGATGAAGATCTTCGAGACCATTATTTACTCATAGGTGGTCCTACGGGTGAAAGAATTAATACAAATAACGTACAATTCAAAAAATCAACAGACGAAAAATCCATTGACATCGGACATGCCACAGACGCATTAAAACAACTTCCAATAAGTACATTATATACCCTCTATACAACAGTAGACGTTTCAACCCCATTAGTGTATAGGAAAAAGACAAGACAAACAGCATCTACCACAAACTATGTTGTTGATAATGCCCAGCAAGTAAGTCTATCTGGAGTTACTGGTAATTATTATCTTACATTAGATCATCATGATATTCTTGATGTCACAAGTGTCCAAGATAATAATAACATCGTATCAAACGCAACTGGGTTGCCAGCAGCCGATGTTAAAGATGCATTTATGTTGGACAATGGACAAAAAGATAATTACTATGATTATGGTAAATTATATTTAAAACCAGATATAGGCGTCGGTGGAATTACCGGATCAATTGATCTCACAATAACATATGACAGATTCAATCATGAATCGGGAAATGGTCCGTTTGTCGTGGACTCATATACCCATTCAACATCAGGATTTACTTTTGATAATATTCCAATATATACCAGCCAAAAAACTGGCAAGAGTTATTCACTTCGTAATTGTATTGATTTCCGTGGAACTGCTCAGAGTGACGGAACAATTATACCGGATGGATTAAATCCAAGAAGTTCTTCTACATTCCGAGCAACATATGATCATCATCTTTCAAGAATTGATAAGATTATTCTTACAAAAGAAAGAAAATTTGATGTTATCAAAGGAATTCCTGCACTTAATCCACAAACACCACCAGATCGAGTAGATGCAATTACTTTGTATGTTATAACTGTGCCCGCATACACATATAACGTTGATGACATCACTACAAAATATATTGAAAACAAACGATATACAATGAGAGACATAGGTTCAATTGAAAAGAGAGTAGAAAATTTAGAATATTATACTAGCCTATCTCTTCTTGAACAGCAAACAGAAGCAAGAGCATTTGTAGATTCTTCGGGAACCGATATTTTCAAGAATGGTATTATGGTAGATGCATTTAGAGGACATTCTGTGGGTGATGTTTTAAATGGAGATTATAAATGTTCCATTGATTATGAAAATGGTCATTTGCGTCCATCATTTTATAGTACGGGTGTTAAACTTGAAGACGTATCAAATTCTGGAATTACTATAACACCAGATGGAATTGCTATGCTTGATCACACACCACATCATCAATTTGTATGGCAACCATTTGCAAGTAGTTGGATAAAGGCAAACCCATTTAGTGTTCCAACTTTCATGGGACATATTAATTTTGATGATCCTTTTGATAATTGGTATGATCAAATAAATCAACCAACAGTCAAAATTAATAGTCAAGGTGAAAATGATCGATGGAAAGTAAATAATGAAAATGAATCATATGGGTATGGAACTCAATGGAACGATTGGGAGGTGTTATGGTCCGGAAGAAACATCACTGAAAGTGATCTATACAACAATAGGGGTAGAGATTTTCTTAGTGAGTTTAACACAACTTCTCTTTCTTCTAACATCGAACAAAGAACGGCAATTGCAAATGATGCCAGAATTCGTTCTACTGAAACATTAAAAAATAACGAGGGTAGATCTGGAATTCGAATTCGTAAACTACCAGAAAGACTAGAAAAATTAGTCAATGACAGAATTGTGGATGTAAGCGTTGTTCCTTATATGAGAGCAAAGACTGTTAATTTTGATGCGTATGGATTGAAGCCTAACACAACAGTTTATCCATTCTTTAACGGGGACAATGTTTCTGCATATTGTGGTCCAAATGGCGGCGAATCGGGCGGAGGATTGACAACAGGATCCAATGGTGAAATTGAAGGTGCCTTTTTCTCAATTCCATCAGCAACATATAAGACTGGAGAAAAATTATTCAGGATCACCAACAGTTCATCGGACACTCTGTCCAGCACAACAACTGCTGCTGATGGAATATATTATGCACAGGGTATTGTAGAACAAAGAGAAGGCACTTTAGTTTCTACACGACCAATTGTTTCCAGAAGACAAGTGGTAAATGATAATTCTCTTGTTCGAGATGCATTTGATCGTGACATTTATATCAGCACACATGAAAATAATTTGTGGTTGGATCCCCTTGCACAAACATTTACTGTGAGCAGCAATGAATATGAAGATGGTGTGTTTCTTCATAGTATCGATTTGTTCTTCCAAAGACGAGATGAAAATGTTCCAATCACACTGGAAATTCGTCCTACTATTAATGGATATCCACACCTATCGAAAGTATTACCACTTTCCAGTGTTTCTTTAATTCCCGATGCAAGTGAAATTAGAGAAAATTATCCAGTGGATGAGACTTATACTAACTTTAAATTTACCACGCCGCTGTATTTAACGCCTGGCGAATATGCAATGTGCCTCCGTACAAGCAGTCAATCATATAATTTATACAGGGCAACAATTGGTGAAGGAGACTTGAATAGTGGGGGAATTATATCCGAACAACCATATGACGGGACACTATTTGTTCCTCAGAATACTGGAATCTCTGTTCCAAATCCTGCTGAAAGTTTAAAATTTAAAATTAAGATATGTTCTTTTGACGCGTCAGGAAATGTAGATCTGAAAATTCCATCTGATGAATTTACGTCTGAAATAGGATCTTCAGGAACCGTAGTCGATACATTTAAAATTGCATCCGGGGAACATGCTCCAAGAAATACATCGTTCGTACATAAAGTTACAGTTGGTTCTGGTGTGTTAAATACAGAAATAATTTCTAATGAAAATATTTATCTGGAAACTCCCCAGACATTATCAACCAATGCTGATTTCAACTTAAATGCTAATTTATCAACATCAAATGGATGGGTATCTCCTGTTTTAGACACAAAAAGAATAGATTTAATTTCGGTAAATAACAACATAAATAACAGTACAGACACATCAACGAATGGAGAATTGTCTGCAAATGCAAATTCTTCTGACAGTTCGTTGTATGGATCAGGAACAGATAATCCAACACAAACAGCGGGTGCTGCGGCAAGATATATAACCCGAAGAGTGACTTTAGCAGATGGGTTCGAATCCAGTAATTTTAAAGTTTTAATGTCTGTAAACAAACCAGCAGAATCGACGATCCAAGTATTTATTAAAGCACTTGCAGAAGAAGATGATACCTCGTTTGAAGAAGTAGAATATACACAAATGACAGCAGACTCTACTATTCCAGATTCATCTAATGATTATGATTTTTCAGAATCTACATTCTCCCTTTCTTCGAATTTCGATAAGTCAATTAAAACCTTTGCTATTAAAGTTTGTTTATATAGTTCCTCCAGTACAAAAATTCCTTCGGTTAAAGATTTCAGAACAATAGCATTAAACGGATAAAACTATGAGCAATACAATTTCAATTGAAAATAGAAAAGACATCATACGAGATGAAAATTCTAAAGCCATATTAAAAACTGATGTTTCAGAAAAAAATGCATGGTTAAAGAAAAAAGAAAGAAATAATAAAATATTTCAGAACGAAACCGAAATAAATAAAATAAGAAGCGAGGTTGCTGAAATTAAAAACATGTTAATTGAAATCAAAAATAGTCTAAGGGTGATTGAATAATGGGCGTCGAAAATAACACATACCAAATACCAAACTTAGTTCTTGGTGACACATTCTATGAATGGATGAATGTCACCAATTCTTCCATCATTTCCAAGTTGAACAATATATCCACATATTCGGTAACTGGTGGTGATGGAATTAGTGCCAATGTTAACACTTCTGGATTGGTAGAAATCGAAATTGCGCCCACCATCACAAAAGGCATTACCTTTTCTGGAAATGTTATTTTTGATGGAACAGTTACTACTATAAATTCTACTAATCTAACCATTGATGATTACAATTTAGTTCTTGGTGATACCGATAATGGCACAGGAACAGCAGATGTAAATATTGGTGCCAGTGGTGGTGGTGGAATTATGTTAAAAAGGGTACACGGTCCCACTGCCTCTATTCTTTGGACTGGTATTACTACAGGAGATGCGACTTTAACATTCAACACATTGAATGTTGGTTGTTCTGGTACATGGACCACGACCGATTATATCAACATGACAGGCGGGGTTGGATTTAAATCAAACGATGATATTCTAAGATTCAAATCTGGTACAAATGCAACAGGCGCTGGACTTATGGTGGCAACAGTTGCAACTGCCGATGCTCCACATGGCGGCACGGCAGTTTTCTATGATCAAAAATCAATGAAAATTGGTCACATGTCAACCGCAAGTGCGGCGATTACACAAGGTGTTCATTTCGACCAAGATGGAATGGTAAGAATTTACGATGGTGTTAACAAGAAATATTTCTCCACTGGATTGACTGCTCACGGATTTACATTTGGACAGTGTGTTCGACTTGGTGCTGGTGGAACCTGTCAACTTGCACACGGTAATGCAATTGAAGATGCAGAAGTTCTTGGTATGGTTTCTGAGATTATAAACACAAAAGAATTTGTTGTTACCATGCAGGGAGAAATTCGAGGAGAATTTGGCAATGGAGCATTAGGGGTTGGTGGAGCAACATTATCGCCTGGTACAATTTACTTCTTAAGTGGCACAGCAGGCAATTCTGGTGAAATTACAAATCAAGAACCAATGGTTGCTGGTAAAATTAGAAAACCCATGCTTCTTGGATTTGGTGCTACTTCTGGTTATATATTCTCTTATGTTGGAGCAAAAATTGCACCGGAGGTAGACACAGTTGCACCAGTACTGCGTAGAATTACCATGAATGCATCAGGAACCAAACAAAGCGGTTCTACTAGTATTACCTCTGACTCTAGTGCTACTGGAGTTTATCAGATTACGCATGGATTTGGTACAGCAAATTATTCTGTATCGGTTTGTGGGGTTACAACAGGAGCAGCATTTGGTTTTGTTACTGAAAAAAATACAAATGGATGCACATTCACAATATGCAACGCAGCAGGCGCATCTATAGGCGTTGCAAACGAAGTTATATTAGCAAAGGATGTAACATAAAATGCCAAGTGCAAGACAAGTAACGGGCGTAGGACCAAGACACGCATTTACCTTCACTGGAACTGGTTCGAGTGGTATAACAACAGATCAAGTGATTGGTACAGGAATTATAGTATCGTCAGAGGCTGGTTCCGGCAAATGGCATGTCACACACAATCTTGGAAAGACAGGATATTGTGTATCTGCATCTGCTCAAAGTGCATACGGAACTGAAATGTGGGTGCATGTAAACAACAGACATGGAAACACATTTGGAATAGAATGTCAGGACAGTGCTGGCAATTCGTTGAACCCGGATTTTGTCCATTGTATAATTTACGATTAGGAAATTGGAGTAATAAATGGCTAACTCAGCATTTGTATTAAGCAGCGGCGTTGGTTCGGATGGTAAATCCAACCGTGCTACTAAATATCAATCATCTCATGGATTTTCAGCAGGTAGTGTTGTTCGTTTTGAACAAACTGCTAATGGTGTTACTGGTGCATTTGTGCTTGCCCAGGCAAACAGTGGTATTTCTGCTGAAGTCGTTGGTATTGTAGAAAGCGTAGACGCCGGTGGAAATGAATTTACGTTAGTTTATAATGGCGAAATTGACACTTCAAACTTCATTACTGTAAATGGAGAAGGTGTTACTGGTTCGGACGTTTGGTTCCTTGATACTTCTGTGGCTGGTGGACTTACATCCACAGTACCCGTTAGTTCCGGAGACATCATCAAACCTGTTCTTACATTAGTCAGTGGATCGCAAGACGACAAAGGCCTTGTCACTAATTATGTGGGAACAATTATTGGCGGAAGCAATACCGTAAGTCTTGATTCTGTCCATCCCGTTGGAGAAATAATTGCATTTGCTGGTGGTGTTAGCGATATTCCTACTGGATGGCAATTATGTGACGGAAGCACGCTTGATGTGGGTGGTGACTATGCAGACTATTATTCCAGAGTTGGAACTAAATATGGTTATAATACTGAAATGGTATTTACCGTTACATCGGGACATACGGGATTCGTTGGGAATACCGCTGAACAAACTGTAAGTTCAACAGCGATTGGATCATTGGTATTGGATTGGGCGCCGAGTGCCGGAAACACAGGAACCATATTACTCGATGCTGATGTTTTGACAGGAATTACTGGTGGCGAAACATCAGGGGACGATACTGGTTATCCTCACGGATTAGTATATGCGGGCGGAACAAACATAAAAGTTGGAACGGGTGGTAACGCAAGTAACACATATTCAACAACAAGCGCAACTGTAAAATATGTAAAAACTCCAGACTTAAGAGCAAGAACCCTTCTTGGTGCAACTTCAGATTATGTCGTATCATGGAGTCCACGTTCAAGTGGTATGGATGGATACACCGCAGGACAAATCGGTGGTTCAGAAGATGCAGATACCACCAACATCAGCGATGATGGTTCTGGTGTGCGTGTTTATACCGCCGCTAGTGCAACAAGCGCAAACCTTCGACAACCATTCATGGCAGCACACTATATTATCCGAACAACTGCAACAGCAAAAGCAGCCCTTGTTGATGGTGTGAACGTTTCGATTGCAGATTCTGGATTAACAGACCACGACACAGCAAATGCCTCAAATGGTGATATTCTTGTAAGAGGCAGCGGCGCCAACTGGGAAGAATTGAGACTGTTTGATTCGTATCCAAGCAATCAAACTAATTTTGAAAATTCATTCCGAATCAGGTCTGATAATGGATATGTCACTATAGGAAATAATGGCGGAGACTATCCATTACACATTAAAACTTCTACAGACCCGCAAATTAGACTTGAAGATACTGGCAATTCAAAATCGATTGCGCTTGTTGCAGGATCATCCAACGCTGGTGCCGGCGATAATTTATTATCTTCCAATAGTTGGATCTATATCGCTGCTGAAGCATCCGTTGCGGACAATCCGGCC
>Ga0098061_1000143_pt1 | contig 30616 bp, 28 predicted proteins | sample 22_taG_FD_92579 | JGI IMG/M metagenome (GOLD analysis project Ga0098061, IMG submission 92579) | Marine viral communities from the Subarctic Pacific Ocean - 22_ETSP_OMZ_AT15343 metaG | ecosystem: Environmental > Aquatic > Marine > Oceanic | place: Subarctic Pacific Ocean | collected 2015-01-20
GGTAAAAAAGGCCTTTGTTTTTTAAAGCATCAACAATTGGTGATAAGGCATCTAATCTAGATTTATTATTTAAGTTACAATCATGATTTCCTGCAATTATTATTGTTGGCATTATATTGGCTAATGACCCCAATAAATTTTCAGTCATAGAAATAAGTTCTGGGCTCATTTCAGTTTTAGCATGTACAATATCGCCTGCAATTACACATACGGCATTTTTAGTATCTTGTGATATAATTTTATAAAGCTTATTAAATTGGGCTTTATATTCTTTGTGTCTTTTTAAATTTCTAATATGTATATCGGCAATATGATAAATCTTTTTTATATCATAACCAATATCAAATTTTTCTACTATCATAATAATTTATATTCAATTATTTTAGAAAATGTCAACGGTGTTGAAGCTTTTAATAATTTTCTAAACTCTTTGCTTCCTAACTCACTGGGATCTTTGTCCTTTATTTTAACTAAGTAAGTTTCGATCCCGTTATTTATAAAATATTCGGCTGTTTTAAATGCGTCCTTTAAGGCATCTTCATCTAATGCTATATATATTTTTTTTACATTTTTTTCAATTATTTTTAGCTTAAGAGTATCTGAAATAAGTTTTCCAAAAAGTGGAATCGCATTTATCTTTACTGCAATTGCATCAAACCCTCCTTCTACTAAAACTATGGGTATGTCCCAATTTATTTGATTTTCAAATCCAATTATATCTTTACTTACTGAAGGATTTCTATGCTTATATTTTACATCATAAAAACTTCTTGCAGTAAAAAAATTTAATTGATTATCTTTGTCATAGCTTGGAATAACTATCATTCCTCCGTACAAGCCTCCCTCGCAATAGCCTATATTATGTCTCATTATATCGTACATTGATATGCCCCTACTTTTAAGATAATAAATTGCATTTTTATAATGAGGAGTATTTTTTATATTGTATAATCTGTGAAATTCTTCTGGGAGAGATGTAATTGAAGATTTTTTTAAGTTGAAGCCCTTTGGCTTTCCTGCTATTTGTTCTAATAAACTTTTATCTTCTGGTTGTGCTCCTACCTTATTAAATAGATGCCAAAGGCTTCGCCCTTTTACGTCACAAACCCAACAATGCCACTTTTGATTAACTAAGTTGATATTTAATTTAGGCTTTCTATGTTTACAAAAAGGGCAGTGGAACGATGATTCTACACCATCACTTTTATAATATCCTCTGCCTAATACCCTATTTAAAAGTGTTTGGAGCCTTACGTTTATCATTGTATTAAATATAAACATTTTTCTTGAAATAAAAAAATTTCTGACGTATTATTTTCGTTCTCTCATCCAAGAATCGGGGATCTCCTTGTTAGCCCATAAAATCCCGTTTTTTGTTGCCCATTTTGCGTAAGTAGTCTTACTTCCCTTTCTTATCTTTGCATTAGAATTTTGAAAGACTAGTCTTATATCTAGCTCAGGATGTTGGCGTCTTACTAATATATGCTTTTTTCTATCTTCTAAGGTAAATCTACCTTTTGTTTCAATTATTATTCCATTTTCTAGAAAAAAATCTGGTGTATATTCTCGCTCAACTGAGGGTACTATATATCTTATTTTTGATGTTTCATATTCAAATGGGATTTTCTTTTCTTTTAATAGTTGTGCAGTTTTAAATTCAAAACCACTTTTATAACCATTTTGTTCTGCTAATTTTCTTGGTGAAGGCTTTCTTTTATTATTGCCTTTTCTTGCCATAAACTTTCTCCTTTTTTATATAACTTAAAAAATTAATTGTCTACTCTATTTTGGAGGGTCTTCTACTCCTCCTGCCATCCCTACGTCAACATCAAATCTTACAACAAATGTCATATCTGCATTGTCTATCATCTGTATTGGCCTTGCAGTTTTTGCAATTGCCATCAGCTGTCCGTAGTCATTATATAGACCTATTGAAGTAGCATAAGGGTTAAATGTAGAATGTGTAACTATTCCCAATAGTTTATCTACAGACATAATATCACATCCTATTACTTCAGTTGAGGTGTCTCTTAAAGTTGGGTTAAATGAAAGATTAAATGACCCTGCGGGGACTGTACATAATATCTCATTTTGATAAATTGTTAATGTACTATTGTACTGTAAGCTCCAATTATAAGCCCAATTTGTAGGATCTGTCCAGCCTGTATAAGTGTCTACATCATTTGCACCCACTCTAAATGTGTCCCAATACGGAAAACTCCCTGTCCAAGATGACCCTACAGCTGCTATAGGATTAGTAATAGTGATCTGCCCTGTATTATAAAATACATTTCCTACATTGGCAGAATTATATTTTGTTTTATAAAGTGTGTATGCCTCTTCTGGTGACAAAGCTTTAGAATATATTCTTGTAGAGTAAAGACCTTGATACCCATTATATTGTTTTGTGCCGTTTCCGTGTGCACCTATAAATACATCTGAAAGATTGCAAGTCCCCCTACTAGAAGCATCAGTCCCTGTTGAGTCAAGAACACCATCTAAATATAGTTGCAAGGCTGAGCCTGTTTTTTGAAATAAAACATGTGTGAACTCTGTTTTGCTCATTGTTACTGAAGAGCTAACAGTTGAGACCGTACTTCCATCATATCGTGAACAGTTAATAAGACCATCTGTTTCCCAATATACATTTAATCCTATAAAGTCAGCATGAGCTTTTATACCAACACCATAAGAGCCTGTTATAGTTGGACAAAATTGCAATCCAAATTCGGGCTGATTTACATCAGTGGCTGTCCAAGTTTGCCCCCATAGGTCTGTAGAAGACCCGTATGAAGCAGATTTTCCTACCCGTGGCCACTCCGTACTAGTATCTGCTTTGTTATCTCCCTGGGAGTGTTCTGATATACTTGAAGTATTTTTTGACAAATATACATACTCATCCCTTATATTTTGTCCAGCATTAGCTCCTGATGCTGTTATAACGTTTCGCATAATAGTAGCTTCAAAGCCTGTAATAGTAGCATTTGCTGGTATATTAAAACCGTAATTACCCACTAATAGTTGGTTCGGGATCAGGTCAACGCTTATGTACCCACCTAATGAACCTAAAACTCTGGCTGTTTGACCATCTTGTGAACCGGTTATTCTTTGAATTTCTGTCCACGTCCCAGGCTGGCTTGTATAACTTCCTGATTGGGAAGCTGACATCGGGTAACCTATAGAAGATGTTTGTGGTCTTTCTAATGAAATATCAAAAGGGTATGATCCTGTTACAATTTTATCTATAAGAACCGTTTGGAGACCAGGTTGGCTTTTCTTTATATCAATATTATATCCTGGAACACCGTACTCCTTTTTTAAACCCGCCTTAGCTATTATTGTTTGGGTGGTAGAAATACTACTACTAGGTTTTATGAATGTTGAAATTGCAAAGTCTTGCTTATCTTTAAAATTATATCTTTGAGAGTGTGGTATTCTTACAGCATTATATGAGCCAGAAGTAAATTGTGCGTATGGTGTGAGTGATTGAGAAGTACTGAAGATAACTGAACCTGTATATGTTGCTTCATTTTCGTACTTAGAATAGTCTTTTATATTCCAGATATCAGGATCTTGAGTAGTTGGTACAGTATCTAGTTTAGGTTTATGGTGTTGTTCATACGTCCATTCTCCCATTAAATAATAACTATCATCAATTGACTCTGACATAGATGCTAATAAATTCGCATCGTATAGATTTCCTCTACTGTCATCATGCAAATTAAGTGCTGGAGTTTGTGAGCTTGTTAAAAAGACAGAACCTGCTTTTATTTTTTGTCCCATATTGAGCTGGGGTATTTGGAGGACATGGATGTATTTTGACATCCTTCTTTCTTCTTCTATAAAAAACGGACCTAAAGTGCTAAAAGGTTCGCTTTCCCACCTTTCATAAAATGCGCTATTCATACTAGCATGTATGCATCCTTGATATTTACCATTGATTGTTTTTGGATATGTAAGTACAGGCTGGCCTTTTATTATATAAGTTATTTCAGAACCTGTTTGATAAGTTCCGTAAAATGCATATGTATCAAAGCTAGAGCTCGCATTTGCTGAAGTAAGCCTCCATGTTTTATATGCGTCAAATGGAGTGACTAAAAAGTCTGCAGGTTGTAAACGTTTAAATATTGATGACATATCTTCCCTTTAATAAGCACAATCCCCTATACCAATAATAAATATAGGGGATCAAAATATTCTTCAAGATAAAGATTCTGCTATTAATATTGTAACTTAACTTTGATCAGAGCTTCACTATTATAATTTTTTAGTACTGGTCTGCTTACTTTTGCAATTGCTAATAGCTCAGAAGCTGCATTATAAAGTCCTATACCAAATATATAAACTTGTGGATTTTTATACATTGCGGCAAATCTAAGTTGACCTTCAGATCCTGTAACAAATGTTGGATTGTTGCTAAAGTTGTATTCTCTATTTTTGACTCTTACAAAATAAAATGTTGAAGTTATCTTTTGTTCATTTCTTGCAGCCATTCCCTTATCAGAGTCTGCAGTTGCAGATTTACTCATAGCAGTTAAATACGTATAATTATTATTATCAATTGTGTCAGAGTTTGTCTTTGCACAGTCAATCATAAATGAGCCAGAAAGTGCATTAGCATCAAATATCATTATTCCCATATCAGGGTATACCATTCCAAGATACGTAGGAGAAGCTGAGCTAGAAATTCCACTTGCAATACTTCCACTAACAATATTAAATACTCTACCTGCCTGATTTACTGTAGGGTTTGTTGAAGCACCACTATCGTCAATGCATATGTTTTCTTTAGCTTCTGTCCCTGTAGGAGTTAGTGAACCACTAGTCCATATCTCCCAGTTACCTGGATCAATTTTTTGTTTTACTCTAGCTCTTTGAAAGTTAATTGCTATAATTGAATTTGTTCCCTGACCATTCCCTAAAGTAAATTGATCATCTCCTGGACTTAATAAAACGTTAGCATATTGAGAGTATACTGCCCTTGAAGGACTAAACCCTGCTTGGCCTGCATCAGCATTTAAATTAGCAGATCCACTGCCTTCTGCGTTTCCATAAGCAACTGCAAATTGAACTGAAGCAGTAGCATCTGAGGGTGGTGACTGATAGACATCATAATAGTATTGTGCACTTGAAGCACTTTGAATGGAGCTCGTATAGAACGTTGTCATTCTTGAGCTTCCATCACTCCAAATTGTTTGGCTTACCGTTTGTTGTTCATCAGGCAATATATCACCAGAACCAAATGCTGTATATATTTTTCCAGAATTTCCGAAACCACTTCCCACCTGTGGATCTTTATAAGGTGAAGTTCCAATAGCGGGCATCTCTCCAAATTCTCCTAAGTATGCCTGCGTGGGGGTCCCTCCTAGGCCGTAAAGCCAATTTATAGCTCCCATACCCTGTCCATTATATGATTCTCCTGGGTATCCGGGTGGGCCGTATCCTATTATTCTGCCCTGGCTGTCATACATTGCAGCCGTACCCTTGCCGCCACTACCTTTGTCGGCGTTTTCATCTCCATAAGGTGCCATTTATTCTCCTATCTATTGTTCATGTTTTATACTATTATTAAGCACCACCACCACCATAAGGTACTGTTGCTATAGGTTGGTTCACTTGTACTGAGATTGTTTGTCTACCACCAGTTTCATTAGCAACTATAATTAAAGTAGCTGTTAAATCTTGTGTTGGATTTTGTTTTGCTCGTAATGCAAATTCCATACCTGTTACTGTTTTACTTTGTTGTCCTGCATCCCCAATAAATGTTGGGGTAGTTGCAATTTGTATGCCTGCTGGTAAAGCTTTACTAACTGTCAGATCACATACAGAAGCATCACTTAAAATCGCAGTATATCCATAAGTCGCATTTCCATTTGTCATATTTGTAGTTTGAGGAACTACAGTTTGTAACTGGCCATTTGAAGTAAATGTTAAAGCTGTTGCACCAACATCAATAACAGGAATTTTTGTACTAGTTTTAGGAAGTGAAACTAGCTTAAATAACATCTGAGTGGTTTCATCTGGTAAAGCTTCCATTACTGGCATATTTTCAATTAGCTCACCATAATAGTTTGAACCCAATTGATGCGCAGGGTTCCACAATCTATAGTCACATTCGTCATCTGAAAGTGCAAATTGTGTAATATTAAAATATTCTGTGCCCATTGAAAGAAGCTCTCTGCCCCTTTTTGTTAATATGGCGTCTACTGTTACTGTTGTATTATTAAGATATCCCATTTATTGCTCCATGTTCGAAAATACTTTTTATTTTTTATATTAATAAATATATGCTTTTTTAACTTTTGCTATGTTAATAAATTTCAATTTTAAGATTGTTGGTCGGATGGCCCAGTAGTCCCTGGGGTTCCTAGATTCCCCCATTGTGGTATAAATTTAACTTGTGTTGGTTGAAAAGCTCCTCCAGGGGGAGTTTTCCCTCCTAAAAATGAAAATCCAGTACTATTTACTGCTAGGTTTCCATATTGAGCTTCGGGTGCAAAAAATAATCTATTTGGATCCGTATAAAATATTTCGACCACTGCTTTACCATCGGGTGTGTCTTGTAACCCATTTATATTTACAGTTCCCTCGGTTGCATTTTGTGCAGCTCTGTTAAAATCTGGGCTTGTACACTTTATGCCTGTATACAATGCTTGTTCTATCCCAAGAGGAAGATAGTCTTGATATTCTGCTAGCTCATAAGAGCTTGACTGCCAAAAACCCCTTGAAGCACTAAGGTCACATTCAGCAAGTGTAAAATTTGGGCCGATTGATTGTGTCATAAACCCTACTTGTTTATACCATTCTGTGCTTAATCTTGAACTTGAAATTACAGTTTCAAGTCCTGCGTAAGTATAGTCAGGTAAATAATACCACGGCATAGGGGAGTGACCCAAATGTGCTACTCCATATAAGTTAGGATGACTAACTTCACTTGACATTGTACTACAGGTTTCACCGTCTACTATCCAAGGCCTTTGTATTCGTGGATATAATTCCGGTTCATTACATGCTTGTAAATAAACAGAACTAGTATAACATACATCTAATTTAATGGCCGCGACAGAAGCAGTAATATCTGCAACGCCTTCAGAACCAGGAAAGTTAGCTTGTATAACGACTCCAAAGCCTGTGTTATTTACTATATCTGGAGTCAACGAAGCGGCCCAATACCCTGGTACTGTATTTGCATTATAATCTACATAGTGACTCACCATTGATTTACTGGGCCAAGCTGTATAAACATCTGCTTTATTACTGCCAATAAGACTACCATCATTTACTAGCTGTATGATGTAATCTTTTATATCTAATGTACCACCCTCTCCCGGAGTGCCAGTACCACTTTGAGATTTATGTGTTCGTACTTTAACAGATATATTAGTAGCATTAGACGGAATATTAAATCCGTAATTATATGTTTGCAAATAGTGTGTATTTGCTCCAGCTTGAGAGCCCGTTGCAGATGTATATACTCCATAGTCATCACTCGTGCATAAGCTTGGATTAATCCATGCGTATGTTCCTGCAGTAGCTTTATCAATCGCCAGGCCAGCATATGAATATGTGCATGCCATAGTAATAGATTGCGAAGCTTGATATTTAACCTCTTTAAACTGTAAATAATAATCTAAAGATCCTTGAGTAAAATCTTCTGTAGTGATCTCTCCAAATAAAGAACCTATTGTCCATAAGCGTGAACCAGTTTCTGTATAGTTACTAGGTACTGATGCAGTAAGTGTAGCTATTTCATTAATTGAACTTGTCAAATAGAAATATGAGCCTGAAGGTTTTATTGGCATCTCAATTGAACTAGTTAGATAGCTATAAGATCCCGATATATCTTCAAAGTCTTCTATTGAGGCAGTTAGTAGATGATAAGAGGCTGATAAAGATTCTGATGCTCCTAGTTCCACCTCTGGAAGCTGCTCATCTTCCCACGTAGGATTACCCTTTAGTAATGCTGCCTTTGATCTTTCAAGAACATGTGGTTCAATTACAACTCCTAAAAGGGGGTTTACTCTTGCAGGTAAAAGATACTCAATTTGCTTAAATAGAGAGGTGTCAAAGAATTTTATTAACCTAAAATAGTCAACATAACTATATTTATTGTCATTTACAATAGCATCAAATCCTGTATTTAAACCTTGGGATTGGTATTTTTGAAAATAATCATCTCTTAATACTCGTAATGTTTCATACGATTGTGAAAATTGATCTCTTGGATCTCCAATATAATTATCAATATTGAAACCACCCATTTGTTCAGCTATATCTTCATTTATCTCTGTTGTAGGAGAGAAATAAACACCTACTTTTGAAGAGTCATTTGGAAAATTATCATAAGCACTAATTTCTAGTCTCTTTTTTAAATCTAACATCCCTGATAGCTCTGTAGATTCTATTCTAATTTTATTAGATACTGTTCTATTTCCACCACTATCTGGCCAAACCTGATACACTCGTTCTTCATTGGGTGTAAAGCTATTATTACTTCCACTTAAAAATTGTGAAGCTGTTGCTACTAGTGATCCTCCGCCTGAAAATGTAGTTATAAATTGATTTGGTTGACTAGATGAAACAAGTCTGTAATCTGTAAGATCTCTTTCTTTTAAATCTGTACCTAATGTATAGCGTGCATATAAATCATTGTATGAAGCTGTAGGGTTATTGCCTACGTATGTCATTGGAGATAAAACATGAAAGTTAAATTTAGACTCGGATAAAGCTGTCCCCCAAAGCCTAATTTCTTGCATGTGACCGCTTAGTGGGAATCCATGTAAGATGTCACCAGTGCCAAAGTAGGTAGTTCTAGTATTTCTTAATATATTATTGGTTTGATAAGAAGAGGAGATACTGCCTGCAGAACCAGAAACTATCCAGCTTCCTGAATAATTTTGAGTTATTTTTCCAAAATCTTGTTGCTTTAAATAAAGTTCATATGTTTGATCAATATCATCTGAGTTGCTTCCACTCAATCTTTGATATAATACTGTCCACCAATTGCCGTCGAATATGGGTGCGGGACCCACAGATTGAGTAACCCATAGACCAGTACTTCCACTTTCCATTACTTGCTCAATAACACCCCATTGATTTGTTGAACCTGACTGTCTTATTCTAATTGCGTTTTTATCACTACTTCCAGAAGCAACTAATATTTGCATAGACTCACTAGTAGTAAGTGAAGCACCTATTTCAGAGGCATCAACAGTTTTAAATCTAAATTCAAGTGCATCTTGAGTTCTAGATGTAGTTGAAAGAATCATGTCTGAACTATTTCCAATTTCAATATAGGATCCACTATACGCATTGAATTTAGCAGCATAATTAAATTTATCATGTTGAAAATAAGAAGGAAGGTGAACAACATCTGGGCCGCCATATTCTTTTATATCAAGCATTGTTGAGGGAATACCATAACAGTTAATTAGAGCCCTTACTGCCTCCCAGCTTCCCTTTGCCTTTAATAGATAAGGAAGATTATTTAAAATTCTTTTCCATATCTCTTGTGTTATCTCCTGCCTTGGAGTTGACTCTGATACTACATATTGCATTGACTCACTAACACTAAATGAGCTTGTTGCCTGATAGCTACCACTTGCATCAGTTCCAAGTGCAGACTCCCATAATTGGTCAAATTGCATACCGTTTGAAGGGTCCCAACCAAATCCTTGTAATACATTAAAAATTAAGTCCTTAGGTAGGCCTTTATGAATTGACTCATTCCTATCTGCTAATGTAGATAAATGCTTAGTATAAAAGTATAGCTCATCGAAGTGTTGGCCGCACATCTTAACGAATAGGTCATAAAAGTCGTTATGCGTGTCTTCTCTTATATGATTGGGAGTTGTTTTAGCTAATTCATCTGGATTCATTCTATCATATAAACTAGCAGAGTAAATAATTCCAGTTTTTGAACCTACTGTTCCATACCAATCTGTTACAGCTGATGAACTATAAGAGTAAAGAGTATAGGGTTTTGTGCTATCTTGTTTTGGCCAAGTTGTAGGATACCAACCTGTTATATCAAAAGAGCTAGATCCAGCAGATGCAGATTCATAATAAAGATAATTTTCATATTGATCAAATGTACCTATTAAAGCATCCTTTTGAGTGGTAAATTTTATAATATTATTCTGATAGGCATCTGAAGCAGATAAAGAAGCAGATACTGTAGGCAACCCTGTAGATAAAGCGGCAATATTTTCATCATATTGTTCTATCTTTTTTGCTTTGTAAAAGAAATTATTTAATCGCTCTTCAGCTGTGCTAAAATGTATAAAGTTTTCAAAATATCTAAAGTCATAATTAAGGTCAACGTCTTGACTCCCACTTAAAAATTTATTTATTAAACGTGACTTAACACTATCAACAGAGCCTACTAAAGAGTCATAATTTTCATATCCAGTTGATTGTTGAATTTTCTTTTTTACTCTTATGTCCCAATCTGGATCTCTTAAAACTCTTCCTGCAGGTGGCTTTTTTGAAGGGTATAAAATTACATCTCTAATAAAAGGGTCTACTATGCAAAGGTCTAGTGTAAAAGTTGTTTTAGGAATAATATTATCAGGCAATGGTTCATACAGCTTTAACACCATTGAGCTCCAGAGATCATCTGGGTCATTAAAGTTAATTGCAAAATTATCTAAATCTTCACAATCAGGTGTTGGTAAGCCTGAAGCCTGAGCATTTGTTGTCCAATTAACTACTGTTTCATAGTGAGCATCTCCAAAGTTTGCTACAAACTCTGTGCGAGTCCCATCACTTTCTACAGGAGAATAGCCTATTAAACCTTTATACCCTTCATTGACCCACTGAATACTTGCTTTTTGGCCAAGGTAGCCCCGACCTGTGGGCTTTACTCTTATTTCTTTTCTAGAAGGAGATACTTGAGTAATTACAAAATTAGTTATAGGACGGAAATAATGATACTCAACGTGAAAAGCCCCTTGAGTAATTTCATTATCTCTTAAGTCTTCATCAATATCTATTTTTAATCTGTAAGTATCATTTAAAAGGCCTTGTTGTGGCTCTTTAAGCTCATATTTTCCAGTTGTTGATATGATCTTGATGTTACCTGATTCATCATAGATATTTAGCTCCATTCTGTTTGAGCTAGCATCTGAAAAGAAATTAGTGAATCTTGAAAGACATTTACAATCGGGATCAGATACACTATTAGCGCTTGTTGCAGTATCAATAAATACTGGTTCACCTAATAGTACTAAATCCTTTTCGTCTTTAATTGTATGTGACACTTTTTAATCTCCTCCCCAATCTTCATCTCCACCTTCTTTATCTTTTCCCTTTTTGTCACCCGAAGTAGTAGTTGTGTTTGTACCTGCATTACCTGTCCAGTCATAGTCGTCCGGATAAGGATCTTCTCCCTCTTTAAGCTCTCCTGTAACTACATCATATTTATTTTCGGGATCCTCTCTCAGTTCAAATGCTCCATTTACAATAACAACTAATTGATGGTCTGGATTCATGAACCACGGGTCTCCCTCTTCCCAGGCAGGTGGTTTGCTTCCACCTTGAGATATACCTTCCATTCCTGTCAGTGCATCAGGTATCTCACCCCCAATTCCCCATCCTGATCCCTCAGCATAAACTGTTTTGTTTGGTGTAATATTCCAAATTTGTTTATCATAATTATGTTTTTCATCTATATCTTTATAGTAAAATTCCTCAGCACCTTCATAGGGCTTTCCTGTTCCTAGAACATTAAGTTGTACTCCCATATTTGTAGCTGCACACATAAATTCTAGTCCAAAATTAGATAATCTACCTCTTGATTTATTATTATCACTAATGTTGCCTGGAGGTGAATTCTTCATCTTATTTGGATTATATTTCTCTCCTAAAGGGTTAACCGTAAATCCTCTTGCCCAGTCTCTTGACCACTTTACTGTGATCACTGCTTTTCTAGTAAATCTTGGGATCTTTATCCTTGTATTTTCACTATAAAAGAATTTTGACTTTTTATAAATATCTGCAAATGCAAGACCAGAGAATCCAGCAACATTCAGACCTCGATTCAGTTCCCCAGCCTTTCCATTAGTATATTCAACAGTTGCAATAGTAGGTGTACCAATTACACCTAAATCTTGATCCATTATATCCTTGTAACCCCACTTATCAGCTTGTGGTGTCCAGGGTATTACTCCGAAGCCATCAGGTTTTGGTGCAAGTAATACAGCTATTCTGGCTTCAACCTCAGGAATCCTGTTTACAATGAATTGTAATCTGTCTAATTCTTTAATAAAACGGCTGGCCTTGCCGCCGGCTCCGAATGGGAGATCATCTTTCATCATGTCATAAATACTTTCGAACTGACCCCCAGAGTCAGGATTCCCATCATCATTGAGTCCCTGAGAGTAAAGGTGGCTGGCAGGGTAATATTGTCCGCTCTGTGACAATACTGTTTCTGGATCCCAGCTGGTATCAAAAATATAGGAGTCAGGAGACAATTGCCAAGTATTTTCAGACCACGGTTTTATATTTTTTAGCATATCAATTAGTTTATTAACATTCTCAGGAGCGGCGATTGGCATTGAACTTGGGATAAATGGGGCAGCGTTGCTCCAGCCGGAGCTTTGAACCTCTGGCCAGATTAAATTTTCGAAGTGGTTAACTGATGTCCCTCTTTTATGAAGAGCTCCACCCCTATTGAAAAACCGGGAGAAAAAATTGTACCATTCTCCTCCACCATGCATACCCTTCCATTCAAGCCAGTCAAATGACTTAGCTAAAGGACCACAATCTGCGGCATGGATGCCTGAACAGCCTTTTGTGCCGTAGCTGACCTTTGTACGTAATAAGGCCTTTTTTTCATCTATAAGTTGACCTAGCTCTATCTTTAATTTAGCGTACTCATCTTGGGGGCCCGTCATTGGTAGAACACCTGTAGGATATGGAGTCATTGGGATTCTATCTCTGCCGACAAAAGGAAGAGGGTTTGCTGTAGAACCACCTAGTCCCGGTATAGTCTCTGGAGATTTCACTTCCTCTCCATAAGCCATTTTTGGTGGGTATGTCTCAGTCCAATAATCAGTTATTGATGTTATCCTGTCTTTCCAGTATCGCCTATTGCCATTTTCATCCACATTTGGCTCTAATACATTATACCATCTAGTCCCGATAATGCCATTTGCGGGATCTGCACCTCTTTTGCTTCCCCAAGCTGTATACATTAAATACCACAATGCATGAGGTAGATCTTTATAGTATTGATGATTTTCAATTTGATGGTATTTTGGATTTAATAGGGTCTCATTTTTATCATAAAGGTCAATTGTAACGTATACTTTATCATGAACTTGAGTTCTAAGATAGCTAGTTGCAAATGTATTTCTTCCGTCCCACTTTCCATTTGTGTGATTAGCATACGAAAATGGAGAATAGTCTAGTGGATAAGCATTATCAAATCCTCCACCAGCTGTCCATTCATTTGCGAATGTACTATAGTCGGAGGCCCAATCAAAATTTGCACCCTTTCCTGCATGGTGAGAAGTTTTTCTGCTTATATGATCTGTCCATCCTACACTTCCTAACCAGCCCCATAAATCAGCTTCTACAGAGGACACACCTTTTATTTTACCATTGCCGTTAGGATTTTGTGAGTCTATAAGATCTGCAGCCTCTGATAGATCAATTTCTTGCCTCATTGTACTATAATTAGTCTGTGGTGTATTTACATAGCTATTTTCATGTGAATTATCTGCCCATCCACCATAAAAATATCTAGAATTTTTGTCTTCCCTAAAGCCTTTATCAGCGGGAGTTATTGTGCCCCTCTCTTCTTTCCACTCGCTATATTGATCTCTTCTTTTGTCATCAAATGAAGATCCCCTTCCTGAACTATCATATCCGTCTACTCCCCTCTTTAGATTATATGCCCAATTATCCTTAGAGGGATTTATCTCAACTCCGTCCCACGCTACTGCATTTTTTAAATGATAATTACCCTCATCATAGTCTAAAGAAAGCGGAACTGGAGTTACCCCTCCAATTGGCTGCCAGTATGTTAGATCTTGTTTTGCGTCGGGATTTTTTAGTATATTTGACCCAAAAATTTCTAAAGCATTTGGATTATTAACTTCAATGAGTACTCCGTTGCTAATAGCTAAATTATCATCTTCATCTGTTATTTCACACGTCCAATATCCACCTTGATCTGGAGTGATTCCTCGTATGCTCAAATAGGCCAGGCCATTTTGGTTTACAGCAGGCCAGGGCTTTCCCATATCATTATAGCCTGTTCCGGGAACTATATCCTCACCATCTTTTAACCATCGATATTTTAACTTTGACTTTCTATTACTTATTGCTTTGCAACTAAGTGTAGGATGGAATCCAATAACACAATTTAGCTCTCCAGCTGTCAACCCATCATCGGGTTGCACTATTATTTCTATAGCTTCAGTTACCTTTATCTCAATAAGCTCAAATATTGAAGTATCTATTACTGCAGTATAATCTTCATTGTTCCATTTTCTTTTTATTGTTTGGTGAGTAAGAGGTTTGTAAGCATCACTTTTAACCTTTTCTTCTTCTAATATTAGCTTATTTCCAGCTGGAGTTTTTGGTATATCTAGAAGGTCCGGATCTAAAGGGTTTTTATTGTAACTTTTTTGAGCAGCTATCCAGTCAGGATTAAGAATTAACTCATATCTTGGTTGTCCTACAACATGATCTTTTCCAGTCATATAAGTACCATCTAGATGCTGGTGATAGTAACCTACGTATCTACTTCCTCCGGGCTTCAATAGCTTGTCACCTGTAGTATATAGGTTAACCTCTGTTACGGGTCCATGACTTTTTTGCTCTTGCATAATAACTACCTTGTAACCTTAAATGAATAGTCTTCATCAAATATCTCTTCAATATTTCCACCTGCTCTTTTAACTTTAAATAATAGCCTATAATATCTGTCAGGTTGAAAGCTATCCATCCATAAATCTATATAATTTCCTGCTTCATCACAACTAATCTTAGTGTAATTTTCATCAAAGGGTATAATCACCTGTTGTGTCCTGTCATCTTTTATAGAATAATAAGAGCTAGTTGGCAAATATTTTACAGTTAGCATTTGTGAAGATGTAGAATATGTTTTAGTAGGGTAGGTTTCTCTCCCAACCATTCTAATTCTTGCTTTTGACCCAGAAGGATATTGTGGCCATAAAGTTTTTGTATAAAATGTTATGTTATCTGTTGTCAATTCAGATAAGCTACCTGTTACATAAGAGCTATCATCCCATGAAGTATCTAACTTTGGAGGGTAAACTGTATGTGTGTCTCTAGAGAAAAAGCTTATGTTTCCTCCGCCGGGAGCACTTCCTGACTCAGCAGCATCTGATCTTTTGATGATAAACCCTTCATTTGGTATACTTCCACTTAACCATTGATGTATTATATTTGTGACATCCATTTTTACATCAGCATTTTGATAGCTAAATGATTGGCTGGCAACAGATGCAGTGAACCATGTTGCACCTCCTGCATTTATATTCCAAGATCCAGTTGAAGGTGCGGAAAAAGAACTCGTTGCCCATTGATTGCCCCCTTCAGTGTCTCTATATCTCCAGCTTACTCCCTTTGTAGTTACAGGAGTATCATCTGATTTTCCAACACCCATATTCCAACTTTGTGAAATTGGATAGGCATATATAGTATAATCCATTGGGATCTCATCTACCTTTGTCACAAAAAGTCTAAGATAAAATCTTGAATCTGCAGATATGGTGCCCGTAACTATAGATTGAGATATGTGAGTAAGATCATATTTTACTAGAATTCTAGTATTATATTTGTATGCCTCTAAAGAACCACTCAACCCATTTTTAATTTCTAATATTGAGTCAATACCTGTATTCATCAATATATTGTCTTCATATATTGTAGAGTCTGCAGATGGATATATTGAATAAATCATTTTATTTAACCTTTTTAGTAATTAGCAACTAGTCCAGTTATATTTAAGTCTGGATTTTTTACCTCAAATATTGATGGATCTAATGAAGGATAGATAATTCCGTTATAAGTTGCCGAATCCAAATTATATATATTACCACTATATCCGTCTTCAGTATTCCATAAATTTTCAAATTCAATCTTTATTACACTTTGCACTCCATCAACATTTGCTAATATTCTAACAAAATCTGCCTTCACCATTGGCTGGCCTATTTGCCAACCTTTAGTATTTGAAAATCCTTTTAAGGCTTCAACGCAGCGAAGCAATGTTGCTCTTGCAATATAATCTGGTAATACTGAGATTTCAAATCTTATTAGATAATTTATTACAAATGCATCTTTAATATTTATTGAATCAGTTAAAAGTCTATTTTCATCTATGTACATTTTTAGATTTTCTTTAAGTGCACTATTAGCCCTTACAAGATTACCATCTATGTCTTGACTCAAAATATATAAATTCATTGCCATAGGGTTTAGATGTCTTTTTGTTTGGTCAAAGAAGTTTAATTGTTCATCTTGAACTATATATGCCTTTGCAACAGAACCATATTCTGCAGGTAAAGAGTAGCATCTAATTACATAGTCTTCTTTTGATACTGTTCTATCTTGAGCTCCAAAGTATGCTAATGCATTATTTCTTATATCGTCTACTGTTTCGGTATTTGCACCTCCAGTTGCCGATTGAGGGTTGTTTGTTGCTAAGCTTTGTTTTACTACAGCTAATATCGCACCATCTAACCCTGCAGTTTCCATATCAAATTCTACATTTGTAGGAGTCGTTATAGTATTTGCATGCACATTAGATGCAATTCCACCTCCAGCAGTATATGTTACTGTAAGAGTCGTATTTTGTGGCACCTGACCATAGGCTTTTGTATACAAAAAGTTAGATGGATCCCAAGCTTGTGTAAGCTTACTTGTCCCTGTCACAAGTGGGAGGCCTACATTATCGGGATTTGGAGTAAATTCCTCATCGGGGTCATCACTTATCCCAGAGCCAAATCTCATCTCGTATTTATTATCAGACCTTAATCTTTTTATGAATCTTCTTGGTACTTTTAATAGCTTTAAAAGATAGGGTACTGTAGTATTATATGCATATAATTCGGGATCATTTGCCTGGACATTTTTCTTTCTTAGAAATATTGTGTCTTGAGCTAAATAGTCGACTTCGTGCCATATATTATTATCAGAATCAACTACTCCATCAATTGAAACTATATTATCATCGGGCAATAATGCCTTAGTATATTTTTTGGGATCACCAAATGCAAAGTCAACTGTTTTTATCTCTCCTGCTTGAGTTGTTACTGACTTTTTTATCAAATAATAAATTGGTGCACCATTATCATCTACAGAGTATACTGTTACTGTTGTTGGGTCAACAGAGCTAGAAAAACTAAAGTCAATAGGTGATAAAGTTTTAAATGCTATAGCTGAGTCTGTAGATTGGGCTCCCATTCCTTCTTTTATAGATAGAGCGTACGAATAATCTGGTTGTACATCAGTACCAGTTCCTGTAGATGGTAAAAGTTGAAATACATCCAAATCAACAACAGAAGCTACTGAGGCTTTAGGTTGGTAGCCCATTGTTTGTGCCAATTGTATTATATTAGCTTTTTCTTCTGCAGTAGTTAAAATTAACTCTTTTAATTGGCTATCTAAATAATATGAAAGAACATCTCCTACATATGATGCCATTTCCATAAACATCATGCCAGGATCAGACTCATTAAAGTCATTATAAGTGTTAGGAAAATATACCTTTGAGAAATCTATTAGGTTTTGTCTAAATTGAGCAAAATCCTTATTAAGATATCTTACCTCCTTTGCTACTTTTGCAGTACTGTTTGCTGCAGCTGTTGATATATGTGTCATTTATTTCCTTACAATTTATTATGAACCTTCTGGAATTGCATATTTTAAAGTTATACTTGCTACATCCCATTCATTCTCATTTATTATAAAATTTATGTTGAGATTAATGGTATGTTCTTTTCTGGATACTTCTAGTGTTTTTATTGTTACATACGGAAGCCAATACTCTACAGCTTCGTTAATCTTATTTTTTAATTGTTCTATAAGGTCATCAGTATTTTGTTCAAATAATACACTATGCAAATCAGCTCCAAAAAAGGGTTGCATATACCTTTCACCTCTGTTTGTTTTAAGCAAGCTTCTTAAATTTGTTTTTGCTTGTTCAAGTGTTGTATAGTTAAGAGCAAACCCACCACCTTTAGGATTAGCTAAAGGGAGAGCAACACCAACAGCAACATTGGATTCTAAATCTAGTGGATCTATTCTTCGTTCTTGATGTGGCAAAATCTAACCCTTCTCTTTTACTTCTTTTTATCCATTGCCTTGACTAATCCAGAGTAATCTTTTGTTAAAGCACTTTGTATATAGTCAGGAACCTGTACGTGCTTTTTATCATCAGGCAACATTTCTTGTGCTGTTGGCTTACCACCAAAGTCCGAATCCATGTTCATAGCTTCTGCAAACTTGCTCCTGATTCCGGTTACTGCATCCTTACTAGTAAAAGGGGCTCCTTCTAGCGTTTCTGGATCTTTATTAGACCCTATCCCTAAATTAGTCGTAGTATTTGCAGTTTCATTTAATATTTCATTCAACATTGAATTTTTACTATAATTCTTTTTATCGAATTTCTCAACATTCTCATGCAGGTTTAGTCCGTGATTAATTATATCATAAGAAGATGGCTCTTTTGACTTTGAAGCTTCATTTAGCTCAGCCTTGATAGCAGCTCTTACTTCTTCTCGTATAATTTTTCTCATTATTTTTGTAAATTCAGAAACTTTCATAATTGCCTTTATTATATTTTATTAATAAATATTTCATAGATGATTTTTATTCAATAATATCCAGCCCAAGGTGTTATTACTACTCCTGTAGGAGCTGGTACTGTCCACACTCCCCCTACAGTGGCTGCATGAGCCATAAATATTTTCTCTAATGACACAAAAAATGCTTTTGGACCTTTAAAGCTTACATCTATTCCTAGTGTAGCAGGAGGTACTCCTGGAAATATTACTGTAGCTGTTCCTGGGGCTGCAGGCCAGACACCTCCTATCCAATAACCTAATAGTCCTACATTTAGAGCAATATTAAATAATTTTATATTAAGATCAAATTTATCTTTTGATCTTTTACTATATTTTACTTCTAATCTTTGTAAATTTTTTTGTGCGTCCTTTACGGCATCTAATTCTTTATCTAAAGATGCTATAGCTACCCTGTTAATAGTAGCCTGTTTATCTAATAGACTCTCAGCATCCAAATTATCAGGAGAGTCTATTATCATTTGTTTGTCTTTATCAGGAATTTGTGTGCACTTCAGTATACCTTCAAGGGCGTGTCGTACATCAGCGAGTAATGGCTCTTTTCCTGGAGAGGTTGGTATCCCAGATTGAGGATTTTGTTTTGCCTCTGCCTTTGCTTTGTCTACTAAAGCTTTAACATTATCAATTTTTTTTTGATCACCCTTAAGTGCACCCCTTTTCTCTAATACCTTTGATCTAGTTTTTGCTAATTCGTTTTGCCTCTTTTTTATAAAGTTTAAAGCTGGCAGAACTACTTGTGGGACACTTGGGAAGGGGAAGTTAAAAAATTTTATAGGATTTATCTTAAATACTGCCTTCATCTTTGCAGGTGCACTATATAGAAGCTCTTTTGACCTTGCTAAATCTAAAGATGCTAATCTAAGATTTTTATTTAAAATATCAGCTATTATTGACTGGTGAGACATAGCTTGTGATTGTGTGATTGCTCCAGTAGCTCCTCCAGTAGCTCCTCCAGTAGCTGTTTTGGAGGCCGAAGAAAGAGCAGTCATCTGCTTTTTTATGTCTTTTATTTTGGCAGTATGATACGTAACTGGAATTGTAAGGGCTCTTATCATACCCTTTATTATCTTTGGAAGCATCAAAAGTATCATAAATATATTTACTTTTTTTGCAAAATTTAATACGAACCTTTTTATTATTGGTATTATTCTCATTCTCTCTTTTTGTTTTTCATCTTCTACTTTTGAAATGTCTTCACTTAAAGACCTTTTTGCATTTTCGTTAAATGTATCAATAAGTGAAGAGTTTAAATCAAAAACTTTTAAAACAGAATCTTTTATCTCATCTTTAAGCAATTGTGGTGGGGGGCCTCCAGAGGCTAGCTCTGTTTGCAAATTATTAAATTCATCTGGGGACATAAAGGGAAGTGGCACTGTAAATGACTTTGCACATTTATCATTTTTATCTTCACTTACAGAAGCAAAATACCCACTATCTTTATCTCCTAAAAGTGTTACACCTACATCTCCTGCAGTGCCTTGATCCTCTGAAAGTACATTTGATAAATCTTTTATGTTATCACTATAGTTATCTTTTAGCTTAGATAGCTCACCATTAAATTCCTCTACCTTTTTAGCTAATTCACCCTGTATTCTTTCATGCTCATCCCATGACCCTTTTTTTGCTCGTATAAACAGCCTTATCAATAATAATACTAGTTCTAGCATACCTATCAATATTGCAATTCGTAATAAATCTACTTTTCCTGAGGGGAAGGGTATTGGTGGGAGACCAGCTATAGCATATCCAGACTTTATAGAAAGGTCATATTTTTCTGCCATCACTGCAGCAAATGTCTGTGGGCTTTTTACTCTTCCCATCAGACATGCTATTATAAATTGAAATGTAAATTTGTCTCTCCAAATAATTGACACTATTCTACCTTTGCTTTTTTACATAAAATCGTATTTGTTCTTGCTAATAGACCTGCAAATGATACTTGTGCACCTGGCCCATGTAGTCCCGGCCCTACTGGAGTCGCTATATCTGCAGCCTGCAAAGATGTTAGTAATTCATTCAAAAAGCTAACCAAAGTATCTCCTAAGACTGCAGGCTCTCTTGCTCCTATTCCCATGCGGATTTCAGGACTATTTATTATGGTAGGTTCTACACTATCCAACATTATTGAGCCACTACTGGACAGACTTATTGACTTTTTAGCATTTAAAAATATAGAGTCACCCACCTCTGAGTCTCTACCTTCTCCAGCTTGAATGACTACTCTATCTGATTTTATTAAGATTTGAGATTTATCTGTGCCGCCATATTGATTTGGCATGTCCGGAATATACTTTGATACCCATCCAGGGGGTGCTTCAGGATCAGTAGCTAACCCGTAGCTTTTAAAATTCCAACTAGCCCAGTCTAGATTAATCAACTGGGTTGAGGTAACGTAGATAGAAGAAGGGTCTTTATTAATATCTTCTACTAGTGACTTCGTCCAATCTGCATCATCTGGCTCACCGTTTCTTATTATAATAATTGGGTCACCATCCTCACCTCTTAAAGACCACTCAGTGTCTTTCCAGCTTTGTGGATCTTTGTGCTCTTGGATATTACTAGTAAACCGAATTGATTGACCCCAACGACCTTCAAATAGCCTATCTCCCTCAAATGGCCTGAGTTTTTGCACACCGGGCTTAGCAACAAATGTCTTACCGAATTTAAGGTCCTGACTTGTAGTATCACTAGGATTAGGGTTGCCTGTAAAAGATGTGTATTTTGCAGCATTGCTACTTCCATCAGCCTGATTTGCCATATTTATACCTGTACCTGGCACAGGATTGTAATTTTCTAATCCCCATACATTGACTGGACCAATATAATAAGGTCTAGATGCTCCGTAATTTTTACCTGATCTAGATGATGGGCCCCATAAGATTAAAACTTGCTCATGAATTAAAGGATAAATTTGCCCATTTGGGTACAAAGGGTTAGCCCACCCTAGCTCATCGTCCTTTTTGCCTTTATCAGATAAAGCTCTTCTTATTTGAGCCTTACCAATATTTGCAGGATTTTTTTCTGCCTTTGGATGATTTTCATCTAAGATAATGTCAATTACTTCTGCTACTTCTATATTTTTTATTGTGTCGCGGAGATTTCTTCTAGGTGGTGGAGTAGAAGTAGCTATTGTCTGATATAAAGGTGAAAGATTATTTCCCATTTTTTATTACCTCGTCTGCTTTATTTAACGTTGATTCAAGATTTTTATCAAAATCATCATCTGTATCTTCGAACTTATTTATTTCATCTAATAGTTGTTTCTTTTCTTCATCACTGAGTGAGAACTCATTTGAATCAGAATTTTTGTTTGCTGCAACTGCTCGTTGAACAACTGCAGCCATCTTGACTAATTGTTCATCATTTTTAACACCTATCTCCATATACTCTTTTATCAGTGGCACAATTATAGTTGCGTCACCAATATTTTTTATGAGAGGTCGAAGCTCTCCAATAAGAATTTTTATTTGCTTTTCTTTTTCTGCAGAATTTTTGTATATATCCTTTAAGAGGCCTGAAAAGCTTTTACCTTTAAAAACTTCTAATTCATCAAACATATCTATACTCCTATATGTATAAATATCTCACTAATAGAAAATCAATTTAATCGTCCAGTTTTTTCGAATCGATTATATAAATCAGCATATACACCTTTTAAGATGTTAACAACTCTAGTAATATATTGAGTCTTAACATCAGTCATTTCTCTAATCATTAAATAAAGAGCCTTTTTATTAAAGTTTTCTATATTATCTCTTTTAGCAAATATAATTAATATTGCATCTGCAACCCTTTTATCTCTATCGCTTGAAAATAATTTGTCTAAATTATTATAACAATGGTCAACAAACATATTCATAAAGTCGTGTGTTTGTTCTCTTAGATCAGATTTATAATACTCATCTTCAGATGCACTTCCTCTTTCAAAGTCTCTCATACTAGCCATCTTCTTAAGATTTTTGTAGTTGTTATTATTGTGAAAGATAAGATAATTTTTTGCTATTTGGCCAAAATAAGAAAATGCCTTTCCCTTTCCTTGCTGAAATTTAGGCATCTTTTCTATAAGATGGGCTATAACCTCATGCTTTACCTCTTCAACTGAGTCTTGAAAATAATAAAACTTAAAGGTATGTATCATATTTTCTGCTAATTTATAAAAAGCATATCTGATATATCCATTATATAGTTTATTTCTATCTGATGTTCTATTGGGATCAGTACTATTATATGCAATTATTGCTTGCTCAGTTGCATTTGTAAAGTACATTTTATTTTTTGGTTTTCTCCCTCTTTTCTTTTTCTTTAATGCTAACTCTTCCTGCTGCATCAGCCTATCTTTCTCTAACCAAATGTAAAAGTCTTCTATAGCTGATTCTGTAATATTAACCAAAGTACTCATTTAATCTCCCTTGTATTTTTTTTACTTCTTTAAAAATAAATCCTATTTCGTCGTCGGCCTCAAAAGATCCTTTTCTATCAACTTGTTTAAGTTGAATAGCCGCTTTATCTATTTCCTTTTTGAAATTAAGAAACCACTCTACGTATTGATCATTGGACTCTTCTAGTGCCTCTGCTTGCCTTGTAAGAGTCCTTATTGAGTATACTGTAAAGGCTAATAGAATCTTTAATACTATTATAGTTATAACTAAAAATGTTGTCATATTATTCCCTATTCGTTAAAAAGATCATCAAATAATTTTGTTGCATTAATACTTTTATTTGAAGATTTTATTTTTGTTGGCATTCTTTTTATTTTTTGAGTATGGTTTTTTATTTGTGCTGGAACATCTTCTTTCCATTTTTCATACTCAATTCTAGTTGCCATATGATCAGCATGGTGGAGCAATATTGGCAAATTTGTTTTTAAAGTTTTTTCTGGGCCCCAAGTCTTAAAATACTTTGCATTAGCCTCATCATACATTCCATCATGTATCATAATCGCAATCATTTCATTCTGAGAGTATTTAATGTTAAAATGTTGCAACAGCCATAATGATCTATCTGGTACTGACATATGAGTTATATCTTTATTTGGCATATAAAGAATCCCTCTGTTCTTAATTTGCCAGTCATTTGTTTCTGGGACATAATACTCACTTTCAATATCCCCTATCTTCCCCAGGTCATGGTTAAGAGCACAAAAAACTAGCTCTTCTTTTGTATAGTTGAATGTTGAACCCATTGCCCCCCATAAATCATAAAGGCTAAGTGCTCCTTCTATCACTCTTAATACATGGTCTATATATCCTCCTGGGAATGCGTTGTGGTAATGTACTAAACCTGAAGCAGGAGCCATTGCCACCCTTCCTTCAAAGAATTCATACATCTTTAAAAGGTTGTCTTTTCTAGTTCCGGTAAAGTTTTTATTTATAACATCAATTAATTTATTAAAGTTTTCTTGTATTTGCTCTGCTGTTAAATTCATATTTTTATTTTTTATATTATTTGATCAATTACACCTAATTCTAGGGCTTCTTGGGCAGTAATGTACATGTCAACCCTTTGATTTTCTTTCCACCAAGATGCCTCCTTTTTTGTTTTTTCTGCTAAAAGTTGATTTGTCATGTTCTCAACTGTATCTATGTGCTTTACATTAGCCTTCATGTCAGATTGTTTACCCATATTAAAAGAGCTAGCTTCATGAAACATTATTGTTGAATGTTTGCTTGACACTCTTTCTCCTGTGCCACATGCAAGAACAACTGCAGCTGCCGACATAGCACTGCCTCTGCATATTGTATTTACTTTTACATCTAAGCTTTTTATATAGTCTATTATTCCCATCATCTCATATAAATCACCGCCCTGAGAATTTATTATTAAATTAATGGGAGACTTATCTTTCTTTTTTCTCTTTTTAAGAATTATCCTTGCTCTAGCCATAATGTCATAGAGGCTATAGTCACCAAGCTCACCAATTAAATAGATTATACTATCATCAATATCTAAAGCATAATCTATCTCTTTATAAATACACTTTGAAATTTCATCAATACTGTCAGGAGGCACTGACTCGTTCTTTTTAGCCTCATCATATAAGCTCTTGTATTTTTTCATAAACCTAATTTGTGTTTTTTGTCCAGCCTGCGGCCTGGAAGTCTTGAAGTTTTTTTATTTTTATTTTTTTACTTTTTCCATTCTTAGATATATCTACAGTCTTTCCTGATAAACTCTTTTCTTTATGGTATCTATCTATAGGAGTAAAGCCCATTAGATAATCTATAGATTGTTGTATTGCTACGCATTCGTGTATCATTGGGTGAGCATAGCTTTTAACATCATCCAATAGATCTTTATGCTCTTCTTTAATCCCAAATTTTAATTTATTTTTAAAATTCTCTGCACTTACTTCTATATACGCAGACCTTTTTGTCTCAAATAACCTTTGTGGAAAAGATATACAATTTTCAATATACGGTATTTCATACTTTTTATCTATTATTTTAGGATTAATTAAAATAATAGGTTTCACAACATTAACAAAGATTATATTTTTGTTAATTCCTATTTGTGGTGCAGCAATATTATATCCTGCAGGATTTTCCCTTAATACCTTCACCATTTGCTTTAAAGTATCTACTACTTCATCTTTTTTTATATCTTTAGTCTTGACCTTTAGTGCTTTAATATCATTTACTATTAGTTCATCCATAATTACTTTAGCTTCCTTTGCTTTTTTTTAATTTCTCTTTCAATAGCCTTTTTATCCTTTTTCCATCTTGCATTTTTAAGCTTTTGCTTAAGATCATAAACGTCTTTAGCTAATTTTTGCCTTAACTCTTCTTTTTCTCTTTTTGAAAGTTTGGGCTTTTTAATTATTATTGTTGGTTCTTTTGTGCCTTTAAGATCTGGTTGTTCAACTCCCTTATGAAATATATTACCCTCTTTATCAACATACTCATTCATAAAATGCCAACCTTGGGGTCTTTGGTTAGACTTATTTCTTTCTTTAAGCATTGCCTTAGGCATTGTATCTTCCCACGATATTGTTTCATTAACACACGTCCCACAAAGGACCCACCAAGCAGTATGGCTACATCGCACCATTTGGCCACAGGACTTACATTCCATATACCAGCTATAACCCTTTTCATTCCATTTGGTACCAAGCTTCCATTCTCTAAAATACTCAGTAGGTACTGGACTTTCTTCAGAATATTTTGACATATCCTTTTTTGTATTGGCTTTTTTCTTAGGTTTTGTCATTGGTTTAAATATAATAAAATTTCTTGAATAAAAAAAATTTTTAATGAACTATTTTATGTTGATGTTGGTCTAACCCCTCCAGTTTTACCATCAATCTTACCACCCTGGTTTGGCTTGATTACTTTATCAATTTTTCCATCTCCATCAGTGTCTTTTAGTATAATGTCCGCTTTTCCATCCCCATCTAAGTCTACTTTTATCTCTCTGTCACCGTAAATATTTTTAGTCTCTTCTAAGGCTGCTTTGATATCATCTACTGAATATGGTGTGCTATATTCTAAACCTTCTGGTATAGACATTTTTATATCAGATTTTATTCTTTTTATTTGGTCAAATGCAAAATTTGCAGCAACTACTAAAGCAATTGCTAACGGATCAAATACAAAAATAATTAAAAGTAAAAGCCAATTAATAACCTTAGACATTGACCTACCTGTTAGCTCTGCTATATACTTTAAAGGTCCTAATTCACGTTCTGCTTCATTACTAGTTTCTTTATTCAAAACTGCTATATCTAATTTTGAGAGTGAGTCTGTAACTACCTCAAGCTTAATTGAAATTTTATCTCTATCATTAATTGAATTTTCTAATTCTTTTTGTAAAGCTCTCCTTGCACTAGATGAAGAAGTTGTAATTAATTGGCCTGTTTCCCTGTCAATGTATTGTACTTGAGCTGGGTTTGAAAGAGCGATTCTTAGATCTTTTACAGAAGTAATAAGTTGAGATTTTTCATCTCTTAGTTCTGATCTTTTTTCTTCGAACCTAACCTTTTTCATCTCAATCACTGCTAATTCTTTTCCAATAATTTCTGACTGTGTTGCAGTTGATTGATATGCTCCGGAAAGAAATCCATATATTCCTGCACTAGTTATTAACATTAAAACAATACAAGCAATAACCAAATAGGCTCTTAAAACTTTATTTATTTTGTTCCAGTATTGATATAAAAGAGAAGCTACAACTAATTTAGCTACTTCTAAAGAGCCAGCCATTATGATGACCTGCAAGCTTGCACCTGCAAATAATTTGCTCAATCCATATACTGAATAGAATGCTGCAGAAGCTGATACTGACAGTGCCGACAATAATATAAAGATGGGTAAAATATATTTTTTCAAGCCGAAAATTCCTCTGTAAATTCTACATCTGGTACTGATTCACAAAAGTAATAATATCCGGCTTTTTTATTCATAAAAACTTTATCACAATGTAAATGCTTTTTCCAGACTTCAACAATAGGTTGGCTGTCAATTCTTATTTTACGCTTAACCTTATACATATTCCCGCCTATTATGTTTAACTGATCTAACATATAAATATTCACTTAGCGAAAAAAATAGGGAGCACTACTAATACTCCCTATTAAATTAAAACATAAAAGAGATATAACCTTAATTAGATGAAACTTCAACTGTTTTAATATTGTTTGCCCTTTTTGTTCTGGGGGCAGTTATTGTTAACACACCATTCTTATAATTTGCTACAATCTTATTAAAATCAAAATTTGTGGGTGTCCAAATTGTTCTATTAAATTCTCTATTTGAACTCTTAGCACTAACTAATACCCTATGATAACCTGATTGCTCTTGTTCTTTAAGCTCAACATTAATTTCTTCTTTTTCAAAGCCTGGCATATCTAATTCTATCTTTACTTCTTTGTCAGTCTCATCAAACTTTTCATATTTAAAGGGAGCCCAGTCATTAAAATATACTGTAGGTTTTAAAAATGTATCAAATTCATCAAATGCTGTATTAAATATGCTTCCTAAAGTCGTAGGATATTTTTTTCTCATAATTTCCATAATATTTTTTTTCTTTTTTTTCTTTTTTAGAGTTATTAAATTTATTTCATTATATATACGTTAAAAATCGTACCAATTATAAATACATGACAAAGTGTCACGGGTATGACAAAGTGTCACGCCTAACTTAAACAAATGGGTTGTAAAGTGGAATTATCTTGTAACGGATATACGTAAGAATAGAGAGTTTTATTATCAATTTTCTTAGATCGTGTATGATATAAAATATAACCTGCAATAAAAAGAGATTTTTTAGTATCTTCTAAGTTCTTCTTATTAGTACTTGAAGCCACTAGGTGTTCGTTTGTCTGGAATATGGTTACTACATTGTTAGTAGAATGTCTTTTATATAAAGTTTCAATTTGTTCATCTATATAGTCTTCATATCTTGTTGTAGCCTTCTTTAGATCTTGCTCAATTATTTCCATAAGAGTAAATCCATCTAATAGCTTATTATAATAGTCCATAAATGATATCTTATTTAAGCCATCAATCCAGAAATAAAATTGTTTAATATCTCCCTGGAATAATTCAGTTCTATCCCCTTCAGTAATAGAATCCCAAATTGAATCATACATAGCTTTATGCAATTCACTTAAGTCTTGTTCAATAGCTGAGTATATATCATCAAAAATATTATCTAATGAAGGTGTCTCACAATAGTAAGTAAGCATATCTATATGCTTATTCTGCCAAAACTTTTTTGAAAACAAATTATTTATATCTTTAAGCTCTATTTCAACTAATTTTTTCACCCAGCTTTACCCTTTTTGTATATATCTGCCATGCTAAATTAGAAGGGTCAGCTCCTATCTCTTTAAGTTCATCATGATACTGCAGAAAATACGTTTTAAGTTCTAATAGTTGTTTTTCTCCAGAGAAATTTTCTAGAATAGATCTAATTTGACCAACATTTACTATTTCATTCAATACTAACATATACTATAAATATTAAATAACTTTTTAAAAGTATTAGTTATTAGCTTTTAGCTTTTAGCTTTTGCTTTTAGCTATAGAAGCAATAACTAACTTTCAACCAAGAGCATCTCATTCGATGCTTTTATTTAACCCCCACGCGTGTGTGCATGAGAAAATGGTTAAAGTTAGTCCTAAGCAGTACAACGTCTTAGGATAAAAATCTAAAAAGTTAATTGTTAATTGTTAATTTTTATTTCTTATGTAAGCCAAGTTTGTATCTTGTTTTAAAAGATATCCTGGCATCTTCTAAGGTTTCCATAACCCTTGAAATTTCACCCACAGATAAACTTATCTGTCTATTCCCTACAATTAATTTACCTATAGGTTGTGGGCTAGTATAATTTTTGTAATCGTAATTGTCAGTAAGTTCAAAGTCAATCGTTACATAATTTTTACCGTGTCTTTTTGTAAGTCTTTCAGTTGCTTTGTCTGAAGCTCCTACGATATAACCGCTATTAATTCCCATAATTTTTTATTTATGTTTTTATTTATTAATAAATATAATTGAGCTTAGAAAGAGTTGCTTTTATCAAACTTTTCCTCGCAAAAAGTTTTTTTGCTTATCAATAGCAAGATCTAATTTAGACTTCTTAAGTCTTTTTATTTTTTTAGATTTTACTAACTTCTCTTTTTTCAAAAGCTTTTTATAGAGTGGTTCTTTTGCAATACCATTAACTTCAAGGACCATATCATCTGTTATACTAGTATAATTAGTATATGGACGGCTATTGTCTTTTTCGTTCTTTGAAGTAACTGTGAATATTGGTAAGTCATAATTAATATTATGAGTTATTTCACCCATATATCCCAACTTTGTTACTTCGCCTGTATGAATTGAACCATCAAAGAATCTAATCTTTAATACGTCTCCTAATTTGTATGTATGCTTTTTCTTTTTCATAAGAATGTTTTTACATGTTTAAATATAATAAATTTATTGCAAGAAAAAAAATATTTTATAATCTTTTTTTCATTACTTTTTCATCTGAGAATCTTAATCGATTTCTCTCCATTAGATGATGATACCACAATCCCATTTCTGCATGTACCCAAGCGTCATAGACACTTTTTGAATTTGGTATCATTAAATAATTAGGTATCAATCTCTTTCCTTCACCATCACTTACATAGTAATTGCTACTAGCATCAACTACGATTGTAGCCTTAGGAAATGCTTTTTGAATTTTCTTTTTGAGCTTTTTAAGTTTAACTATTCTTAGCTCTTGTTGTATGCTATCCATAATTTTTATTTAGACATCTCTGCCATTTTCATATATACATTTAACTACTGGGAATCTTAATGAGAATTCTCCGTTTTGATTTTGCGATTCTTCAAAATATTGAACTGTAATTGTCTTACCGATTATTTCATCTGGATTTGCAACAAAAAGCTCTCTTTGTTCGAAGGAGAAACCAGAACCTACATTCACTTTATTTCCTTTATGCTCTATAATAACTGCAGAAAGTACTATTGATTCGATTTCTTTTCCATCTTTAACATGGCGAAAAGGCCCAAAGGTCACATCAACAACTTCATATTCAGCATCATGCATAGTTTTAACCTTTAAGAGATCTCTAGATCTTTTACCTTTATAGGGAGCATCTTTTCTTAGCATAAATCCTTCCCAGTTATTATCACTAGCTAGTTTTGACCATTTGTTAAAAACTTCTTCCGAGGTAACTTCTTCTTGGTCAAGGACTTCAATGTAATTTGCATAAATAGGATTAATAAGAATGTCATTTACATACTCAAGTCTTTCACTCAATGTCTCACTGCCCCCTTTGGCA
>Ga0098061_1000145_pt1 | contig 30548 bp, 12 predicted proteins | sample 22_taG_FD_92579 | JGI IMG/M metagenome (GOLD analysis project Ga0098061, IMG submission 92579) | Marine viral communities from the Subarctic Pacific Ocean - 22_ETSP_OMZ_AT15343 metaG | ecosystem: Environmental > Aquatic > Marine > Oceanic | place: Subarctic Pacific Ocean | collected 2015-01-20
AATATGGATTACGAAAGTTATGGAGTACCTAGAGATCTTAAAGTAATAGATAATTACGTATCTTATCAGCCCGAACGGACCGCATATGATGATGGTGGTGGAAATGAGGATAGGATTAACTATGTTGGGCTTAATCTATGGTATTGCGATAGCTATACTGTTTCGAATAATACACTAAACGGTAACGAAACTACGGGGATTTATACATTAGGTGGACAAGCTCTGATTACAAACAATACACTTATCCAAACAGCTAATGAGTTTAATCATATAGAAGGGGTATCTACTGGTTGTATTATATACTTTAATCAATGTGAGAGAACTAAGGGTTCTGTGAAAATCACAGGTAATACTATACAAGGGTGTCAGCCTGATGCTGGTAGATATGCAATCTATGTCTCGGCTGGTGCTGAAGAGGGTGGTAGTAAGGGAGTCTCTATTAGTGGTGGGGTGTTGGTTTCTGGTAACTCAATTAACCATAACAAAGCTATAGGTGGTGGGGGTATCTACTGTAGAGGAGTTGGAGCGAATACAATAAACGGTTGTATTATAGAAGCTAATAATATTAGGAAGACTCATAATGGTATTTATATGACCGGTACTTACGAAGGTATCATTTCTAATAATAGGGTTTTGTGTAATCTTAGTCCTACTGATGATGGTATTGATTTTCCTACATCAGAAAGGAATGGCGTTCGTATTCATGACTGTAGGAACACAAATGTTACTAACAATAATATTACTATGAACAAACCCGCTTCACCAAGTTATGGATTCAATAACGGTATATTAGTTTCGGACTCAGCCGGGAGTACTCCTACTAAGAACATTCTCGTTTCGGGTAATATGGTTAAAGGAGACCATCACACATCACTAGAGGGCGTATTGGATACAGGTATTAAACTCCAAGCTTACAAGGGCGTCTTTGTAACTGGAAACAGTGTGTATAATATTCAACGAGGTTTTTATAGTGAGACTGGTGCTTTAATGAAGCAGCTGAGAACTTCGAACAATTTCTATTACCCCGGAGATGACACCACAGAGGACGCTGGAGAACCTTGGGGCAAGGAGATGGACACTGGGTTTACTCCTCAGGTTGAATCTAGAACTGGGGCTAGTAACCTCGTGCGAGAGAGGCCTGCGAATTGCAGGTTTACATCGTTTGTTTTTACCCGTTCCTTAGACGAGCTATTGATTTCTGCCAAGCATAATCTCATGTTTTACGAAGGTATACGAGCAGCTTTAGGATTAGAAGCTGATGATACAATATTAAGTCTTTCCTATACCATGGTTATTGATGATCCAGACGCCCCGGGGGGATTGGCGTGGGGAAGAATAAAACATTCACTATTGCGGGGGTATAACCTATACAATCGGTCAATAGATGATACACTATCTTGGACCTTAACTCACATACACGAAGAGAACCTGAGTTCCGAAACTGCTTTGATCAATGCGGAATTACAAATTAGTATTCTAGCTTTAGTAGCCGATTCCGTTGATACAGATGGAGCAACCTACTGATGTCTGATAAAATTAATGTACTTAATGACCGTCTGGCTGATAGCCTGCTGGCTGACCTTGATGATGAGAGTAAATGTACACCCGGACTTTATCAGATTATCCGTGGGTATATCAATGATAACCGTGAGGCTTTGGATGGCATCCCTTCGGACTCTCTTGACTTCCTTGAGAAGAAGATGACAGATGCTATACCGTTTAGGAAGGAGGCCTAGACTGATGAACATACCCCAAGAAATGCTCGAAGATTTCCGGAACCATCTTTGGGCTTGCTTTAAACACCTAGGTTTGGGGGAACCTACACCTGTCCAGTATGCTATGGCTGAGAGGCTCCAGAGCTTCGCTAAGGACATGCAACTCCAAGCTGGGCGGGGGTTCGGAAAGTCTGTCATAACGGCTTGTCTGGCCTCGTGGTTCCTCCTACGGGACGCTAATGCTACCATCATGGTGGTGTCCGCTACAGGTAACAAAGCAGCAGAGTTTATTAGTATGACAAGAAAGATCTTGGATCTTGTTCCTTACTGTGAACACCTGAGACCGGGTGATCATACTACAGATAATGCCTTTGCTTTTAACGTAGAGGCTAGGACTAAGATTGGTCAGGATAAATCTTGCTTTGCTCGGGGTATTGGATCACAGATAACCGGATCTCATGCTGACTTTGTAATTGCAGATGATGTAGAAATAGAAGGTAACTGTGAAACTGCTAATGCTAGAGAGAAGTTACTTAATAAGGTAGCAGAGTTTGAACAGATTCGTAACGTGGGTGGACGAGTTATCTTCTTGGGTACTCCACAGATTAAAGACTCTATCTATACGCACCTAAAGATGGGGTATAAGGTAACAAAATTCCCGGCAGTCATGCCCGATAAGAGTAGTATTGCAGAAACTGAGGATGTTGATGAATGGGTCTTAGGTTTAAATATAGAACAAAACAAACCAACGCAACCAGAAAGATTTCCAGAGGAGGTGTTGCTTGATAGAATGGCAAAGATCGGCCCTAAGTTATTTGCTCTTCACTATAAACTCGATACAACTCTCGCTGACTTCGAGAAGTATCCTCTTCGCTTATCTGATCTTATTGTAATTGATGTAAATCCTGACATATGCCCCGAGAAAATAATCTGGGCTAAGTCTAATCCAATGAAAGGTATACCTGCTTTTGGATTATCGGGAGATATAATCTATGAACCTATGTGGGTTTCTGATGTATATACTCCTTACATACAACGAGTTATGTATGTAGACCCAAGTGGTAGAGGTGAGGATGAGACGGCTGTGTGTGTGGCCTCGTTCGCCAATGGGTATATCTACATCCATGAGCTTATCGGATATCCGGGTGGTTACGAGAAACCAATCCTAAAGAAGATAGCAAAGATGGCTTACGAATACAACGTAAACCTAATACGAGTCGAGAGTAACTTTGGTGATGCTATGTACTGTCAGTTATTAGCTCCTATAGTTACAGAAGTGTGTGGAAGAATAGCTATCGAAGACTTCAGAGTCTCTGGTCGCAAAGAAGCACGCATCATAGATTCTTTAGAACCTGTTATGGCATCCCATCGTTTAGTCTTTGATAGAAGAGCTATATGCCAAGAGGAAAACCAGAAACAGCTTACAAGAATCTTTGATAAGAGAGGTGCTCTACCAAAGGATGACCGAGTTGATGTCTTAGCAGCAGCTGTATCTCACTGGGAGGGCTTGCTTTCTAAGGATGTAGATGTTATAATAGAAAAGAATCGACAGGCTGAAAGAAATAATGTAGTCAAGACATGGCTCAATGATGATCGTCGTATGGGTCTCTGGAAAAACCAAGTATCTAGGTCTACCCTAAATAAAGATATGCCAAGAGATATATACACTGCAAATAAGTGGCGAGTAAACCGCCGTAGCTGGTAAAGGAGATTATTTATGTTTATGGCCGCAGCGATGGGCGCAATGTCCCTTATGGGGGCACTGTCGCAAGGTGAGCAGCAGAAACAACAGAACGCTATGCAGAGGGCACAGCATGCAGAGAAGGAATACAATAGACAGCTTAATAACCAAATAAAGAATAGAAATATTGCGAAGGCTAATGCTGCTAAGTGGATGCAGAATATTAAGATTGGTGAAGCTGCTAGCAGGGCTAGAGGAGAGCAAGAGTTTTGGCTTAAGTATAACTTTGATAATGCTTCAGGACAATTCTCTCGTCAGTATCAAAAAGTAAACTCCAGTATTCAGACTTCTTTACGCCAAAGGAATATTAATCCCAATAGCGGGACAGCTCAATCTATTCTTAGGCAGACATTAAATACTGCCAAAACAGGAATGACATCTAGAGGAGTACAATTCTCTAATTCTCTAGTTAGTGCCGAAAGACAACAGCAACAGATGTTAGCAAAGAGAGATTTCGGATATCAAGGACAAGAGAAATTTATTCCGGGTCAGCTATTCCAGCAATCGGATTCATCTATCATGCAGACTGCTTTAGTATCTGGTGTTATATCTGGTGTCTCCACTGGTATGGCCCAAGCAGCAACACAGTCATTCCAAGGTGAACAAATGCAGGCAGCTGAAACGCAGGCTAATTTATTGGGGCAACAGAATGAAATAATGATGGGAGCTTTGAATGTTGCCCAAGGATACGCCCGTAGCGGTATGGGACCACAGAGACCGTAAGGAGGATTAAATGGCAAGTTATGAAACACTTAGAAAGATGGCGGGATTAATTCCTACTACCAATCCTTCTCAACAAGCAGATAAACTATACTCAGACTCGTTTTCTAAAAAGTCTAAGGAGTGGGAAGTAACTCACTCAAAGTTACCAGCCCAAGAAAAGTTTACTTTGTGGGAACTTAATATAGGAACCAAAGAGTTTGCTGCTTCCAATCCAAAAGAGTATCATGAAACTAGGGAAAGATTACACCCCCTAGGTAAAGAAGCTGCAAGGAAAGAGTATAGAGATGTTCTTGACCTAGAGTTAGTGGGTTTAGATTCCGCTTCCCAAGAGACTATAATTAAGAATAGAGCAAGAGAACTTCCTGTTTATGCCCTTGATTATCTGGATAGAGTTCCTTCCTTGCAGCAGGTTCTTGATGGTAAGTATGTTAACAGAGCTTTACGAAACAATGTTGAAGTTCATTCTCAGATATTCGCAGGATTAGATTTTACAGAACTGGATACTGATGGTACAAAGAACTCTCATCTTGATGACCTAATGAAGACTGTTGATATGGGTCGAGCAAACGATGTAGTTATACATAATGGTCGTGTTTCTCTTCCAGATCCAGAGCACCCAGATGGCTATTCCCCAGTATTTTCTTACCCGTTCTTATCCGATCTAAGTTTGGAGCAACTCAAAATGAATAGAGTTTATGTCCGACCAGTTGCTGAGAAGAGTATAATGAATGGGTATGAGGAATCTCTTATTAAGAGAGAAACCCAAGAGAAAGAGACTTTAAACTTAGAGTATAATAAAACAACTGATCCTAATACCCCAAGAGAGTTTATTGCTAATGCTTTAATAGACCGAGACTCTACCCGAGATGGTGGTGGACTTCTAACAGTAGGTACCATTACGGATATCATGTTCAAGAAAGCACCTAAGTATTCTTCGTATGATGAGATGTTAGTTGATTACAAGGATTTATTAACAGATGTCTTTAACAAAACCTATAGGAGGCTAACTGATGGCTCAGATGGAAAATGAAATAATCACTATTAATGCTCCTATGGCACCGGTCATTGATGTAATTATGCCACCCTTAAGAGAGGGGGGTGTGAGTATGGTAGCTCCTGAGTACGACAACTCAATGGCTAATTATTACAAATCTTTAAGGGAAACTGTTCGTTCAACAACTGCCGCCTTTAAATCTATTATAGATACGGGTAATGAAAAGGCAAAGTGGGATATTAAAAATAAGCTAACTAGAGAGAAGGCGATTCGAAGTTTCATGCTTAATGAAGCCACCGAACTGGGACTAATACCCGAGTCTTTTAAATCTCCTACAGCTAAGCAGTTTGTGGATGCTGTAACTAAAAACACAGCTAAGGACGATAATCTGGTACTAAGGAAGGCGGCCGATAATCTGGTACTAAAGGATAAGGACGATAATCTGGTACTAAAGAAGGTAGAAGAAGGATGGGATGCTAACGGTAATGGTATTCCAGATTATTTGGAAAGAATGCCGGATGCTGATGGTAATGGTATTCCAGATTATTTGGAAAGATCGCCTATGGGACCACCGGCACCAGCTAAAGTTCCGACATATGTGGTTCGGAAAAGAGCCGCTTCTCTCGCTGACGCTATGGGACCACCGGCACTCATCGGCGATTTGATTACACCTCCAGCAAATCCTTGGATATTACAAGCAAGTCCCTTTAGAGAAGTTGGGGAATATATTAGAGGAGCAGTACACTGATGTCTATATCTAACTTAGATTATTTTCTTGATAACTATAACTCTCTCTCTGATCCAGAGAGTTTATCTTCGCGGGCTGGTAAATCTGTACAGGAAGCTTTCCTTGCAGCTATGACCTCGTTCAACCCCCATGGAGGCCCCCACGATCCCCAACTTATGTTTCAGGGAGATAATGAGCTGATAGAAGGGTTGAATCCGTGGGCACAGCCCACTAACATTGACCGAGATACTTATAATCCGTGGGCACAGCCCACTAACATTGACCGAGATACTTATGAAGCTGAGGTTTTTAAGAGTAACTTATTCCGAGCTACCCAAGCAACCTCAAGAGAAACATTACTAGGTAATATCAATGAGCATAATAACTATAGTGCTAAAGCTACACCCTTTGATCAAGACAAATTAGTTGAGTCTCCTCTTGAAGGTATGAGTGAGTTTTATAATAGTATAGCTAGCTTCTATACAAAACAAGCTCCTGAATTTGCCTTGGATATAGGTGGACAAATTCCAAGTCACTCTCTCTTTATTGGTGGAAACTACCTAGATGTTAATGAAGGTGGCGAACTTATAAATATAGATCATAAGATGTTTGGTCCTCCAGAAGATATGGTGGATATGTCTTTTGAGGCTGGAGAGAGTTTACACTTTTTATCTTCCTTAGAAGATACATTTTTTCCAATGACAGCTTGGAAAATATTGGAGGTAGATGATCTTATTCCTCTTAATAGATTGAATCCAGATGAGGTAAGAACAGAAGTTGAAAAGCTTCTCAAGATGTCCTTACCAAGGGAGCATACAATAGTTACGGATGAGCTATTTGATGAAATTCTTTGGGGTACTGAGTATGGTAATGATACTCTGCTAAAACAAGTTTATAAGGACCCCGGAATTTTGGATAAGTTAGGTGGTGCCTTCGATAAACTAATCCGAGGGTTTACAGAAGATATTCCGAATGCCTTAGGAGAGTTTTTTACAAGAGCACCGGGTGCTATAGGTGAAGGATTACAGAGGGCGACAATGGAAGGTCTTCCTGCTATGGCCTCTGCATTAACTAATATGTCTACTGCTCTCGAAGAGGGAGTAGAAGAAACCACGGGATCTAAAGTTACCTTAGCTGATAAGGCTACTGGTATTAACAGGATGGCATATCTTATAGCTAAAGTTTCGCAGGACTTCGGTGACTGGTGGGATCAGTCAGCTATAGGAAAGATTGTAAATAAGGTTGCTTCTGTACCTAGAAAGTTAGATGAGGGTTTTGAACGTTTCAATAGAGAGCACGCTTCGAGATCTGGGCATCCGATTCAGGGTTCAGCAATAATAACACATCTTAGTGATAGACCTGTAGTAGATTTCACGATTACGCCTGAGAGTGTTGAGTTTAGTATGTCTGAAGGTATATCGTCCTACTTCGGCGCAGCTCAGGATTGGTGGCAAGACTTATTAGATTCAACAGAGGGTGCTCAAGAACTTTTTGATATCTTTAACGAAGGACGCTCTAATGCTAAAGAGGGTCTTGAGTTTATATTTCAAAATGGTATAATTCCCTCAGCTGTAATGGCTATGGGTGATCAGGTTATCGAGATGATGAATACTGGGGATCAAGAAGATAGTATAACAACATCTTTCAGGAAGGCTGTAACCTCACTTTCAAATGTTTCTACATTATTCTCTGGTATTCAATACCCTTGGTTAAGTCCTATGTCGTATGCTAGTACTTCCGTGCAAGACGCTTCGAGTGAACTATATGGCTCTGATTTAGTTGGGGAAAGAGTAGCTGGTCTCAATGATGCTGCTAACAAGGGAGCTACACTAGACATAGTAGGTTCTGGACGGCATTGGCGGTTCGAGGAAAACATGAGAAGATTTATGAACCATAGTCTTAAGAATCAGAACTTCAAAACCTATGCAGATGCTAAAACATTTATGTATGATGTTATTAGCAATCCTGATAAACATAGTATAACAGAACAAATAGCTTACCTCACTATATGGAATGAAGGTTTTGATGGATTGAAGGGTTTCCTAGATAGCGGTACTAAAGATAATGCTACGCAAACTCACGAGGGTTTAGTGAAAGATCACTTCATAGCAATGATGTCAGGACAGCAGATTTTTGCAGGCAAAGCCGGAACTTCTCCCTTTGATTTTATTTGGGACTTGGGTAATAATGCCCAAAACCTAAAGATATATCAGACCCCGAGCGGTCAAGTGATGTGGGACCAGATGAGAAATTGGATGCAGGGTCTATATGAAGACGAGTATAGATCTCTTACTAATCTCCCAGATAGTGCCGAAATTCCACCATGGAGAGTATTGCCGTCTGAGCCACATACAGCAGGTCAGGGTTATCAGTATTTATTTGATGATCTTGAAAAGGATACTGTACAACAAACCGCTACAATTATGACTCTTGCGAAGCTTGATGCGATGGGAGGATTTGTTGATGATAAGGGCAATCCTGTAAGAAATGCAATTCTTGATCGTATAGGATCACAGGTAAAGGCGGGATTAAATGCAATAGATATAACTAACATTGAGGAAAAGGTGCGGAATGATAGAGGAGATGAGCTACTGCCCGCCTTTACTGCCCTTACTACTATGTATAAGCTTCTTGACCGAAGAGGAACAACAGAGGGATATGAACAACGACTTTCTCTGCTCTCTAACTCTCTTGGTTTTACTAGACAAAGTTTAAATGTAATGGAAGTCGCAACAGACTATCTTCAAAACACCCAACCGACATTCAACCCATGGGCTATTGCATTACGTGGTGATGTAGATAAGATAGAACACATGGCCGATATGTTAAGGGATGCAGAGAGTGGAACCCGAAATGTATTCGTTGGCTTGTCAAGTATTCTTCATGGAGAAGTAGATCTCCCAGAAATTTCACCTCGTAATGTACTTGCTATGAATGATATGATGGCCCCTGATTATGCGTTTATTGGTTTAGATGGTCCGGAGCAAGCGGAAGAATACCATAGTAGGATGGATAGTGAGCCAGATGGGGCGAGGGATATTCTTTTCGAGGGTGACCTTATACCGGGAACACGAGCAGCTCAGGCTTTAAGTATGTTCAATAAGTACGGGATTGCTATAGCTGCCCCTACTTATCAGGGTGCGGGTTGGTTCTGGGGTGTCACTTCAGCAAAGAAGGAAGTAAAACAAAAAGCACTAGATGAGTATAAAATGTTATATGATGCAGGTCTTATTAATGGAGATTACCACGAAGCCTTAAGAACATCTCACGGTCACTTGCCGCATAATATTGAAGAATGGACAGTTGAGGATATAGGAGATATATTGGAGTCGGATTATGAGTACATGCTAAACAATACATTGGATGGAGTCCGTAGATTATATAATTCTCCTGAGGGTAGGAATGCAATTAATGTTATGAAAACGTTAATGGGTGGAAGAGCTGATCTTAAAACCATACTACATGGAAGACGGCTTCTTACCCCAGATCATCTGGGAGGTGAAAGAGTGATACATGTAGGCAACAATGTCGATCATAAAGTTCCTTATGCGGATGGGCTGAGGGATGCTTTTGAAAGGAATAAACATCTATCATCATTTAATAATATGGATACTCCATGGTCTTTAATTCCTAACAAGGTAGATGCTAAGGAAAGAGCTAGAAGGCACGGCGAACTTACTACTGTTATGGAAGTATTAGACTATGCAACCCCCGAAGATAGGAAGACTGAAGTAGAAGGAACAATGCGGCTTCTTCAGGGTTCAGATATCATGAGAGACTTAAAACAATCTGGGGTTACTCCTACTGCTATGAAGAACATTATGGCACAAATTATGAGTGATGTAGTAGTCCTCTCTAAAGAAGATCCAGAAACTTTTGAGGCTATGAGGAAGATGGATAGAGGTCGCTTATTGATCAACGCAATTCATAGGTTAACTAAGTCAGGAGAATATCCCAAGTTAACGGAAGTACGAGGGTTCCAGTTTAAAACACCAGCAGGTGCGATGATGTTTACACCTAGTGATAGACTAAAAAAGTATGGTTTGATAGATGTTGTCTATGTGGCTGAACCGCAGTATGTAGAAGTTACCAGTAATAGACCAGCTACAGATGCGAGAGTTTTATTTAAGGTAGTAACAAGAAGTACAGGAGGAGAAGGAAGAGATATAGGATTAACTATAGGACACCTGCCTCTTGCGTGGACTCAGAGGGTAAGGGAGCCTAAACCTGTTAACCCAAAAGAGGATTGGACTGCATTGCAACACGCAGCCAGTCCTAACCTCAAGGGAATGTTTAAGTGACAAAGGTACAGATTGCAATAATGATTATTTCTTTCAAAATACAGGAGTTTCTAAATGGCAGTTGATTTTTCAAATACCCAGTTCGATTATACCCCAGATCTTTTAGATATTGCGCAGTCAACAGCAGAAGAACGCGCAAGACTAATGGAGACATGGGCGGGATATGATTGGGGAACAGAACATGTTCGTAGTCTTGATGCTGGGTATTTAACCAATAAAGGAATAGAGAATAAAGCCAAGGATCGTTTTACTGGTTTTCTTAATATTGATAGAGCAATGAGTGAGCAGATGTCTAGAGACTATACCGGTGGTATGTTCTCTGATAATATAGCTAATAAGCAAGACATCGGTAACGATCTTTCTTATCTCCTCCAGTTTGATGGTGGTGGGATGCTTGATGTGGGATCTGCTGCTCGTAGTAGAATTGAGGAAGCTGGGAACTTCACTAGATGGAATGCCGCCGCACCCTTTGTTTCTGGTGGTAGTGCTTCATCTATACCGGTTATGAACTCTTTTGCTGATGGTGTTGAAGATCTTTTAAATACCAAGTATGATGCACCTTGGGATACTAGTAAGGCATTGAAAGAGTTTAAGGAAAAGGATTTTGATAACTATCAATTCTTTTCTGATAGATTTGGTGGAGAAGCAGCACTAGCTGATATTGTAAAAGAAGCTAGGAATCCTTATGACTTCTTCCACAAGATATCAAACACATCACGACAAATGTCTATTACTAAGTCATATGAGGATTGGCATAAGAAATCTACCAATCTTGACGAGTGGGGGATGTTTGTTAAGAATCTTACTATCAACGGTATTATAAACGATCCGGACCTCATCGCAAGCATGGCTATATCCTTAGGTCTAACCTTAACCGGTATTGGTGCTACTGCTGGTGCTGCTTTGACCGCCGCTGTACTTACTGCTAAGACAGCTAAGCAGGCTTTGAGAATGAAAAGAATGATGGCTGCACTTCGTAGAATGGAAATGAGCCGATCTATTACGGGCAAGGCTGGTCTTAGTGAACACATGCTCCAAGCTGGTAGATTCTTTAGAGGGTCAGTTAACTGGTTACCAGAACGCATTGGTCCCCACCTTCTTGCTAAAGGATTAAAGAAAGTTGGGGCACCTGATTGGCGAAAGCAACCTTGGATAATTAGATTTCCCGGTAATAGAGTTGCTGATATGGCAGAAGGCTTAATCACCGGCTCTCTTGCGGAAATTGGGAACCAGTATAGAAAACAAAACATGGGACTACAAGACAGCTTTGATTGGGGTAGGGTAGGAGCTGAAGGTGTACTTGAAGCTTTACTCTCACCTATTATTAACCCTGTTGTTGGTACAGGTATGGGATTAGCTGGTACAACTGTTGCTTTGCCTGCTAAGGCGTGGTATAACATTAAGGGAAAAGAAACTAATGGGTGGATCAATAATACCGTTAAGTTCTGGGGCAAGATTGCCGATCCTGATTATATTAAAAACACATTAGACATTACTAGGAAGCGTGGAAACCTCAATAGAACTATAAACAGAGTTCTAAACCAGTCTCCTATTGATGGCCTCTCGTCCGCTTCACAAGTTAGTTTAGATCTTGATAGGTCAACTCTCTTAGATAGTGAAGGCGGACACAGTGGGGTAGCTGTTGATCGCCTTAGTCTCGGCCTCTCTTCTGTTAAACATTTGTCTGGTCTCAGCGATACAGACTTCTATAGCTTGATGCAGGAATCTGTCAATGAGGTACTGGATATTCATGGGGAGCATTCTTTATCCCCGTCCCAGTTTATGGAAAGTACACTTTCATTACTTGAAAGTAACTATGCTACAAAGATGAAGAGTCCTCTAGGCAGTAACGTTAAGAATGTACTTAACAAAATGCGGGGGTGGAATAAACATATTGATGATATGCATATTGCTGCTGCCGAAGAGTCTGCTAGAACTGGAACAAATATTACAGCAGCTCAATATGTAGCAAATGCTAAGAGAGATAAGAAGTGGAGTCGTTTGATTCCACCGGATATCTTAAAAGCTGCTGAAGCATCTCAGAAGATCACCGATGAAAAAGGAATTGAAGTCAAGTGGGAAGACGCTAGCGAAAGACAGAAGTTTGACGCTGCTCTTCAACACGAATATGACGTTATGACCAAACGAAATGAAAAGGGTGAAAGTAGTAGAAAGGTAGTAGAAGAAGCTCGTCAAGAAATTGAGGCTGCTGGTGGGAATACTGGAGAGGCTCTTGGGGACAATGTATCTACCGATGAGAATCTTGCAGCAGTTATTGATAAGCAAGAAGAACTAAGGCGTCTAGAAGAGCAGTTCAATAAGGAACAGCAAGAAACACAGGACGAGCAAACCGAAACTGTTGTAGAACTAAAAGAAGTCTTAGGCCAGATAACCCAGATCAGGCGAACGAAAGGACCGGATGCTGTGTCTGCTAAGCTGCTAGCGGAGAAGAACAGACTCGGGAATGCTCGTAAGATGAAGAGAGAGAAGATCAAAGATTATAAGAAAGCAAGGCAGCGGTTTAAGGATTTAATTGAGAAACTAGATATAGAGATCGAGTCTTTTAAAACCACCTTAATACACGACCAAGCTCTTGCCGCTTTAGCAGATGATTTGATTGCCGTTCGTAAAAGTGTTATTGATTCCTATAATGGTGTACAAGAAGCAGGAGGCGAACTAGCTGATATTCTTGGAAGTTCAAGGATGATAGGTGTAATCCACGCATTCAAAGCTAATCCCTTCCTTAAAATAGATGAGGAAACCGGGAAACCAGACCACAGTAAAGAGGCTGCGTTTGATAAAACAATCGAGTTGAGACAAGCTCAGGAGTGGGAAGCAGGTAATGCTGGTCTAGAGGTATTGCTTGAGACTGTGCTTGAAATACAAAACCACCCAATACTTGGAAGTATTATTAATCCAAACACAATAGCTGCGATTATAGCTGAAATTAAAAAGATCCAAGATGGTGATCCAACCCAGAAAATACAAAAGACATTCTTTACGGGTCTTGTAAAACAGTTTGATAAGCTGGTTGCTCAAGTAGAGAAAGGTGTTAAGAATACTGAGATCTATGAAACAAATACTGCAAACGTAAAGAAGTATGAAACTCAACACAGAAACTACAAGAGGGCACTTGCTAAACTTTCTGAGGAGAAGGCTAGGCAATCTGCGGTTGTTTCATTCAATTCGCTAGTAACTCATAGAGCTGTCATTGATGCTGGGACGCATGCGACCTACCATCTTGAAATTATTATCAAGGGTGTAGAAACACACCTAAATAATTTAGAAGCTAAGAAGGAAACTCATATACAGTTAAAGGAATTCCTTAGTATGCTTCCTGATATTTCTAAATATAAACAGGATAGACAGGCAGAGATCAATGCCATGGATCCAGCAGAGAGAGCTAAAAAGTATAATACTCATATAACACTAGGTAAAGCAAAGTCTGTTCTAGGAATAGAAAAGCAGAAGATCGAAAAGTATCTTAAGAATAATCAATTAGGAACTTTGAGAGGGTGGGTTGCTCCAGCAACTATGGCTCAAGCTATTCGAAAGAATATAGGAGAGCTATTAGATACCGATTTAGATAACCTACCACTTACCAACTGGGATAACCTCCTTAACAATAGTAATCCCGGTGAGGCTTTACAGAAGGTAAAGCGTAGTATTGATAAAGATGCTGAAGCTTGGAGTGAGTGGGCTGTCCGTCTTAAAGAACTAGGAAGAACATTGGCAGTCGATACCGATGGAACAATCCATGCGGCACGTTTGTATGCTGCTATGCCAGATCACTTCTGGAAGCTAGGACTGGCACCCTTTGTATTATTCGAGCACGCTCTATCAGATGCGGGCCTTGCTATGGAAATAGGTGAACGTCATACCAATGCTGCTGCACTGCGATACAATCTTGAGACAGTATTAGATATTGTAGACCAACATAGAGGTAAAGTCTATAGAGCTTTAGAAGGTTGGAAGGCTGAAACATTAGATCGTGTTATTGCAGGAATAGATGAGAGTGTTAGGAATGATGCTAAGCCAGACTCTATCTCTAACTTAGAATTAGCTTATGAATTTCTTAGGGGATTAGAAGAGGCTTCTCGTGACTGGAATAAACAAATGCATACCGAGGTGGGATATGTCCTTCGAGTTGATGAGGAAACTGGCTTCTACAACGAGGGTGATGTAACTCGTGATCGCTCTGCATATGAACTAGAAGCACAGAAGGCGATGAAGGAAAGGCTTAATCAACACTTGTTCTATAATGAAGAGCCGGGTAGAGAATCAAGAAAGGCTGTGAGAGAACATCGAGCAAGAAGAATCCATGAGAAGCTTGGTCTTGATTATGTAGCAGCAGAGCCAATCAATGTGGATAAGATCTATCGACACATTATGAACAATCTCGATCAGCTGGCAGACGAAACAGATTCTGGAGTAGTTACCGTAGCTTCCTTTGGCAATGGTGAGATTGACTGGACACCTGCTACACTTGCAGGTAGAGCTATTGTAGATTACTTTGCATTCGACAAGATCACAATCCAAGCAGATAAGGCTGTAGCAGAGGATAGTGGTCTCCTCGGTACAGAAGATGATGGAACAGTAGGTGATAATCCGGAGCATGTTACAGCCCCCGGACGGCTTAACCATGCTGCACCATATGGATCTTGGGATCTTAAGAGACTTACCATGCGTTGGCAAACTGACCAACGAATGAAAGAAGTACTCAGCAATATCGAATGGGATAAAGACAACAATAGACCTAAAGTAAACTGGTCCCCGAAGCAGCGAGAAGCTGCCCGTAAATGGAGAGAGCAGTTCTTAAAAGAAGGAACGCCAGATCCCTCAGAAGAAGCAACAAGAGTTATGCTATTCCCAAGATGGGTAGGTGGTAAGTTAGAGCAAGGTCTCCTCAGTAGAGACAAGGCTATTGACTTGGCAATGCACTTTATGATGGATCTTCCAAACCTCGCCAAGATGTTTGTCCAAGACAGTCTAACTGCTGCCCGAGGTGCTCAGGTAAGATTCAATAGACAATACGCAGACAAACTAAACATTCCATTCATGAGTCCGGGTAGTGAAGTCTTAGTACCCTTTGGCTATGCTGGTGATATTATCGCCCAAGCCTTTGCCTCTGAGGCTATGGCTGAGTCAGCTGTAGCAATAATAGAACGAACAGCACGAGATACTACTGAGTGGATGACTAGTAAGTTTGGTCTTACAGTTGACCAGTTAAATGAAATTAGAATCAAAGGTGAAATAACTGTGGATGGTAAGACTACTACCGCAGCTAAGATTAACAAAGAACTCTTTGATAGAACTAACTACTATGATAGACTGAACAGTGGTATCCACGAAGGGCATCTTAATGCTTTAGCCGCTGCTAAGACTGATGGTAAAGCAACATGGAAAAAAATAAAGGGTACTCCACTCGGTAATACTAAGATTACAATGCTTAATGAAGACGGGACTGAGTACAATACTACTTTGTATGAGTCCCTTACTAAGCATGGCCTTATACCTACTATTCTTAATTCTAAAGCATCTCCTATTTCTGAGGCAGACTTCTATATCAAAGGAGCTGTAGCCACAGCAGAGGCTATAGCAGCTAATCCAAATGCTGATGTTGCTCAACGTATCGGTAAGATGAGGGGTGCGTTTGAATTAATGACTCAATACGGAATCGAAGACGGTAGAATGTGGGATGATTTACTGGAAGAAAGAGCTGAGCCTATTAATAAAATAACAGGTAAAAAAGTCTCTGAGGAACAGTGGGCTAAGGATGAACCTATTCTCGCTGCTCTTAGAGCTGTCTTTAAAGTTCCGGTTATGAGAAGAATGTACAAGGGTGGCCCTAAAAACTATAGAAAGGAATTTATCACAGATACTACTGGTAAGGGAGCTCAGGCTTTAAGAAAACTTCAAACACCAATGGGTATAGAAATTGAAAAAGATAATATTGTTGCCTTAGGTGAGTTGCTTTATAATAGACAAGGGTTTAATAATCAGGTATTGCTTGATCAAGTTATTGCTACTGATGCAACCATGTCAAATCTAATGACGGAATTTGTAGGCATTGACCGAACAAGCGAATTCCAAGCTGAAGGTATGATAGACTTAGTTAATAAGTACGAACGTCAACAGCAAGTTGCTCGTGAGATCAAACAAGATAAGCCGGGTGTAGAGAGAAAGCTCGCTGATATTGTTATTACAGATAAAGATGGAGAAGCCACTACTACAGAGTTTGTTGCTCAAGAACCAGCAGCTAAGGAAGAAATAAAAGGTTCCGACAGAACTGTTGATCAAAGTGTGTACAACTTATCTGACTTAGAAAAAACCATTGAGGATCGCCTTAAGACTATTGCTACTTATGAAAATAAGTCTCTTGAAGAAGTTAAGAAGACATATCACAAAAAGCTTGAGAAGGCTAAGAAGTTAATCAAAGAGTGGAATGAAGATGGTAATCTAGATATGAACGACCAGCGGTGGAACGAGCTAGATAAGATCTTCTTGCCAGATAGCGACCTCAACCACAAAGAGCTTGCTTACTTCCGTGGTATTAATATGATGACAGCCTCTCACTTTAAGATTAATTTGAAACGAGCTGAAGCAGTGGCTGAGGTCTTTGGTATTAAAGACTTTAGTGCTGAAGAATTGTCTGGTCTCCAGAACGTCTTCCTCTACGGAAGGATTGGTCCTACCGCAGATCATCACCGTGGTCTTGCTGTTGGTGGACACATTCCTAACCATACTGCCACATCATTTAGCCGAGTCGCTACACTACCCAGCCCAGTAGGTAAAGGTAAAAATAAAGCAGAGTACGATAGTTTCTTGCACTTCATGGAGCAGAAGAGAGACCTTATAGAAGGAAACCCTGTAGAATTCTTTGCTGCCTTGGAAGAATACTTAAGTACTAAAGATAATGTAGCCAGCCTAGGAATGTTAGATGGCTATGATAATCCTTATCAGAACATGAGCAGAGAAGAAGCAAAGCAGCATCTGTCCGATCTAATGGATATAAATGAAATGCTCTGGTACTCCCAGTTTGATACTCTGCCCAAGGAAGTCTTCCCTCAATATACAGCTGAAGCTGATAAAAAGCAAATGCTTAAAGATATAATGGTAGCTTGGCATGATGCTTCTAAAGAAAGACATCGAACCTTCGCTGATCAGAAGGCTCATGAAGAGATGCTTGCTGACGGGAATCACGATACAATGCTAGAGTTCATCGGTAAGAACTTTGGGTTTATCTCTGAAGCAATGGCTAGAAAACATGAGGGAGGATTAAGCAGATTTAACTTAAGAGAATTTGATAATGCTCTTGATGACGAAGGAAGTATGTTGCCTCTTAGAACAGCAGAACAACAAGGCTTCATGTTTAATCGTCCTCTCCACAAGAAGGTTTCTTTCTTTAATAAGGGTGTACATCGGATTCACCGCCGTATGATTAAGGATAAGATCGAGAAGAGAATTGGATACCTCGATAACTTTAGACGAGAGAACGCTACTGAGGATAACCCAATCCTAGGTGGTATCAGAAACGAGCACGAAGCATTTGGATACCATGCTCCTTGGAAACAAGAGACACTGCCTTCAGCAGAAGCTACTGCCTCAGATTTCTGGGGTATCTACAGAGATGATCCTAACATGGCGAGAGGTTGGAGAGCTGCGGAGATCCATCAGATTGCTTATAACTATGCTAGGAATCATGGACACATGGAACTTCTAGAAGAGAACCCAACTCTTATTCCATACTTCTTTATTGTAGCAGAGGTACAGAAACTACAGAGAGAAGCTATCCTGTTCTCTCGTGAGGGATGGCGACCTAGGAACATCACAGAAGAAACAGCGAAAGAGAATCCTGACCGCAAACGTGGATGGTACGTCATATCTAGAAACAAGTGGCTGGCAGAACTTAGTAACCTTACGAGAATATCTCGAAACGTGAGGCATAAAGTTCGGGATAGGTTAACTATCTTTAAAGACGCAAACCAATTAGCTGTGGCTGGGAAGATTGATGAGGCGATGGCATCTCTTGAAGCTTTAACTAAGATCTATAATCCAGAGACAGGATCTGGTGTTCTATTGATGCCGACAGATATCCATAAAGAGCTTACAGTATATGGAGAAATGGGAGCCGCTGCCAAAGAGAACTTAGCTATCAGTGTGAATGGTGAGATCGATGGGACAATAGAATTTTCGGATCTCGTTAGAGAATCTGGGATATACCATTCCACAGACTTTATGCGGTTTGTCTTGGGTGAGGTCTACATAGAAACAGTATCGAAATACCTAAAGAACTGGAACAGTGGTAACACAGATCTAGATGATGGGTATAAGTTGATGGCTAACAACCCCAACCTTTGGGAACTTGGGATTCTTCCAGCAGATAAGGTTCGTATAATGGAAAAAGCCTTAGATGAGATTGTAACTACAGAACAATGGGAAATTGATTTAACACCAGAGAAGATATTATCTCAAGATGAAGATGGTAAGATGCTCCACAAGCTTAATACTCTTTTAGGTAATGAAGTAGAAGTAACCTCAGTTGTTGGCGGTAAAAAAGTAACCATGGTTCAACGTAACGCTTTAGCACGAGCACTTGGTGGTATTCTTGTTCGTACTCCTTCTGAAATTAAAGGTAATCTTAAGATCGCTCTGACGAAGCAATCCGCACTAATGTTGTTTGCTACTATACAAAATAGTCAAACTCATGTTGATCTTGAGAATGCTTCGAGAACTAATAAGGCTATTAGAACTAAGTGGGATGAGACTACCGGCAAGATGGTTTATGCTGAGCCTCAGTCTCGAAGAATGAAGAGAGCTCTCGGCTTTAGTATGCAGCCTCAGATTGATAGAGCTATCTTAGATAGTGAAGCATTGATGCTGGTTATCTCAGAAGCTGAGAATAGAATGCCAGCTGGAAAGCATAAGAGATATCTGGTAAAGGATAAGAAAGAAGTTGCAGGTCAGCCTATGACGCTCCTTGACTTGCACTCCTATGCTATGGGAGTCTCTGAGAATGGTGCTTTAGGCTTTGGGTCTGCATGGAAAGAAGCACACTTCTCTCCAATCCTACAGGTTATCCATAGGTTTGATACAGAACACCTAAACGATTACCAGACAGATTTAATTACAAAACTAAAGAATCTAGTAGCAGATGCGAGGAAGACTGACGAGGACAGTTATGCAGCAATGGCTAAGGTTATTGCTCTTAGTTCTAGATTAGTCTATGGACAGAATAGAAAGTATATGTCCTTCGGAGATCACAACTGGCAGCAGTTCTTAGATCCTGATATCTATGGGATTAATATCGAGGGTCAGTCTATTGATATAGGTGTTGAAGCGGCGAAGAAAAAGATCTCTGCTGATCAACTGAGTCAGCTTGGGTACGAAGCAACTCTGTTATGGTCTGAGATCAATGGGCATATGTCTGAGCAGAGTTATGTAAGAAACAACCATATGTACTGGGATGCACGATCCTTTGCGTGGGAGTATATTAATGTAGTTGAAGATGAGATGATAGATACTACCACGGAGGATGCTTCTGCTTCTGAAGCTCCTAATATACATACGGTCATTGATCGTATCCGTGGAAAGCAGGAAGATTATAAGAGGAGTCCGGGTAAGGTATCTGCGGTGACAAGTTCTATTAGAGAAGATTCGCCTTACGTAATTACAAAACTCGAAAGGCAGCTTGCTGAAGAAACTGATGAGGGTAAAAAACTAAACCTCGAACAGAGAATCGCAACACTGAAGGCAGAGAGAAAAGCTAATAAAGAAAATCCTTTAATTCAAAATGCATTAGAGATCGGAAATAGTATTGATGATGTAGTAAGAGTCTTCTTCTCTCAAGACGAAAGACCAACATGGGATGAGTTTAAGACATCTGACGATAAGCATATAATTCAAACTGAAGAAGAGTTTAATAACTTTATGGATCAGCTTGATGACCTGAAGAAGAAGTTTGAGAAATCAAACGAAGAAGTTATTTCTGAGAAGTTGCTGTTGATGGACGAGGAGATGGGTATTCGGGGCGAGTTTGATATTATGACCCGTAATCGTAAGACGGGCGAAATAGCTATCTATGATGTGAAGACAAAGAGAGGCGACAGTGAGGTCACTACTGAAAACAAAGACTACTGGACAAAGCAGCTTTCTCTCTATAGTATGCTTCTCTTCAATTCGTTTGGTGTAAAAGCAACACGCCTCGGGGTAATCCCAATCCGTGTAGACTATAGTTCTACCGAAAGTGATATCACTACTCCTCATGCTAAGGTTGATGAAATTATCACAGTAACGGAACAAGAGGGGTTTACTATTACTCTAAGAGATGGTAGTGAAACCCAAGCAACTTTCCGAGGAGATAAGTCTGTAAGTGGAGATCGAGCAGCTAGTGTTGAGGCTGGTTGGGACATGAAGGCTACTGATCCTCAAGCAGCCTTTATATCTTGGCTTAAGAGTAAGGGTTTATGGGATCTCACTAGGATAAAAGATAAGGCTGGAGACTCTCAGATTGATAATATTAGAAGGCTTAGAGAACAAAGGGGTGAAGACTCTAGCGACGAATCAGTCTTACAGGTACTTGCTACGCAGGCAATAGAGACAGCCCTAAGCGATCAATTGAATATTCCAGACTCACGCATAGAACTAGAAACATTAGGTGAGATTAATCCTATGGAAGTTGAGCACAACATAGTCTCGCTGAAGAATCGAAAGAAGATTCGTGGAGAGAACTACCATCGAAAGCATGAGCGAATGCAGGAGATGGCTAGAGATACTGGCTTTGCTCCTATGTCTCAACTCAGCGAGAACATTCAAGATATGGTAGACGCTGGCAATCTTGATGAGAGACAGGCCAGACTCATGAGAAAAGCTTTAGTGAATCTCTACTTATTCAATCCTGCAACTCTAATGAATATAGATCTTAAGTTTATGAAAGAACTACGTGGTGGCTCTATCGAGACTGCTCGTAGTGGTAGAAGAACTATATCTATCGGTGGTCAGGCATTAAGGGCTGGAGACAAGCTTAATCCAGTACTCGTATTGGCACACGAGTTTAGTCATCAGGGTGCTATGAATTACATTATGACTGATAGAGCAGCCTATAAAAGATTCGAAGCCTTGATGCACCAGAAGGGTGAGTCTTTAATTCGAAAGCTTACAATTGCTTGGCACGGTGGTATTGAAACAACTGAGACTACAGCTGAAATTGAATACTACATGGAAAACGTAGATGAGTTTATGGCTGCGTTAGGTTCGTATTTCATTATGTCTGACTTCGATACACTAATGGATACCGATTTTACTTCTGAAGAACACGAAGTTCTTAAGAGTTCTAGGAATTGGCTTAGCAGAATCTTCTCTTATATGCGAAGAATCTTTGAACAGATTGGATCTATCTGGAGATCAGAACTACAGAATGACGAAATCAATGCCATGATGAATAGACTGTTTGGCTATGACTTGGCTAACAATGCTCATATCCTGCCACCAAAACAAGCAGTACAAGCTGATTTTAAGTTAAATCCTAAAGCTCACGAGCGTCATAATACTGTACAACCAGAGGATGCTTTTAAATATCCTGATAAAACCTTCGAGGCTATGGTCGAAGAGTACGAGGGCTTTGTAGAAAAGGGTGTGGATAACTTAACAGAAGAAGAAGTACAACGGCACAATAAGCTACACCAGATTATTCAACCAGAGATTGATCAGGCTATGGTCTTAGAAGGAATCCTTCCCGAGAACCAGACTCTCATGGAGACAGGATTAACTAGATACCAATACTTCTCAGCTAAACGAAAACTACTGAAAACATATGGTAGAGAGATTGAGAAGATTGGACCTAAGGGGAAAAAGAAAACAGTCTTGGATATAAAAGCCATGAGGCAAGGAATACGTACTGGAGCACTGGATCTGAACGTTATAGAACAGCAGGCTGCTATGCAATATCTTATTGAGAAGTTTAAGGATAGTACAGGACAGGGTAGAGGATTTGGTAATCAGGTTTCCAGAAAGAGTGCTTCTTGGTTTAACAAAATTCTCTCTAAGGTTTGGGGAAGCGGTCCTCATAATACAGCAAAGAGATTCCTTATTGGTGGACTGGTGGGTCCGTCCGGAGCAAACGCTACATACAATGCTATGCATATTATTCCTGTATGGTTTACAGCTCTCATGGATGATCAAGTAGTTTCTACCATGTCTAGCTGGACAAGCCTACAAGGAACAGCGTCCCTTAGTCGTAATATAGAAAAACTCCGAGTTCACCAAAACAGTATTACTGCAAACTCAAAAGACATTGACAAGATCTTTGGTGGTATCTGGAGTAAGGTTCGTGGTAAGATTAATAGAAGCAAAGGTGAAGCTATGAAGAATCTTCACTTGGCTATTTTAAGAGCAGCAGAGTTTGACGAGGTAAACCTTCTAGAAGAAATTAAGGGACCATCTAAAGAAGCATTTGAAGCTTTAAGTGAGAAGGATCAAAAGATTGTTCTTGAGAAGATGGAGAAGATTGCGGCTGATATGAGAGATTTTATGACGCTTTTAATTGAACGTCGGACAGAGATTGGAGACTGGGGACAGGCTGCAACTAATATTATTGGATGGAAGTTTAGTGAATCTACAGCAGAAGTTATGGCTGATGGTCCTTCCTTAAGAGATGGCTTAGCAGACATGTTCAGAAATATGATGGAAGACAGTGATTATATCGATCCAATTACTATGTTCGCCTTAGAGTTTATTCCAGACTTCGGTAATGCTGAAGCCATGCATGCTGATCTAGCAAAACTAAATCCTGCCTTTAGAAAAACCCTGCTGAGGTTTATTGCTCATGTGTCCGATGGCGATAATGTGCAGCTGAGATGGCAAGGACTAACACCACCCAAGTCTAAACTTAATAATGCTAAGGCTGCCGAAGATCGGGCTTTAGACTTTGAGCATAATTTAATGGCTCGTTTAGAACGTAACGATGCTGTCGCTGTAAGAGCAGCCGAAGAAGGTATCCATGAGTTCATGTTGCAGATACAAAGAGGAAACATTACTTGGGCAGACTTACAAAAGGCTGGTGTTGATATTACTGCAATGCGTCAATCTCATAATGATCTTATTACTGGTGTAAATACTAAGAGCTATGCACCAAGACTTATGAAACTTTACAAACCCGGTAAGTCTGAACGACATGCTAAAGCAATAGGGTGGCTCCCACCAGAAGGTCGAAGAGCACAGTTTACATTCGAACAGTTTAATAACATGCAGAATCCTATTGATGCTCATGTGCATAACTTAATAAATAGATCCTCGTTACAAATGTACTTACCAAACGATGCTTGGTTTGTTCCTAATATGACATTAGCTGCGAGAAGGTATAATGTTATTGCTGAGAACGTGGTGGCACAGCCTGTTACTTTGATCAATGATTATATGCGTGGTACAGCTGATGAAACCACAGAGATCATGATGATGATTGATAACTATGATATCTATGGAACTATTGGAGATGCACTCAATCTCTTTGCGGAAACCCATCAAGAAGCTAGTTGGAAAAATATGGATGGATCAGATGTTGATCTTGAAACCGTGGATAGTATGACATCTTCCATTACTACTCTACAAGAAAAGTACAGGTATATACGTGGAGTAAGACAGACGGATCATGTTGATGATGCTTGGAAAGACTTCTTTGTAGAAATGGCTCCCGGCTTGACCAAGATTGCCTTCGGTGGTAACTTGGCTATGGCTACGCTTGCAGTTGAGTATGCAATGAATACTTTAACATCCGTTCTTGGTCCTCAGGGGTGGAGGGGGTTCTTTAAATCTTTAACGGCATTAGTTCCTGCTGCAATCGGTACTAAAGAGTATCAGGAAGTAGCTCGGGATCTAGTAGATCTTGTGGGTGTGATGACTCAAGCTCATGTGCCTGAGTATGATCGTCCGCTACTTAATGCTAAGACAGGTAGTAAGACACTTCGTGGAATCAGTGCTGGTGTCAATGGGTGGGGCAATCAGATGATGCGTCCTTCACAGTGGATCATGGAATCTATAGCTGTAGCTAGAGCACAGATATTCCGTAAGTCTGTATTCCATCTCCTGCAATCAGAGAAGCTTGATAAGCTAGTAGCTGTATTAAACTCAGGAGATAAAGAATATCAACTGACTCGTACGATTAAACGAGAGGGTGAGGTAAACTTCCAGCTAGATGAAGAAGGACAGCTTATGGAAGGTAAGTTTAAGCAGTCAGATATTATTGTACCTGATCCGGATGCCTTAGAGAAAATCATAAAGGATGTTGGGATCAACCCTAGGAAGTATGGACGAACTATCTTTTACATGCTTAGAGCAGGCTTCTTAGATTTTGAGAATTATCAGGATCTCGTTGGAGTATTAGATATTATTAATACCAAGAAGGACAAAGGAACCTATAGTCCTATGAGGATGTACAACGAACTAACTAAGACAGAATCCGCAGGTAATAGAGAAACATATCATACCCGACTTGATGTTATTGGTGGACTCAAGATTATGGAGAAGGCGTATATCAATGAAATCTTAGTCTCTCCAAACCCATTTGACATTAATACAGATGATGCTAGAGCTGAACGATTGTTTGAAATCTATCGTCGATATAGCATGCTCTTCAATAGTCAACTCGTTATGAGAAACTCGAACCAGATGGGACTAGCTGCGATTGCTGGAAGAATCACAGCAATGTGTGCTCTAGATATGATGTATATGATGCTACTTAGATTAGCAAATGGTGATGACCTAGATGATCTCTTGGATGAGGTTGATGAAAGTCCTTGGACATTCTTCTTAACCTACGGAGCCAGACTTCCTATATTTGGTAGATACTTCAATATGGTTGGTGAATTCTCAGTAGCGATGCTTGAGGATAATCCTACTCTGAGAACTCCCGGCGCGTTCATCTCATTGGCTGGTGCTGTAGCTACCCTCAAACAACTGAGAGAAATGTTTACTAAACTCTACTCAGGAGAGATGACTACTACAGATGTAATTAATGCTACGAGAAATATGCCCTTCTTGGGGGATGCTATTATTCGTCTTACAGCCCACTCCTTTGGCTCCTCTCCATCCAGAGGTGGAAGAGGTAGAGGTGGTAGAGGAGGTATGGGTGGAGTAATCTCGAATACTGCCATGAAGATCGATTATACCATTGATGATTATATGAGGGCACTGATTGAGGAGATAGGAATTAGACACCCTCAGTGGAAGCAGCAATTAATGGCATCCCAGAAACTACAGGGATTCGGCAGTCCTATGTCTCCCGACGATGCCTACAATGCCCACAGAGGCCCAGAGAGCCCCGTACAGCCCGAGGAAGCTCAACAGGTACCTCAGCCTACCCCGGAGCCTGTAGTGTCTGAGACAGCCCCTCAGGACGTTATAGAGCAAATAGGAAAACAGGCCACATCTTTGAGCCTGCCAGAGAGCGAGCAACTCACATAGGATCGACTAGGGGGTCACGAATTTGTCTGGGGCTTGGTAAGGGAACACATTGTGTGTTTCCCCCCGTAGCCCATGAAATGGGCAGAAAGGAATAGTATGCTAAGCTATTTCATCATTGGTGCAACCATTATCATACCATTCATTGGTCTGATTCTGCTTGCAAGGACACTCGGTACTGACTACAAGTACAGGGATCTTGACGCAGAGGATAAGCCTCTGGTCATCCGTGGTCAGGGTGACTACCGCAAGGTGATCCGGCCCAGCGGGGTGGTCACGCCCAAGCGTCGGTGCTGGTGGTGTAGACACAGGGGACTGCTTCTGTACGTTCTTTGGCTTGGGGTAGTAGTACCTCTACTCACCACTGTGGGTGGGCTCTGCGCTATGTGGCTAGCAGTCCTCTTACTCAGAGAGTAAGCACAACCCCAACCCTAGCTCCCTTAACGGGGGGCTAGGGCTTTCGATGCATGATCGTAGTGATCGTGCTTTGCTAGAGCAGGCACTAAAGGTTGCTATCGAATCCTGTTTAGTGGTATGTGATAATCGCGTGCCAGATATGGATTCTTCAAGCGAATGTAGTGTGCTGGAATTCTGGTTGATGATGTCTCAGGAGGATCGAAACCTCCCGATAGATTGCATGTGCGTCTTGATTAAGACGAAGCGATGCAATTACCATCGATGGTTCTACAGGCTTACGTCAATGCACGAAAGTTTGAAGAACAGCCAGCTGCATGCGAGTGGTGCGGTGAGTAAACTACTCATCCATAACTATGAAGCGGCAGATGGCGATGTGTCAATCTCTATTGTCCGGTAGAATCAATCTAGCAAGGCATGCCTGACAATCCTCAATGTCGTGAGACATAGGGCGGATCGGCGTACGAGGCTCATACGTGTCAACAGAAAGAGCCAACTATCCACACTCTAGTGTGGGCTGTCGTGAGCGTCACGACAAAACCCCAGCTTCTTTAACGAGATGCTGGGGCTTTCGGTCTATTCACTATAGACCAGTTCTTGAACTAGATTTACCCCCAGGAAGGGAAAAGAACCTAGGAAGAATAACCGTTAGAACTGTAATCAACGGTGTGTTTGCAACTACTTAAATGTACTTGTGAGCAATTTCCTGTGAGTTTAATGTTGGTATGTCCAACAACTGCACAGGTATGTGATGCATTATTAGGAGACTCTTCAATGAGTGCATCAGATAAATCGGGTGTGTGTCTACCCCCTGAATGGCAATCGCTTATTCAGAAACACACACGTAGGCACCTGCTGACTCCAATCAGCGGGAAGACGAGGAGCGTCGATATCGATGCTGCGTTTCGTACGGGTGATGTCCGTACGGATAATCCCAAGTGTACTGAGTTCTATCAGCAAGGGATTGCTATTGACGCTCTCAAAGAGCGTCCCTCGTTGTACCCGCATCGATTGGAAATTTTGCATGGAGCAGCGGAATCGGCACTGAGTATGTGGTTGGAAACCCCTAAGGGTAATCCCACGATTCAGTACCACCACCTCAGTCCTCCCACACTGGAAGGACTGTGGACTCCACGGGTCAGTCGCCGGACTGATCTTAATCCAACACCTCTCGCCTTGGAGGCCGCTCAGACGTTGAGTGAAACTCCCTTCAGGGTGAACACAGAGGTGAACAACCTGTTTTGGCAGGTTCGCTCGCAGATCCCATTGGGTGAGACCGAGAACACAAGGTTCTCGGCTCAAGAGAGCTTCTATCCTTACCGCCTTCGGGCAATGTCGCTTGCGACAGAGGGTAATGAGTTCTACATTGCGATGTCGATCTTTTGCTGGGCTTTGCGTATGTACGCGAAGTCCGCAGGTACGCTTCATCCGATGTACGGCCTTCAGTGTCGTGCGATGATGGAGCTGGCGTATACGGTCCCTATTGACAACCAGAGCTGGGTGTTCTTCCGGTCTTGGTTGAAGAGGCACTTCGCGAAGAAGGCTTCTATCAAGGACTGGTGCAGTTCAATCCTGTCCGATCCGAAGGCGGCATTGCTCGCTGGAGCAACTGGACAGGGTGGGTGTGATCCCTACGAGTACCGTGCGGCTGCTGAGTACGCACGACTCGAACGGTTGCCGATGAGGCTCAGGATGTCTCGCTTCTTGATGGAGCTTGATACTGCTGGGTCTGGTCCGATGTTGATCAAGATGATCCTTGACTTGGTTCAAGAGTTGTCGGAAGTCGATGTCACACATGAGGACTGGGATCATCCTCGCACACAGCTTCTGAATCTGATTCGGGAGCTGGGACTGCCGTTCCTTTCTAAACTGCCTAAGGCCATTCTCCTGAAAATCTTGAAGGCTATCTTCAGCCCAAAGACCTATGGAGCGGGAGCCGGTCCAGTGTTTGACGCATTGGTCGGCCAAGAGGGCCTGCGGAAGGGATTCTCTTCTTTGGAGGATCTGAACGGAATGCCCGCTGCTCTACGAAACGCTATGACGCATGGCTGCTCAAGTTACCATCTGGTACACCCACGGGTGAAGACAGCAGCCAAGCAACTCTCAGAAGCTTTCAACAAATGCTTCCCGCATCTGAAGGAAGCCAACAAGAGTGCGCTCAAAGAGTGGGAGAACACTCCTTGGGATCAGCGTTTCATCGGTGGGGATCTTCTGATGTCGCCTTTCCGTTTCTCTGACTCCGATGACTCGGATGTCAAAGGACATGAGGTACCATCTACTGGCAACGGTAAATGGAAGGTCCACAGTACGTATGTCAACCCTGTCACAAAGCTGGAGACTCCGGTTTCCTGCCAGACTGACTGGCCCACACTGACGACCGCTGGCACAGCATTGCTGGGCCGTCGCTTGCACAGGTGGGATGCTATCCATCGATGTCAGACTGTCCTGAACTACAAGGACATGTCTGTACACGGCGGGAACATGTATGGAATCCATGATGCCGGTGGTGCAGCCATCGGTGATGCTCCTACATATGTGAGGGCTGATTCTCAAGCTCTCATTGATCTGTTCCCCGACACATGCAAAAGGATCGGGTTCACTGCTGAATCCCGCATCTGCAACTGAAGCACTGTCGGGGGTGGGGCGTTCCTGCCCCCGACACGCTTCTCTACAAGGAGGTCCAAATGGACTTTACTTTTCCAATCGGGAGGGCACGGTACCAGTGCATGCATGAGACCCACGGGTCTTGTGTCCTCATCACCAATAACGACCCTGAGTCCAACGGTGTGAGTGTACGGGTATTCCCTCAGAATATGTCAGTGGGTTGGTGGTACGCTCCAGCTACTAAGGGATTTGATTCGGAGGCCGCTTTGCAGTGGTTGTCCGAAAACAGTGTAATGGATGTTAATCCCGTACACGGTGATCCCATGCTGGCTACCCTGCCCGGTGTCTTTACGACACAAGAGTGGACTCAGCTCATCATTCTTAATGATGTGAAACCTTCACCAGAAGGCTTGAATTATTGTTATGAGATCACTCTTCGTCATCCTGCAACTGATCAGACTTTCACTAGGAAGTTCACGATCTCAACGCAATGGTGGATGACACTGCTGACTGAACTCTATCCCGGCTCCAAGATCCACAGAAGCGAGGTGGAATACCTCCAGTGGAAGAAGGACAAGGCGATGAGCGCGGTCGAGAAGCGTCGAAAGACGCTGGCAGAAGCCAAGGCCCTACGTCCTTGATCTAAATCTAAACGGACCCCTCCGGCGGAAGCTGGGGAGGGTCCAATCCCCTTCCGGGGAGAGATAATAGAGAATAATTTATTCATTCTCACTACGAACACCACGGAAGAGTGGAGTTAAGTTTAGGTATAGGGGTATATACTGTATAGTGTATCTAAAGGTGTACCGGGTATACCATATATAGTAGGGCGGTATAGGTGGAGTACATAGTATACCTAGGGTAGAGAGTGTAATATATATAAGGGTTACTTAAGTACACCTTAGTATACCCTAGATCTACTCCCAATCTATATTATATATCACTATCTAGAGGGGTATATGGCAGCAAAGCTGCCCTTTGGTCATATGTTAGACCGGAAGTACATATGATTGTGCTGGGAACGACCATAGTCTACCCATGTGGGTCCACTTGGACGTACCCTGCTCTTTTCCCTAGTCCGGATGGAGGTGCATTATGGCACTCCCCTATGAGGTGACCGCTGAGCAGATCAAACGAGCCAATGACCATGGCATCAACCTGTCTCAGGCCCCTAAGTCGAAAGACTATTCCCAGACGGAGACTCACCAACTCCACAACATCGTCAGCATGGCCCGCTCCGCCACCTCGGTAGACGCGGCTCTCGCTGAGCTGGACCGCCGCAAGGCTAAGGCTGAGGCTAAGGCTAAGGCTAAGACCTGACCAACCAGACCTCGGAACGAGGCGTGGAGTCCGCTACATACAGGACGCACGCCCGTCCCTCAGGTACACCCGCCAACATGGGTGTACCTGAGGGACGTAAGTCCAAGGCACAGGTACCCTAACCTGTCTAAACAAGGGCATACTACAGGCCCAGCCTAAATGGGGCTCGTGTATCTGCCGAGGTACACGGGAACTCCCAGCCGCTTGCGGTGAAAGGGCCGACACTAAGGATAGGGTTCCATCGCGTGCGGTGGACCGGTACATCTTGGCACAACGGATGCTAAGGCAAGGCCCCCACATGGTACCGTGTGGGAAACAAACCTGAATCTGTCCTCCCCCAGTCCTGCTTGTGAGGCTCGATGAATAATCGGGTATGCGATCAAGTAGGACCGTCCATGACGAAGGTGGGGGAGCGGCAGGTTCACCATTTGTACCCAAGGGATATCAGAGGTGTATACGTAGCGGTCGCCCCGTGAGTATGCAGTTGTGACTGAATATACCTTGGATTGCTAGGAGGTAAAGGTGTTGCAAAGCAACGTGAGCACCCAGCTAGGGC
>Ga0098061_1000146_pt1 | contig 30528 bp, 30 predicted proteins | sample 22_taG_FD_92579 | JGI IMG/M metagenome (GOLD analysis project Ga0098061, IMG submission 92579) | Marine viral communities from the Subarctic Pacific Ocean - 22_ETSP_OMZ_AT15343 metaG | ecosystem: Environmental > Aquatic > Marine > Oceanic | place: Subarctic Pacific Ocean | collected 2015-01-20
CGGACAAAGGTGTCCAAAGGACAGTCCTCGCCAAAATTGCGCTTTGGGCTTAAGAACCCGGGCTTGTCGCCAAGGTTGTAGTGGAACCAAAACTCCCGAAAGGGATCGCCACCAGCGTCTGGAACGATACGGATCGTCTGATCGCCGTCTTGCGGCTTCCAGAACCACCGTTTACCGTTGCCTTTTGATTGCAGCGCAACCTGCTTCTGCTTCATCTTTTTCAAATCTAATGCCATTTTATTTTCTCCTTAAAAATTATAGGCTGGGTGGTTTTCCCAGCCCGCACTATAAGTATACCTCATTCTGAGCGATTGTCAACTATTTTTTCACCCTGAATGAAGTTTGTGTATGCTTCGACATATGTAAAATTTTCCTCATACGTTGTCGCCGTTATATCATATGATACACTAGTGAACTCAGACTGTCCAGCGTTTTTTACCTGTGTGCTAATTTTATTTAAAAGGTTTTTCTCTTTGTTTAGCGTCTCTTCGCCAAAGGCAAAATAGAACTGCTTTTCACGAAGATAATCCAAATCAAAAAAATACTTTTCTTTTCCAGTCTCCATACAAAATATACCAATGGTACAGATCCTATTAATTTCGCGTGGGGGCGATATGTTACTCATAACAGATTCGCTGTTTTTAAAGTAGTTCACCATATGAAAAGATTTGGCAATAAATGAATTGATTCTCTGACGGTATTCCACAATTGATAGATTTCCTAAAATGTTGGCTACGCGGTGGTCATCAATTAGAATGATCTTTTCAAACAGCGCGGATCTGGCGTATTGCTGTAATATGTTGAACGTAACCTTTTCCTGCAACCTTTCTTTTTCGCTGAGCAAGTCTAAGTCTGAGCGGATATATACAACATTAATTTTCAAATTCTTAAATTGTTCCAGTGTGGCCAAGATGGAACCGCCAGGGACTTCATGGCCACTGCAAAAAAAGAATAGGCGCTTGTCAACTTTCTTTACAAGCCGCGAAAAATTAGGCGTCTTTTCTTCTGCCTCTTCTGCGGTGTTGCTATCTGGTAGGGCATAGCAATTGCGGCCCGTGACCCCAACGTCTATATAAAAAACGTTATACTGGGGGTGCTCGGCCAATTGGCGCGCGATGCCGCAACCGATTTTACCAAAGCCGATTATGTCCATTTTATCTTCCTCATTTCGCCAAAACTCTTGCCGGCTTGAGTTGAAATACTGAACTCTCCTAAATCAGTCTGCGAAAACACTTCAAACACCTTTGTTAATAGTCCCTTATCTTCCTTTGCCAAGTCAATTACTAGCGAATCGTGAATCATAAATGCTATATGTGACTTGGAGCCCTTAAGCAAGTCATAGACCTTAATTGCCTGTCTTAAAACCATATCTGCTGTCGTACTTTGGATCAAGTAGTTCAAAGCGTGAAAGTCATCGGCCTCTATCTCTCTGCCAAACGGCGTCTTTACTATTTTACCATCCCAGTATTTTTCTTTAACGGCTATTCGATCATATGATCGGTTTGCCAAATAATCCTTAGAGTCTGGATTGTACAGCCAAGCAAAGATACGCTCCTTCGCCTCTTTTCTTGTCACGTATCCACGAAACACGTTTTTAGCATTCCAATCGTGTATGTCTCCCTTTGGCTGCTCTTTATCCATCAAAGATAACAATGTCCTTAGCTCAGCAGCGTTGAAATCTAGTTCTACAAACAAATCATTGTTTGGCTCTATAGCAGAGCGAAATTCTTTCTTAAGCGTCAGAATGGGAAAAGAGTTTGGCTCGGTCGTAAGTCTGCCAGTTTTTGTGCCAAAAATATTGTATTTAATACTTTTTTCAATCTTTTTAAGCCTTTTCAAGAAGTTTCTAGTTGCTAACTGATGGCTTAATCCGTTTAATTTGTCTGTTTTTAAATTTAGCGGCTGTGTTTTTATATCTTCACTAAGAGCAGCCAATTCCAGTAGAAAATTATAGTTTTTTGGCCTGTCGTAGTTATCCAAGACATACTTCGTTATCTGATTCTTTACTTCGCAGAAATCTAAAAGAAAATGTTGTGGTACCAAGTCATATATGCAGTGCTCTTTTAGTGAAATTTTCGCTTGTATAAAAGCGTTCAAATGAGCTTTCCACTTGCCTGTTATTTCTTGCCACTCGCGCCGTAAATGCTCTGGGCACACATCGTGAATGTTTTTTCCATCGCAGTATAACTTTGCAAACTCAACACCCGATGGCGCGTCGGCTCTATATTCCCAAGTGCCACTTAAATTCTGAGGGAACTCCTCGCAAAGAGAGCCGCTTGCATAAACTTTTTTGCACTTAGCTGGGTAATCAAATGTTTGAAAAATCATTAAAACTCTAACAGGTCAGGAATAAGTATAATACTTTCTTCCCTGATTGTCAAGCTCTTATTTATCTTGGTGGCCTTCAGTGCAATGGCGCCCAGAGCATATTCAACATACTCAATTGCCATAGAAATTAGATATTTGTTATCAGGCAGACCAGCTAGGTAGATGTGGTGTGCTTTGTTGGCTATTCTTTTTAGCTTTTTAGAGCCGACTGGGCTTTTCTTCTCTATGTTCCTGATTTCAGCGTACCACTTTATCCACTTTTTTTCCAGCAATTTATTTGGCGCGCCTCTTTTAATAAAAACTGACTTGTTTGCAATGATTTTTACATACTCTGGATTTTGCGAAATAAAATCGTTATACATATCAGTAATAGTATTAACAAAGCTGGTGCTCTTTTCTTTGAAGTTGCCATAGTTTGCAAAAGGGGTGAAAAGCTTTGAAAATACATCTTCTATTTCCACTTTATCAAAAGTTGTCCCTGCATATTTTGGTAGCTGCCAAACGGAAATATACGGCCACATCTTATCAGAGGTTACATCGGCAATTGCTCGCCAAGGAATGTTTGGATCGATCTTAAAGCCGTGCATATTCAGAGCATATTTAAATAATTCAAAATTTGGGTCTTCATAAAATTTAATCTTTTCCTGATCAGAGGTTATATCTCCGTCAAACAAGTCATACACGAGGCCGCTGCTGTATGGAGTGCTAAATCTGCTTTCCATAAAACCGGCAAACGTTACCGTTAAGTCTGTGTTTGTTATATATCTTTTAAAGATATTATAAAAGTCATCAATGTTTTTAATGGCAGAATCATTAGCATAAAAAGATAGTTCCGTTTCTGTAAAACTACTATAAATCTGTTCTAGGTTGTTCTGGAAGGCTTGATTTCTCTTGTTATATCCTTTTGCTATTTTAATCTGTTTGATCAAACTATCTTTTGGCTTGTAGCGATTTTGAAAGAGCTTTTCAACGTCGACCAGCGCAGAAACAATAAAGAGGGGGATTGTTTCCTGTCCCGGTTCACCTAGAAGATCTCTAAGGCCGGCAACAACTGAAGAGTCTTTCTTCGACCAACCGTCTTTTGGATCTTCTCCACATTCTGGCTCTTTCTCTTTTCCTTTAGATTTTCCGTGTAATTCCAGAAGCCTCCTTAGCATATCTTCTTGCAGCGGAGTATTCTCAATGCCAGCGACAAGGCCGTGACGGCTCACTTTTCCGTAAAGCGGATTACGATACCAAGTGTCAATTGAGTTGGTTTCAAAGTCATTATACGCCTGCCTGAAGTTTATTCGGTCTTGGTATAGCTGTTTCGCAGAGGCGCCTTTTTCTATGTTGGAAATATCCCCAAATTTATCAATAATTGATTGTTTTACAGCTTCTTGTTTGGAAACTATAGACTGCTTGACTTCTGTCTCTTCTTCAAGCTTGGCTAAATTGAATTCAATTTCCAACGTCATTTATTTTCTTCCTTTTCGTCTGCTTTTTTAAGTGCTTCTTTGCGTTTCTTTTCATACTCCGTAGCTTCTTTTTGATTCATACACCTACCATTCGAAAACAAGCGGTCTGGTGAACACTTACACTTCTTTTCTTTTTCATTCCAAGTAGCATTAGCCCCTTTGCACTCCCCCTTTGATGTCGGAAGTTCACTGGCGCGTCTAAACTCTACTTTTTTCGAAAAATAGAGGTTTGCTATTTTTTCGTCTAAAATCAAATTTTCAGTAATGTATTTAACAATATTATGTTCTGCGTGGATTCCAAACTTAGCCTTTTTCGCTTTCAAATCCTGTTCTGGTTTTTTGTTTTTCTTTCCGTCAAAGTTGTGGCCCATATTAACGCCGTGTACAGAAGTAGTATACTGCCCTACAGAAATCACGTCTGTTACAGAATCAATTCGATAATAACCTCTAATGCCCGGGTCGTCTACGTCGTCTATTCCCAAAGGATTATGAGAAATGACGAAAAAACGGCCTTTGTCAAAAAGATTGTTCCCGATCATCGTGGGGCTGGCTTGATATGGCTGTTTCAAGAATTTTGCGGCGCTGTCAACTAAGGTGTCTAGCCACAGCGCAGTTCGCAAAGCTGAGTTATCCATATACCTGAAGTCTATTTGTCTAAGGATCCCGCGATCTTCACCCACTATCAAATGGTACATCCCGTCGCTGTGATCTTTCCATCGGTTAAATGTGCGTTGACCCATGTCTGTCATTAAAGGGCCGACAGCCTCTGTATCATTGACGCTTGGGCTGGATTTTTGTCTATAATAAAATAGAGATGTGTCTGTTTCGTCATCTTTCTTTTTAACTTCCATTGCTAAAGCCGCGAGCGCATTATGTGACGCTTCAGAATCCTTGCTCGGGTCTTGCGACAATGCCGCACTTGCCCAACGAGACCTCCAGCCTGCCGTGCCGCCGATTTGATATGGCTCTTTGACGATGTTTCCGAAGTTTGTGTTGGGTGATTGCAGTGCGTTGGGCATTAAATCGTATACCACACTATCCATAAAATTGCCAAATGTCCACTTGCTTCTGCCAACAGACTCAACATGTTTGAAGAACCACTCTTTGTAAACGCCCACCTCGATTAAAACATCACCGATATTAACCCACATTTCCTTGTCTAAGGCGCGAATGATCATGTTTCCAAATGCGACGGTCGGCATAATATTTCGTTTCTCTTCTCCTAAAAGCTCAAACATCGCCGATATTAGAGCTTTAAGCGGAAAAAACATAAAGTTACCAAAAGTACGATCAATTTGTCCCAGCCCACCAGTGTCCTCGTCTGCGCCATGGCCACAGTTTGTCAAAGCGCACAACATGGCATGCAACCTCTTCTCCAGTTCCTTCTTGTAGTCCACTCCAGTAGCCTTAATATCGCCGCCATTCAAGAGTCGCAAAATATATTTTCCTGTTACTTTTTTCTTTTTAATTATAGCAGATATTTCATCTACGACATCTTCTAAGCTGAATTCAGATTGTTTTGATATCGCAACTCCGCTCTTTCTAAGGTATTCGCTTAAAGCCTGCTTTGATGCTCCGGATGAGCCCACCTCTTTTATATCCGATAAAGCTTTAGCCTTCATTGATTTTCTAGATGTAACTGTACTAACCGTGGTATTTAAACCAAAGCTTGGCTTATTGTTCCCGGGAGTGTGGTGTTGTGAAAAGCTGACTTTAAAAAGCTGATTTTCATGAGCAATTATTTCTAATACGATCTGTTGTAGAGTTAGCGCAGTTGCTTTTTTAATTCTATTTATTCTTTTGTTTAAAAATAAAATTTTACCTCTTCTTTCTTTCTTAATTTCTTCTATAAGCTCATCTTCTTCTTTGCGGTTTTCCGCAGACAAAGATTGGCGGCGCCTTTTTTCGGCGCCGGAACAATCGTTAAAAAAGTTTTCGACCTTCTTGGCCTCTTCTTTGAGTTCCTTTAGCTCATCCATCGTTGCTTTGATTGTCTTTTTTTCTACGCTAATTTTACCAATTTTTGTAAGATCAACAATTTCTAGAACGTCATTCTTTTCGCTCTCGGCGTATGCCGTAAACTCTGGGGCGCCCTGATAGCTTACGTTTAAATTAATTTCACCATTTTCGCCAAATTTAAAGTCGTGTTTTGTCCATCTTATATTAAACACTTTTCGCTCTTCTTCTAGAAAGACTTGTCTAACATCAAAAGGCACCAACTCGTCCGGAGTGTCCTTTTTAAACCTCCACCCGTATTCAACAAACAGGTTCTCTTCCAACACCTCAACTGTCTTTAGGCCATCACATTTAGTTCTTTGTCCCTTGGGAATAATCAGTTTAAGGTAATCTTTCTTAGACCAGCCACGCAGTACATCAATTGGGTGTCCTTCGGCAAAGGCTTTCATGCTACTGAAATAAAACTCAACTTCAAAGTAGAAGGAGTTGGCCAACCCCCAACTGGGGAATTCCCTTTTTACCGACATCTGTTTAATACCAGCAGAGCCAATTCTAGCAAACTGATTGTTTAGAATAAACTCCTCGTTTATAAACTCTTCAAAAATGATATCTTTTCTATGCCACGGATTATGATTCTTAGACCCGGGCTTGTCACGAACAGACTCTTCTGCTGGTCGACGCGTCTTAGTAAAAAACGTCATATAAGGTATTAGGGCGGCATGTTGTGCAGGAGTCATATTTAATAAAAACTCCGCATATCTCATTTTTGGGTTTGTCTCAGATAAAAACTTTCCAGCAGCAATCGTAGCATCAGCAAGAATATTACCCACTTTGCCCGCCGATGAAGGCGTTAGTGTCGGCAGTTTTTCCTCAAAATTATTTTTATGTTTGGGGTGAAAAGTTATTAGTTTTCCCCGGGCGTTCTTAAACGATGCATCAACCTTATGCTTTTCAAGTTCGCCATAAATTAACTTTCTGAGTTCTTCGTTCTCTGGTCTATATATCTGACCCAATAGCATTTCTGTTAACCAGCTTTGTGGCGTCAGATTGCGCGGCAAAAAGAATGTAGATTTTTTAGACATTTTTAATATCCATATACTTTTAGAACATCATTCAAAGGGAGGGGAATCTTAACTAAATCGCCCACTTCGACGTGCTGTTCCGTGGGCTTCTTGTTGAACCAAGCAATCACCCACCAATATTTGGAATGACCATAGTGCACATGAGATAGTTTATAATAGCGATCACCAAACTTCCATATATGATTGGCAAAGGTTAATAGTTTTATCTCATCGGGCGTAGGATAATTCATGTCTAGAGTTTCATAATGACGAATGGCATCTCTGTCATCGTATCTTGACTTAAACTCTTTCTTATATCCGATATCGTCATTGACGAGGATATCTGTTTTTTTATACCTTGAATCAGCCATTTTATTCTCCTAAGATCGTGTCCTCGTTATATTCATCTCCAAGTCCAATGCCGGGATCGGCTTTGGCGGCCTCTTCGTGGGCTTGCTTTCGAACATTATATGGAAAGTTTTCATTTCCATAAAATTCGCCATCGGGGGCTGAGTTGTTCCACCCTATTGTTGATTCGTGTAGCGGACTAAAAGAGATGTTAAACCCAATAGCTCGCGGCAATAAATAGCCATATGTGCTATCTTTGTCCATTATAACACCTTTCGATTGGATTCCAAAATCACTAGAGAAGCTGGTGATATATCCCAGCAGCCCCTTCGCTGGATTTTTATGATTAATAAGCAAATTGGCGAATTTAATTCGAACCAGCGGCGGGCTATCAAGAGCCTTTTGCCCAGAAGCATTAACCTCTTCATAGCCCGGGTATAAACTCTTTATAAGCATATTTAACTTTTTCAAATTTTCATTTGCGTCAGCCTTACTAAAACAAGGAATCATTAATCCCAAAGTCACTGCTCGTGTTGTGTTAGAATAAGTTGGAATTGGATCTGCCCTGCCAAAAACAGGCGTTGAATTCCAATTGGGGGTGAAGCTGTCGCTAAACGCTGTTATATAAGCAGGAAAGCTTACGCGCTGAAACTTTCCAAACTTACTAACTAAACCGGCAGTGGTTGGAAAAGTAAAATGAATATCTGAAAAGTCTAAACTATTTCGTAAAGCCACCTCTCCGGTGTCTGCTGTCTTAAGGGTTGGATCTGGCTCTGGTGCGCCGGCGCCGACAGTGCCAGCCCGAGTGTCTAAGCCGCCAATGAAACGAGCTTCGTAACGCTCAGCTTTCTTAGCAAAGTCCTTTCCTAGATTAGACGCCTTTTTTATATTATCCTGCCAGCCCATTGTTTATTTTCTCCTTTACCGTCCGGGTTTTCGATGTTCCATTGCAGCAATACGGCTAGCCGTCCTAGTGTTTTCATCACCCAATTTCTTAATTGCTTTCGTAATAATTCCACCAAACTCATCCAACTTCTTTTTAAAATCAGAGCCGTCTAATTGTTCAGCTAGTGCCGCTTGAATAGCCTCTGAAGAATCCTCTACCGCCTTTGATACCACATTTATCATTCCTTGGCCGGCAGTCGCGGTCATCTGTTTCAATCCCGCGACGGCTTGGCCTTGGGGTAGGCCGGCCATGGCGCCGCCAAGGGCCATTCGTTCGGCGCCGCTTGTTCCAAATGTGCCGGCGAGCATCTTGTCCATTCCAGTCATCCGTTGTGCTAAAGTCCTTTCTTGTGCAGCGCCCATCGGCCCGGGCACACCACCGCCCGCTAATTGATTTGCATCAAAGTTGATCAGCTTTCTAACTTGTGTCGGCCCAAAGCCGGCTTGACTAAAAGCGTTCATATAAGCACGTTGGACGCGTGGGGCGGCGCTCTTCAGCCTAGGCGCTACTTTCTGAATGGATTGAACAATGTAATTCATTCTTTCCGGGTAATCCATCGCAGATGCCTTCACCGCGTCAAAGCTGCCGCCCAGCGAAGTAAGTACAGCGTTTAGTTGTGCGCCGGTCTGTTGGGCTGTGTCGAGATTCTCAAATTTTTTCATGATATCCATCAAGCCGCCCATTTCCATTCCCATAGCTCGGGCGCGCCTCTGGAACATAAAAGCATTCTTTTGGGCGGCGGCATTGTCTAAATTATCATGAAACAGGTGCATGTTGGCAGCCATGTCCTTAAAAATTCGATTAACATCCTGTCCGGTGTTGACAGCAAAGTTGGTCATTGTTCTTCCGAATGTCATTATTTCTCTCGTTGACATTCCCATGGTAGTATCAAAGTCATTTATCATCTTTGTTGAAGTGCCGATCTCAACGCCAAGCCTTTGCCATATCAGTGTTTGATTAAGTAATTGCCCTTGGGTTTTTTCAAACCCTTTCCGCACGCGTGTGGCCAACATTGTTGATAAGTCATTAAATCGGGTTGTGGTCTGCTCTAAGTTGAAGCCCAAGTCTCTAACACGAAGGCTGTATTTAGCTATCTGATTAAGCGCTTCTGATTGTGCCTTGGTGTTGTTGGCAAAAGCAGCGTTACTGTCTGAAAGCTTGACATTAAGCCTATCAATGTATTCTATATAAGATTCATTTGGTCTTGCTTTGCCGGTGTCGCTTTTGGCCGATTTCTTGCCGGCTGCGATGTTCTTTTCTAGTTTAGCTACGGCCCGGGCCGCCTTAGTCTTTTCGGTGCCGCTTAGGCCGCCCATAAGCGCTTTGGCTTTAGCGACCTCGCCATTTTGGATTGCCTCAAGAAATTGCCCGTATTGCGTCAATGCCATTTAATCTTACCTCTGCCCTATAAATAGTTTTCAACAGTAAAATTAACTTTCGTCTTTCGCCGAGTCTTCAAAGAATTTTATCATGCGCTGAAAGAACCAGTCGCGCAGCTTAATCGGAAGGGCATAAAGCTCAAAAAAGTTCCAATTGCCCTTTTGTTTCATATAAAAGAACAACTCATATACGCTGTCAATATACTCACTCGTCAGGCCAAAAAAAGTCTGCCAAAACAGGCACAACCCCCTTGTTTTCGTATTCACAGTTTGTACACACAACTTCATATATAAAATCAATATCTGGTACAATTTGAGAATATTTTCTTTTCAAAAATAAGGAATCGGTGATTGGTAATTTTGAAACAAAGTCATTTATGACCAAAATGTTTTCAGCGCCATTTACTGAAACTATCAGTTGGCGAAGCCGATCAGAAGCTAAAGTCTCTGGTAAGTTATGTTGTGCCTTCTGTTTGGCCCTTGTTTCTATCTCTTCTTCATCTTCGCTAGTTAAAAACTTAAGCTCTACGTTAGCTTGGGTTTTTGGTAGTTTGACGACAAACGTACCTCTGTCGGTGAATTGTACACCTTCTTGGTTGTTCTCTTTTATTCCAACAGCGCCTAAATCGACTGTATGTTTATTGGGGTGATCACATATCGCACACGATATTTGGATTTTATATTCCGAACCATAAGCGTTTTTTCTAGCGTTTATTAAAATAGCGCTTTTATCACCCGGCAATAGAGTATCTGCTTTTACACTTTTTATAAGTAAGCTCTCAACAAGTTTATCTATAATCTTACCCTGTTTTGCATATGCCGTAGACACCAATATGTCTTCTTCTTTTGTCGTCATAAATCCAATTTCAACCTCTTCAACATTATGAAGCGGGTGCTCTTTGGAATAAAACTTTCCAGCAGATGGTAGTTTTACTATGTCGGTTGGTGGTGTGTATTGGTGATTTACTTGTGCGGCTGTCTCTGGTATGTTTTGTTTAAGTCTGTCTTGATTTCTCATTATCTCCTCTTATTTCTTATGATATATCAACTCTGCCCAATCATATGATACCGTAATTGTAATTCCTGTTAAGTCCTGAGAGCTATAACTTACTTCACTAAACTTTGTATCAGTTACGAAAGCGCCATGTAATTTCCATTCTTCGTACATTTCCCCTTCCGGTGTTAGCATCTGAATGGAAACTCTTCCTAGAGAAGTCATCAAATCTCTTTTACTAAGATCTTTTAAAGCGGTTTCATCTATATTATCTGGGTAATCATACGCCCTGTCTAATAGTTTCCCCATTGTAAGGGCCGCGATAGTTTCTTTTACGTCTCTAGAGAATATCTCTCTTATTGTAAAGTTTATTGGATTCCATTTAATTTCTGTTGGGTGATTAAAATAATGATTTAATAATTTGTATGGCGCTGTGGATATTGTGTACGATGGGCGAGACACATTACTTATATAGGCTACAGGAAAATCATTTATTCTTAAATAAAATCTAAATGATTGTTGAGCTTGTGTCTCAATTAATCGGTTATTGGTTAGCATTCTATTAGTAATTATCACTCAGCGGAAAAAACTTCGTGGCTGGCGTAATCAAATGTTAGCGTAACTGTAATACTCATTAAATCTTCGCTGTCATATCCGACATCATCGTAGTTGACTTCCTTAACCCAAGCATTCTTTAAAGTCCACTTTTCAACGTCGCGTCCATTTGAATCGATCGTCTTGATGGCGATGTCGCCCTTGGTCGCGTCGATCGACTTAAGCTTAGAAGGGCTTATTTTCCAACCTTGGTTGTCCATCGTCCATTCTGATGGAGCAACGTAGCCGGCGTCTTTAAACATTTTAAACATTACAGAAGCAACATCTGGGTCAATGGGATCAACAAGTGTAATTTGTATATCGCCGTATTGAACTCTGCCCGGGAATTTAAACTCGTGTGCTAAAAACTGATGCGTTGCGCCGGCGGTTAAAGTCAAGCTTGGCCGGCCGGCAGTTTTGACAACCCAAGCTGGAATGTCACCAAAACTCAGAATAAATTTAAATTTACGCTTTGGCTCAATATTTGGCGTTTGCCACTGAGGTAACGGTGTTGCTTGTTTTGGCATCTACTTCTCTCCTAATACTCCTAGTAATTAGTATTAATCCTCAAATGCTGCTCCAGTATTTGTGATAATAAAGTCAACAGCAATGAATTCAATTGCTCTAGCAGGCTTTAAGAACACCTTTGCGTACATAACGTTGCGATCAATTAGATCATCCGTCGTGGTAGTTTTATCCAGTATCAGTTTATAGTCAGTCAGGCCAAAGCGTGCTTTAACGTCTGCTAAGAACGGCTCTGCTCTGCCGATAAATCTATCCCACGTTTCTTGTACATTCGGCTCAAACAAAATGTCCGAAGCTATTGTAGCAATTCCCTTCTTGACGAACAACATTAATCTACGAACATTAATTCTGTCCAAAGCACTTCTTGTGATTTGAAGTGTTTTCTGCCCAAAGATCACAATACCTTCATTCGGGAAGGAAGCAATTGGATTAATGTTCGCATCATAAAGGGTATCTCTTTCTTTCGAAGTCAATTTTTGAGTTACGTTAATTACCGGAAGGCCGGCCGCGCCGCTTGATAAGCCGCCCCTATTAAAGCCGGCTGGGGCAAACCACGGGGCACGGACACGATCAGTATACGACATTGCGCCGATTCCAGCTACAGAAGGAGGCATAAAAACAACATTGCCGTTGATTGTGTCTCTGATCTGTACCCATGGATAATATGCGCAAGCATAACTTGAATTTAGGCCGCGTGCCTTAAGATTAGTAACTGTTGTAGAAACAGCGCCATAAGCTTTAGCCGTACTATCTTCCTCTGGTGTGAAGTCACCCTTGAGATCAATTACAGCAAGAGCGTCTGCTCTAGACTCAACAGTCTCAATCATGTGGTTGGTTAACCCTTCGTGATAGAGCCCGGGCATTGACATCAAGTTGTATTCAGCAAACTCTGGGTCTCTACAAATGTCCATGGCTTCTTTTGCGCTATTAAAGGCATAATTAGAAAGCTCTGTTTTATCTTCAAGCCCCGAACTTCTAAACTGATCCTTTTCCGTTATATCTAAGCCATCTGAGCCTCCATATAATAGAGCAGTGAATGAATAAATCTCTTTATCCAAGATGTCCTTATATGAGCCCCCTGAACTGGTGCTATTAAGAGCCTTGCCGGCGTTTCTGGAGCCCGGTACCCAATAATAATCGCCGGCCGATGCGGTGATACTGGCCGAGGAAACAATTTCATCAAGTGAAAAAGCCCATGAGTGCTCTGTAAAGTTAGTAGTCGCGGTAAACTGATTTAAACCACTGGCTTTACTCTTAACAAGATCAACAATGTCATCGTTGAATCTACCATTTGTCTTTGTCTTTCCAGTATAGGCGCCAAAGTAAGCGTCTTTATTGTTTGAAAGGCCATCTTGTGAAGCGGATATGCGAGCAGGAACTCGTGGGAACAAAAACTTCATCTGCTTCTTAATCGCCCGCGATATAGAGCCCGATTGCGCGCCCTTAAATATGCCCACATAAGCATGTGGGGTCGCACCAGTGGTGCCACCAACAATTGGGCTGTTTGTTGCTGCAACGGCAAAAGAGGCCGAGGTGCTGCCGGTGACGAACGGACTCAGTTCAACCGCCTGATATTTAATCGGTCCAAAAGTGCCAAAAGGTAGGTTTTCCGCGTTAGTTGAAGCGTTAGAGCCCATCTTTATGCGAATATATTTAGAATTGTTTGGCCATTCGCCCTGCGGTCTTAAAATTCTTTCAGCAGTATCAAATTTAACATATTGATCGCCAATTTTTCTGGCAACATAATTAATAGAATCTGGATTTAAATTACAGTTGCTAAATCTTTCTAAAACATTTAGTGATTTATCTGTATCTTTGAGTGATCTAACCAATACATCAAACTGCCCCCACTTATCAAATTCATCTTTTGAATATTTTATGTTTGTAATAGAAATTTTAATATTATTCTGAGCCCATTCGCCATGATCAAGAGCAATGAGCTTAAATAACTTTGTCATATTAGCAGGAGCATAAGCAGCCTTCGCGTTGCCGCCGCCCAAGTCTTGTGCAAAGAAATATCCCGTTTGAGGATTCCCGGTGGTGTCTGCGTCCTGCGCATATGGAGTTTGTCTTATGCCGTGCTCGCCACTGGTGCCGCACTTTAATCCCAGAATAACACCCAGATACTTTACCTGCGAGGCGCCGGGGTGGTCCATTGCAGCGCCATGGCTGCCGGTTATTTTTTCTACTGTTTCCACGCCACCAGCAGACATAGTTAGATAACTCGTGCCGGCAACTTGGTGTAAAAGAGTATTCTCAAATGTTTCACCCAGCCAATATATTTGCCGATCGGCGGCAACAGTAATGGTATTATTAGTCAACGTGGGATTCGTGTTGAAAACTTTTCGAATATAATTTTTATGAGACGGGCCCATATTAAAAGTAATTTTCTTTTCAGCGCTGCCAGCTTTGATCAGCGCCGTAAAATTACCAGCCGAATCGGAGCGCATTAACGTTGCGGAACCTGACAAATCGGACACAGTGCTACTGTCTACGTCTTCGCCAATCAGCGCCATCGAGCCTGAATCGATATACCAAATCGCTGCCAAGGAACCAGTTATTTTGCTTACTCCCGCGATGGGGCCGAAGCCAGTAGTATTAAACATCCACAGCCCATAAGCGCCGCCGCCGACATTCTGCCCAATCCTAGATGTACTTAAAGCCTCCGACGTTTTCCAGCCGGCTTCGCCGCCGCTAGACTTATTAAGATGCTCCTTCCCAAGAAGCCTGACAACATTAATGGTTGGTGAATTTTTAAGCCAAGCTTGGGCCGCATAAGAGGCGTAAGTAGGCGCCAATTGGGTGTCATCTCGCCACGGATCTGAACCTACACCACCGTGTTGTGGTTCGCCAAATACTTCAACAAAATCTGAAAAAGAATCAACTTGAACGGGCCTCATTGCTGGGCCTCTCAACGTTCTACCAACAACTAGGGGGCCGATGTCTCTTGGCTCGCGGGGCAATTGAGAATTGTCTATTTCATTTAAAAAAATCCCCGGTGAAACAAATCTAAACTTCTTTGCACTCATGCTTGTAATTCTCCCGTACTCTTATACATAGTAAATAGTAATTTTAAACTGAAAACCCCCTAGCTATCAAATGGAAAAGGCTCTTTGTGTCGAGGGCGCAATGGTTCCTTCTCTTTATTATCATCAATACCATACTCATTAATATCGCCGAGAACAACCCTTTCGCGCTGAAATTTAAGCTCTACAGTGTTTTCACGTATCACCATTTTTGGAGTTTCTTGATTCTTTCCCGATCCTAAAATGAAGCCCAGTACCTTTAGCGTCACTGTTGTTTCATATTTCTTTTCCTCTTCGGAAAGATTTGAAACATTGTTATCTGAAGGGTAGTCATCTTCAATAAAAGCCTCATACGAATAACCATCTTTCTCTAAAATGAATTGATTGATCCCGCCGGCCAAAACCATAAATGGCTGCATTATCTCATTCATTTGCTGTTGATAATCTGTTCTAATGTTAATTGTATATGATAAATCATAATAAACCGGCATTGGCGCGGTTATTGTTTGATAAACAATTTTTTGATTTGGAATTTTTTTCCCAAACGAATCTTTCCATGGAAAGTTATTTTGTCCATATACATCAACGCTGTCTGCATTTCTGAAGTTCTTTGTTTTTTCCTGATTTATTCTCTTATGGATTCTATACGAACCTTTTCTATAATCGCGCACTGGAAAAACATTCCCGGGAATAGGTCGTGAGGCAACCGCAGTCTTGCCCACGGAAGTCCTCTCTACGGAAATCATTGGAAAAATCAGCGCATCTGCGCCATTAGTTCTACGACGCTCTCTCTGAGCAGCACGTTCTGCAGTTAGCCACATAACATGAACTTTTTTCCACCCTTGGTTTGTGGTTGAGTGAATATCTAAAACCTTATCAACCCAATTAAAAACTGCCGAGTCAATGGTTTCAAAGTTCGATGGCTTCAGTGTTTTTACTTTATGAGGCATTAAACTTTCCCTTCCTTGCTCTTATACACTTTGCAGCAATTTCATATTTTGTATCAGATTGGCCGAATAGCTGATGTGGCTGGTCTAGTGCAACTATCTCATAATAAATCGTGCCATATAAAATAAAGTCACCCTCTCTAACAAAAAGATCTTGATCTTCTGTTAGTCTTCTTTTGTGAAAATGTACAGTAACCGATGACTTTTTGTCGATACCGAATTTACCAGTTTCTGTAGTTATGCCTTCCCAAGCTATTAACGCATATACTCTAACGGGTGGCAAAAATGTTTTTTCAATAGCTTCGCCGTATACCTCGTGGTAGTTTGTATATTTTGCGCTGATTGGATAATACAAAATGGTCTGGCCTACAACCCTTTCAACCACCTCGTTGCTTATTTGTTTAATGAGATCTTTCTCTTTTTTACCAACAAATAGCGGTGGGGGTGGCGCAGCCGGCTGTGACCAATTATCTTTTTTCTCATTCGCCATCTAGTTTATCCCACAAAAATTGGTAAAGGAACAAAGCTCTGTGCCTTGCTGGTGCTATCAGCTATAGCAGCGTCCCTTTCCGCCAACTTAGCATAAGTCAACTCGTCCAATACGGTTTTTAATTCGTCTCTTAAATCTTTTTGCTCTGTTTGTGCTTGTGATACTAGGTCGCCGCCATTCAAAGAGAGCGTCTCGCCGGGGATCGGAATAGAACCACCAAACTTGTTTCTAACATGCCCCAGCATCTCTTTAGCTAAAGATAGAGCAAATCTACGAATCCACTGCTTTCCTATACTATTAATATTTTTATATGGAATGTTTGCATAAGGTAACGTATTCATGTTGTTAATGCCGTCTGTACCATTCTTTCGATCTGAATGTTCTTCCCACGCGTCCTTCTTTACTGTAAACTGAACCCAAAACTTCTCATCAGTTGAAAAACCAGACGGTGCTGGATACAATCTTAGTTTGTTGTTGTGTAGCTCATAAGAGTAATTTGAAATTCTAGTCTGTATGCTGTCTTCATACTGAATTGCTTGCAACTTATTTTGCCACGCCGGGATTACCTCAAAGGTTGAATCATCTGCGTATTGGCCATAAGTTGACATATTTCCGATTACGTTTAAGCCGCCATAAAAAGCATAGAACCTCCATTGGGCCCTAGCTGTCATATAATAAACTTTTCTGATTGTAATCTTGTTATTTGCAATTGTGTCTGTACCATCAAAAGCACTGACAGAACTTGAAATAAGAGACTGTAAATCATAATCTTGTTGATCTGCTACCACTGCAAACGACCCTGAATACACGGTTAAATCGCCATTTATACCAGCTTCAGTGGCCATTCCTTCTGCTGCGCGCTGGGAATATTGAAATGTGTATCTAGGATATTTTAAAGAAATACTTGAAATAGTGGAGGAGCTTGAAACTTCACCATCATGATCAAAAGAAGCGGTTGTGTTTCCTAATAAATCTCCTAATGAATTTTTAGCCTGATGGATGTTAATTAAATAAGAATACTCTAAACACGCCTCTTCATATGCCGCGTATACATTGCCCGGGGTTATTTCTATATCTAATACATCGCCACCCAGTTTTTTATAAACATAAGAGACTTGCTCTGCTGCGCCGCTTAAAAAATTATTATCAGAAACATAAATACCATACGGGAGGGTCGCCGATACTAAAGAGGTCGATCCAGTCGATGTCAGCACAACTTCACTAGTTGTGCTGGCCGGTGTTAAAGTTGGTGTTGCCATTCGCTAATTCTCCTACACGATAATTAGTTTGACGGCAACAAAAAAGATTGCTTAAGTGGTTTTGTGTCTTGTTGTTTTTTTTGTCGCCGGCTTTTTTGGCCTTCTGGTAGTAGTTTTTCTTGACTTTCTGGCCGTTGACTTCTTAGGTGTTGGGCTTTTTACTACAGCCTCTTTAGATTCTGCTTTTTTTAGAGTCGGCGTTTTGTTAATTGGTGGTGTCGCGACCAACTGGTTGATTGTGTTCTTGTTAATTGGCGGTACCGTGACCTCTTCTATGATTTCAGGCTCTTCTGGTGTTGATCTCTCAATCGCGAGGCCGAATTTCCTACCAAATTTCCTACCGAACTTTTTTAAACGTCTTATGGCTCTTCTCTTCTTTCCCATAGCGAACTCCTGTATAATATATTACTATAACATATGTTATTTAATTGTTAAACATAAAAGAAAACCCCCCTTCCAATTGGTTGGGGGGTTTTAATTTAATAGCTATTTATTAACTATTAGACTGTGCTAAAAGCAAAACTAGCATTCAGCGCACCAGAACCCAGTTCGGATCCTTGCCAAGCGATTCTCCAATATCCATCAGTCTGGCAGAAAAATGCAATCTCTGCACCAACATTGGTTTGGTTGTTTGTTGCGGTGTGAGCATACGTTAACGTATTGTGCGTTGCCGCTGCTGTTATAATGGATCCAGCAAAGGTTGCAACAGTTTGGGTGGTATCCGTACTCTTAATCCAGCGGCTGAAGGGGTGTGCGTCACCGACATTAGCAACATCCATATTTATTGTCTGTGCTTGGTAAAAGTCACCCGACGCACAGGTAAATGTAATGTTCGAACCGCCGTCTGCCTGCGCAGTATATCGCCACACACACAGTGTACCGGGATCTGCATCCGGCAACACAATTGCATTAGCGGCGTCACCCAAAGCAGCGCACTCGTGCAAAGTGTTTGCTGCCATAGTAAAACCTGAATCACAATTTGCGTCTGATTTGGTTGACAGGCTCAGGCCATGCCAATCTTGAGTCGCAAATCTAATGTAATTTGAGCTAACTGCACCGTTCATTGTAACTGAACCTGTAGTTGACACAACACAGTCTGTCAAAGTCGTGTTATTCAAATTCAAACTTCTTTTTAAATTTTCTATAAGGGTCTCTATTCTCGCGAGGCCCACTCTCTTAGTACCCATAGTTAAAAACCCTCCCTTTATAATCATGTCCGCACTCCGTTGTAGAGTGGGGGCGGATCAAGCCCGCCCAGTGACTATGGTGACTAGAATTTTCTCTAATCACTATAAATAGTTCACCATAAAAGAAAGACCTCGATTAAAATGCTTCGTTCCCAACAATCGTAACTATGAACTTGCCGGCCCCGTATTCACCAGCAACAGCTTCACCAGAACAAAGATACATATATAAGCCGTCGAGACTGGCCCCGGTCAATTTGCCGAAATACTCGGAGGTGTTGCTATCGTCAACCCGCTTGCTGATCCCGATCGCCCAAGCCTCGGTGGCGATGATCATGCTCGTCAGCCCGGAGGCATCGCCGTTATATGCGAGGGCACCGTTGGCTGACAGCCGAAAATCAATATCGTCCGCGCCTGTTGTTGGTGCCTCTATACATGTGACTGTAATGCTTTCCACAAACCCGCCAATAGTATTAGAGTGTCTATACACATAAGCGGCCCCGCCAGAGGCGTTACCAATAACATCATCAACATCGGCAACTGAAGCATTGCCCTGTAAGTCAATAAAGAGTTTCGTGATGATCCTGCCGTTAATGTTTGAGATTGTGGGCCCTTTACTGTCATTATCAACAACCCAGCCGGCGCCGAAGCCGGTAATATCGGCGGCCGTTGATGAACCTGCACCGGAACTAAGAGATATGGAACTGGAACTAAGAGATATTTCTCTTTTTTAAATTTTCTATTAAAGCTTCTGTTCTTGCCAAGCCTATTCTTTTTGCCATTTTCAATCTCCTTTGGGCCCATAGGAGATGGGCACATTATAAATAGTTCACCATAAAAGAAAAACCCCCGCTCCGAAGAGCGGGGGCTGGAAATTAATCCTTTTTAGTCAAATTGACTTAGCTAGTAGCACCAGATTCGCCAAGCAAGCCACGTACAACAACCAAGCCATACATATCAGGACGTACCATCTTCTTCGCGTAGCGCGTCATGACACCCTTACGGGGCACGAAGTCTTCCGGTCCAAAGATAGTGGGCGTGACCTGTAGCGGCACATAAGGAGCATATACATAGCCACTTTCAAGGAAGCTATTACCCTTACGACCAACAAGAACAACGTTTCTTGGGAAGTAGGGGTCAATATAAACATCCCACTTCTTATTAACGCTGCCGGCCTTGAGAGTACCAGCAGTACCCCTATCGCCATCGACGGTGACAGAAGCGCGGAAGCCGGCTGTCATCTCAAGGATGCTAGCAACTTCAGGCGAAGTAACAATAAAGTTAGCTCCACCACGCAACGTCTTACGGTGAATCTGCGCAGACACGTCATTGACAGTCTCTAACAGAGTCTCATACCACTCGCTAACCGTACCAGTGAAGTCCGGAGCAGCCGAAGACGCACCAACCTCCGCACCAGTAGTTCTGTTAACGAACAGAGCGGGTGATCGTGACCAGTAGTAAGTACCGCCAGTAGCACCCTTAATGAGATCTTCTAGAATCTCACGGTCGATTTCCAAAGCAATCTGCTCTGAAAGAATACCAGTAAGCTCGACCTCGGCATCCATGTTGTGGTAGGCATTAAGATCCTGACCCAACTCTGGGGACCACTTGGCCTTGAGCTTCTTAGTCTTCGCAGTGACACTGATCGAATCAACCTTGATGTCGATCTCAGGAATTTGAGACTGATTCTCAAGATCCCATAAGCTGGCACCCACGACACCACCTAACGCACGCTCGCCCACATTGTCGAAGTTATCAACAATCGGGAATTCAACCTTGCGGAAGCCAGCGGCCGTGCCATTACTAGCACTAATCGAAGCTCCAAGCGTACCATGAGAAACGCCTGCATTGGCCTTAAAGATCATGATGCCCTTATAAACAGCTGAGCTTGGCAGGTTACTAACCGAAGCCGTCGAAACCTGAGTCAACCGGCGAACGATCGTACCCGACGTTGGGTTAAGGGTGGTGGTGGTGGCGTCAGTTTGTGAAAGACCAACTAAGTTATTCACATCCATCTGTGCTAATGCCGCAGAACCAGTCCACGTACAAACAACGACTGCCGAACCTTGAAGGTCCGGGTCATGACGACAAAGCCTATTAAGCTCCTTGCCATAAGAACCACTACCCGGGAGTGTGCCGGAGTGTGATGCGACCAGCGTAAAGTGATCCGTAGATGAGGTTGGTGACGCGAAGCCGTTATTTAAATTATAAAAGCTCTTGTCGACCGCACCGCCGCCTTCGGAAAGATCAACGCCACCGGTGATCTGACCAGCGACAACGCCTCCACCATACAGTGAATCCTCGGCGCCGTAGCCGAGTCTTGCAGAATTACCAGCAACTTGGAAATCCATGAAGAAGATGAGGCCCGAAGGCAAACTCATCGGTTGAACTGAAACCAGTTCGTTGGCGATCAGGCCGCCGAATACACGTCGAACGATCGGAAATGCTACGGACGCGAAGCCCTCAACATCGCCGCCGGCGCCCATTGTGCTTGCTTCACGAAGAAGCTCTTTCGCTTGGTTCTCAAGCAATACCGCCATAGTGTTTTTATCGCGGTCATTGTCCATACCCTCTAAAAGACCGGTGCGCTCCCACTTCTGAAGTAGAGCTGCGCCTTCTTTTGCGAGGTCACGATGTACAATGTTTTCTGTAAGTCTTTCAACAATACTTGACATAGTTTTATCCTCCAATTGTTTAGTCTATGCCCGCCAAACGCTTCATGCGCTCAGCGAAGTCATTATTCTCACTCTTCTTTTCCTCTCGTACACGAGATTTAAGAAGAATAGAAGACGAAGTTCGCTTACTTACTACTTCGCTAAGTGATTTTGATCTCTTTTTATTAGAAATACCCACCGCGCCCTGAAGTGTCTCATATACAATCTTCGCTTGCTCCAAAGAGCTAACCTCACCAATAGACTCGACAACTTTCTTCTTTTGCCGCTCATTTAAGGAGTCATCCATTAAAGTTCGATTCATATAATGAAGCTTACCGCTTGTTAGCTGTGCTTCATCAAATTTTTCTTTTATTTTTTCTGCTGTGTTAATTAATTCGTTCTTCATTTCATTAAGCTTTTTATATTTTGCCTGTAATGTTTTATTTTCTTTCTTTAGTTTGCTATTCTTTTCTTCCAAGTCGTCGTTATATTCGCTGATTGCAGCAACTAGCTCTGCAACACCTTCTCTATTATCAGCATAATCTACAGGTGGTTTCATCTGCCCGTTGGCAAACCCTCCATCTGGCCTCATCTCATAATCGAACTTAAGCGACTCTGCGATTTCTTCTAGCTCAGATTCTTCTATCTCTACAGTTTCTTCTTCTAGTTCTTCGACTTCTTCTTCTATTTTCTTTTCAGAAACAACCTTGACATCTTCTTTTTCCAAATCACCTGCCTCTAGGCTGTGTAAGTCAATTTCTAATATTTTATCATCATCAATTTCTAGATGAAAAGCCTCTGGTAGTTGAGAATCTAAATCTTTTGCTAAAATGGTATCAGCGTCTTGGGCTTCAGGAGTCTCTTCTTGCTCTAGCAAACGCTCAACGGTATCTTTTATCTGATCCGAAAATTGCTCTACTACGACTTGTTCCGCGCTTTTGATCGCGGCGGTGCGTAATGCTGCAGCATCTACTATTGCTTGTTCTAACATTGTCGACATCGGAGGCTCTCCTATTTATAGCTAGCTATGAATAAATAGTAATTAAAAAAGTAAAATGACATAGAAAGTGTTATTGACATCTAGAAAGTAGAACAAGCGGCGAAAAGGTTAATTTCAGATGCATCTGCGCAGGCAAATGCGACTCTATCAACGCCGACGATTTCATAAACTCGGTATGTACGTTTGTCGGGTGTGCAAGCGGCCGGTGCGAGATTGGAATCTTCGCCGGTTATACTTATTTCTTCTGTTCCGCTCTGTGCGGCGGTTGTTCCGCCAACTCTTGTCATCAGCGGGAACCACCTTAAAAAAGCATGGCAATACCCAAAAACAGATACAACCTCACTATCGTCTTCGTTAGTGTCCTCGATTAACACATGTAAATATCTTTGATTTTCAGTAGCATATCCTTGTTCCCCAATCGCTGACGTAATGCCACGAAGATCATTAAGACTCTCAAGCGGCGTGACCTTGCCCCCTTGTGTACCGGTTAAATTTTTTGGGCCTCTTGTTCTGCCCCAACTCTGATGTCTGTTAAAAGTCGCCATTTCTTTTCCTCTTTAATAATTAGTTTATTTTTTTAATTTAGCCTGTTCTTTTTTACCCTTGGCTTTCAATCTTCTTCTCTTGGCAGAAGGCTTTTCATAATACATTCGTTCTCTTACTTCGTCTATAATACCTTCATTTCGAACTTTTTTACTAAATCGTTTAATCATTTTTTCAATAGTTTCGTTCCTACGCAAAGAAACTTTTACATTTACAGCCATTTTGTACCTACTTATCAGCCAGCAATTTCCAATTTTTCATACCCGGGATTTGTGATATGTCTACACCGGCATCGCCAGAGCTAACTCCAGATAGTGGATTTCCAGCAGACGACTTTCTCATGGGCTGAGTGCCCTCAAATAAATCTACGCCGCCGTATGCATCTGCGCCCATTGCATGCAGAAGTTTACTTTTTGTTTCTTTTATTTTTTGTTTCATTTCGTTGTCAGACTTGGCCCTGTACTCTGCTCTTGGTTGTTTCACTTCTACAATTTGTTTATTAGAAGTTCCTTTCACAACCTCTGAAATAATACCAGATAATACGCCATCTTCGAAGATGACTTCCTTAATGCACTCTTTTATTAGCGGCTTTAAAATCTGTTTTAGTTCTGCTTTCTTCATCTTAATCCTCTAAAACACTATTTAATACACGGTTGATTCTATCTGCTTTTGTAAAAATTTTGTTAAGCGGGTCTCTGTTTTCCGTTAAATTCATAAATGCGCCCGGTGTTGAAGGGTCACTGACAATATCAAAGCATATAAGCTGAAAATCGTCTTCTACTAAAGTTTGGCCGTTGCTTTCTTTCACGGAACCCAAGCCGCGTGATGAAATGCCGACTTGCACGCCGCCACTAATAAGCTCATTTAAAATCTTTCCAGAAGGAGTGTTCAACACCTTTATTTTGCCCATAACCGATGCACCATCCATCCAAACCTCTGTGCACATATGAGAAACGTTTTGAAGGTTAATGACGGATGAGTCCGGATGATCTAATTCACCGAGTGCGCGCATCTCTTGTACCAATTTCCCGTAATTTTTAACCTCTCTTTCCATTATTGCTCTAGGGTACACGCGGCCGTTGCCGTTCTGTACGTCGGCTTCTTGCAGCTTGCCGGTTAAAAAGACTACTTTTTCTTCTGCTACTTGCCGTTTTTCTTCTTCTGTGAGCATATCTTGGCAAGTGCCGCCGTCACATAAGGCATAATACTCTCTTAAAAGATATTTCTTTGACATCCCTTTTTCCTCATTAAGCGGGCGTTACCCGCGTGATACTGCAGCCGCTTTTGCAAAGCCTCGGTGGTTGTAGCATCCAGTGGTTCTCGACAAAAATGTTAATTCCTTTTGACATTGATTCCCTCGTCTCCAAATAATATACTTAAAGCATATGATGTGCCCGAACTCAAGCTTCCCAAAATTATTGGATTAACCCAGTTCAAGTCAAATGTAAATAGTTCTGTATAGAAAGAAATTCCGTAAAGAAAAACACCAACCCAAAAACCCAAACACATTGGACAGTGAAAAAGTTCTCCAAAGAATCCCTTTGTTGGCCTCACCTTGTCAAAGATGCTGCCATACACTAAGGCTTGTGTCAAACCCCAAGCGGCCAATATAAAATATAATAATTCCATTTTAAAGCCTATAAATCAAGCCATATGGCTTAAAGCCCGGATCAATCGAGCCCTTCTTCTCTTCGTGTGGAACTTCCCCTAACTCAGTTGTTTCGTCATCATCGGGGTCTGTATAGTGGCTTGATATATCATCATCGTAAGTCATCGACTGCTTAACAATGGTGACTTCATCTTTTAAGAACTGATAGATAGCGAGAAGGATTGTTTCTAGGGTATCTATTTCATCATTGATTGGGTACTTACACTCCAGCGAACTAAATATATTTCCAGATTGCACGCTATCTAATTGTGCCATACCGCGCCTAATCAAGAAATCAAAAAACTTATCTTGGTAAGGGTAAGGGTCATAATTTATTCCTCTTTTGGCAAAAGTTATTATCTTATTCTTCGAAGGATCAATGATTATATCATATATCGGATGATCAAAAATCATATAATTACCATCTAAAGTCTTTCTTATTTTTAGATAAACAGTGATTGGATCTCTAATTTTAATTTTTATTTCTGGTTCAGCCTTCTTGACAATGACCCTTAATAGATTATCCTCTGGAACCTCTTCTTCTGGAGGCTCTTCTTCTGGGTTCACAAATAATTTAATAGCTTCTATAATTTCGCTTTCTTTATTCATTACTTTGTATCTCACTAACCAATTCTTGTATTTTCAAAATCTTTTTAAGAATCTTTTCATTTATATATTGTTCTTTGAAGCCGTCTATAACGTTGACCACCTCTTTCATTTTGTTAAGCATAATAGTGTCTTCTTTTATTTCTTTTGTTTCCAAAGAGGCTTCTATGTGCTCTTTTAATCTTCCTAGTTCTTCATTCAAAAAATACCTTAATTCTAGGCCGTTGTCTTTAAAAGATCCTACATATTTTGAAAGCAACTCTTTTTGCTCTTCTAATAGACCTCCGTAAGCTTCATTAAACTTTTTAGAGAATACTTTAAGCTCGGTACTATTAAGTCTCTTAGTGTTGATAGTTTGAGTCGCTGGCTGAATCATATATGATACAATTTGCTTTTCCAACATTATTTTCTTTTTTATCGGAGTACTTTGATTAAAAATTTGAGATATACTAGCTATGGTCTTGTAGTTCGAAACAAAATTAGTAAAAACATTTGTCGACACCCTCTTGTTTATTTGTGACACAAGTTGAGATTGTGTATCAAAAACGTTGCTGTTGTTTAAGGAAAGATATACTCTCTTGACCTCGCTTATGATCTTTTCGGCATCACCTCTAGACGCCCCTTTTGTTTCATATAAATTTTTATATAAAGATAGCTCTTGGAATAGTACTGTATTTTTATTGAAAAACTCAACTAAAACATCTTTAACGGCCCTTTCTTTTGCGCGGTCTTTGCGAAGAGCCGCCTTTGTTAACTCTCTAACAAGCGCTTCGAATAAAAAAGCTGTGTTTCTCCGCTTATTGTGCTTCAATTTCATCTCTCTTTTTCTCCAAGTTTCTAATCAAATTTTCAATTTCATTACCTGTTCTAAACAATCTCTTTTCCGCGATGATACTATAATTAGCTTTGTTTTCTGAAACTATTCCCTTAGACAAGCTATCAAAATTATATTTTAATCCCAGACCTCTTTTGCCGCCTTGCCTATGGCCACCTTGAGACATCATGTTCTTCTTGCGAGGAACTGAGCCTCTTCTTTTATCTAGTTCTTTTGGCACTGGCTTGTACCACTTGCCTTTTGATTTGTCAGTTGTTGTTTCTACGTTACCAAGCATATCTTGCTTCTTAACCTTGTGCCACATATATTCGCCTTCATCTCTCTTACCGGGCGGGGGGCCGGCTTCTTCTGGGGCGGCTAGTAGCCCCTCAAAGCCTTCGCCTTCGCCGGCTGGTGCTTCTGCTGCTTCTGGTGCCGGAAGTTCGGCGCCCATGTCTTCCATGCCACCCATGTCTTCCATGCCGCCCATGTCTTCCATGTCTTCCATGCTGCCGAGGGCGCCCATCTCGGCTGCGCCGGCGGCTTCGCCAGCCACTTCAGCCACTTTGGCCATAGAAGCTTCAAGCTTTTTGTCATAGAAACGTTCTCTTTGGTTTCTTACAAACTCCTCTTCGGAAATGGAAAGAATATTTTTCGCGACCCACCTCTTGCTAAACATTTGCCCAATAGCAGTATCAACTAAAGCTAGTTTAGTATTCCAGTGCTCAAGCTCTTGCATCTCTGCAATTTTCGAAGGATTGTGTAATTTCATCTTAAAAGAAGTTAAATCCTCTCCTCTATAGCCCAACGTGTATAAATGAACGATCGCTATTTTCTCTAATTCGGAAACAAGCGATCGTTGCAACCTTTGAATCGTCCGAGCAAATCGAATATCTTTTTGAGCCAATGTTGCTTTGTCTTCTTCACCGCCTTCGCCGCGAATAAGATATGACATTGGAATTTTAATTGCAGCAAACAGTTTGTCGCGCATATACTTAACATCGTCAATGGCGGTGGCCCACGTTGTGCCGCTTAAGTTTTCAATCTTAGTCCCGCTTTGGCCGCCGCGAACTGGAATATAAAAATCTTCTTCAATCGAAGCCGGGTTATATCTCAAATCAACTTTGCCTGATGATGGGTCGATGACGGAATGACGTTTCATCTGAGTCATTGCTTTTTGCATGAACTGCTCGACATCTTCCGGAGGAACGCCGCCGACATCAATATAAAAAATGCGGCGATCTGGTGAGCGCACAATACGATAAGCCATCATCGCATCTTCAAGCATTGTTAATTGACGCCAAATTCTTCTAGCCGGATCTAAAATGCTAGTTCCATATGGCGAGTATTTATCGTTACCTAAAACTCTGAAATGTGCGACTTGCCAATTTTCTAAAGTCATACCAGCAGAGTTCCACTGAAACTGAATATAGCTTGGGTTGGTTTCGTCTTGGCCTTCCAGCCTTTCAACTTCGCCGGCTGGTAAGCCTATAACATTTTTTATGCCTATCTCCTCATCAATATCCAAGTATAAAAAGAAGTCTCCATACTTAGACATCGTGCGAGCCCAACTGTATAAGTTGTTTTCGACATTTAACACTTGATAGAAAAGAGTGTTTAATATTTCTTTAATTTCTAAGTTCAAACAATCAACTACGAGTAGCGGGCTATAATTTGTGTGTGTTGTAATCTCATCTGCATAAATATCGAGCGCAGATGCCAACTCCGGAGTAAACTCCATTTGATCAAAATCAGCATATCTTTCTGACCGGTTTTGGTTAAACATAATGTTTGCCAAAACACTTTCAAACGGATTGTAAGATTTCTTTTTAAATTGTTGGCCGCTAGCTGATTTAAATCTTTTTGCTGTTTTGTCTAGTTGGTGCTTTCTTCCTATTCTGACCTGTTGTCTTCTGTAATTGACAATCGGGCCCGACAACAACCTTGTTAGCTTTTTGAACAAAGTAGATTCTGAATTTCTTGGGTTTCTTGGTGAAACTTGTCTTCTGTTTTTTCTAGCCATTACCTATTACCCTATTTTACAAAAAACGGAATGTTGTTAAAATCATATCCTTTTTCCGAATTATTTTTTCTATACCCCGCCATTCCCCTCATCCTCGTATCAAAAACACTTTTAGATGTCATGATCGAGCCAAGCATGGCCTTCTTATATTCAGTCTCGTGGTGATTGGCTATGAGCGCAGTTTCGCGGACCCAACATGCAATAGCAATTGCTAAAACCAAATCATCGTTATAGCCCCGTAAAGCCTCTGCTTTTCCATTGTTCCAAACAAAAGTTTTAAGTTCGCTGAAGAGGCGCATTGACTTTACTTTTATAACCTTATTTCTTACTAGCTCTTCTAATTTTGCCACAATTAGCGGTCGTGTTTTAACAGTCGTCGCGAACCCGGGAGTCGCAGTACTCTGATGTTCCGCTAGGTATTGGTTGACATGTTCGTGAGTGCCTTTCCTAGAGAAATATATATTTGGATGTTTCAAGTCTCTCAGCTTATCCAAGACTGACATTCCTATAGAGTTGTTTTCAACTACCGTTAGACAAAAACCATACTCCCTGCTCGTCTCGTAGAGTAGCGAAGCGTACATATCTAGAGGTAATTTTCCTTGATATTCTGCAACTTGTTCCATCGTTTCCGAATTAAAGATATGAAAAGCAGAGTTGTCTTGGCCATCGCCGCGGGCAACGTCTGCGATTAAAAAGTATTTTTTCGTTGCGTCATATGTCTCCCAAATCCATAAATTACGGTCGAAGCCGGTTTTATATTTTGGTTCTACGGTGCCTTCTTTTATCCTCTCTAAATCTTCGCCAGTCAATAGTGTTTCGCCAGACATGTTGAAATTACACTGAAGCTCCTGCGCAACTTCACGCGTTGACATATTGCGGCACTCTTTTTCGTACCACTCATAATCTCTCTCTGGGTGCACATCCCATGGCAAACATATATTATTAAAATCATTTATGCCTTGCTCAGATTCACTATATATCTTATGAAACATGTTTCCTACACCTTTTGGCGTAGAAGCAATAATACAATCACCACCAGTAGATAAGGTCGGCAACAGGCCGGCCCACAAATCATCAAGACCCTCGATGATTGCCGCCTCATCAATAACCAGCAAAGAAAGTGCTTCGGAGCGGCCGGCATCGCCAGAGGTCGAAATAGCCTTTACTTCACTTTGGTTGTCTAACTTAAATGAGTTTCTGTTGTCGACAACTATCTTTGAAATTAGCATCCAATCTGGTAAAGACTTTATAGCCAGTTTAGTTTTTTTAACTAAGTTCGCGGCTGTGTTCAGCTTAGTTGCCATTACAACAACGTTTTTTCCTTTGTGAAATAATAAAAGCCACGCCACATAAGCAGATATCGTGGTAGATATCCCAAGTTGGCGCGCTTTAAGAACAACATTGTAGCGGTGATCTATAAAATCTTTTACTGCATCTTTTTGGAAATCATAGAGTTTAAATTGTATTAATCCCTTTAGAGGGTGCGTAATCCTTACATAGTTGTCGATAAAATAAACCGGATCTCTACCGCACTTAAGAAGCTCTTTCCTGATCTCTTTTTTGGTTAAACGGTATTTCATTAAACATTTGACTAATAAGCTTTGTTATTTTTACCCAACTTCAAAAAGTTTTTAACAGCATCCTCAACACTTTTAACGTGCGGATCTAACTTCCTGTCATTGTCGTCCACAGCCATGGTGTCTTTCATATTCCCAATTGTATAATATTTCGAAGATTGCACCCAGTTTCGCACGCTGTTCATGCGTTGGATTATGGAATCGGCTTCGCCGTCTGGTGACAAAGAAAGACTTGCCCCCATCACCTTTTTATATTCTTTCTTAAGAAACTTTACAATGTCATTAAACATTTGTTCGATCTCCTCTTCGAATCTCGCTGGGCCCCGTTTATGGATGTCCTTTAAGCTGACCTCTCCATGGTATTTAATACAAAGCTTGTTTCCGTGGAAATTCACGCTAAAACCATCCATTACCCTCTTGTCGAGTAGGGGATTGCCTTTTTCCCTTTTAAGTCCAACTTTTATCTTTTCACCCTTGCTGTCATATCCGTCATAGGCGTTTGCGGCAGCTTGGGAAATTCCCCTGACTATATCTAAAGTAGTCATCTTTTTATTCTTTTTCTTGGGCATTTTGTGGCCTCCAGCCTTTTAACCATCTTTCTTCGCGATGCTCAACGTAATGTACAAAGCACTTAAAACAACATTCATACTTGTTCATATAAATATCGTCTTCCGCTTTAAAAGAATATGTCTTGCAAACAGGGCATATTCTCTTTACCTCTCTATTAATTAGTTTCTTGGGTATAAAAAAACCACCAACATCAATCTTCTCTTCATATTGTAATATATGTTCTTCTTCTGCAGAGCTTTCTTGTAGTTGCTTTAGATACTTCTCTTCCTTCTCTTTGTCCCAATATTTTTCAGGGTTTTGAATCGCGCCCTCGCCATATTTCTTTGCAATCGCTTGTTCTAACTTGGCGATATAATTTAAATCTTTCTTTGGCTTCATTTCGCAGTCTGCACCGCTGCATAGAATATGCCCATCGATACAGTCACACCGACAATAACACCGCCGGTAAAGAACCAGTGATTATAATCGTTGGGCGATTCAAGCGTTAACTTCTGAAGATGATCGATTTCATTATTTTTGATTTTTATAATAGCATCGTATTTCTTTTCTGTAGCTCCCAGTGAAGCCTTAACCACAGAGGTAAACATATCACATCTGGC
>Ga0098061_1000149_pt1 | contig 30243 bp, 37 predicted proteins | sample 22_taG_FD_92579 | JGI IMG/M metagenome (GOLD analysis project Ga0098061, IMG submission 92579) | Marine viral communities from the Subarctic Pacific Ocean - 22_ETSP_OMZ_AT15343 metaG | ecosystem: Environmental > Aquatic > Marine > Oceanic | place: Subarctic Pacific Ocean | collected 2015-01-20
GCGCAAGCTTCATCAGACACTGCTAATAAGATTCATTTTTTAGTAATTAATAATAGTTAATAAATAGGGGAATAAAATGAGTGATTTGAATGAAAGAATTGCAAATCTTAAAAAGCAACAAGAACAACATAAGGAATTGTTCGTTAAATGCCAAGGTGCAATTGAAATACTAGAGGCAATGCTTAAAGAAGATAAAGAAGAAAAAAAAGAAAATAAAAAATAGTTTTTTGAAATAAGGGGATAATATGGCTAAGAGAAGCAAAGGTGTAGTCGAAAGAGCAATAGTAACACCAGATAAGCACTTTCCTATGCACGATAAAAAAGCAATAAACGTAGTCTGTCAAGCAATAGAAATTGTAAAACCTGATACATATATCGATTTAGGGGATACAGGAGAATGGGAACATTTTAGTACACATTATTGGAAAGGAAGAAATGCAAAACCCATGGAAGATTTAATTCCACTGTTAGACAAAGATGTTAAAGTTGTCAATAAAGGAATGAACCAAATAGACAGAGCATTAGATAAAGTAAATTGCAAGGAAAGACATTTTGTACAAGGCAACCATGAAGTATGGTTAGATAAATTTGTTATTCGATATCCTTATTTAGGACAATATAAAACAGAGAATGCTTTAAAATTAGAAGAAAGAGGTTATAAATATTATCCTTATAATAAAAAAGATAACTTAAAAATAGGTAAGTTAAATTTTACACATGGTAAATTTACTGGGAAATATCATTCTTTTCAACATATAGATGCATGGGGAGAAAGTATTATGTATGGGCATACTCATGATTTACAAAGATTTACTAAAACTCGTAAAGGAGGGACTATAAGTGCTTGGAGTTTAGGATGTTTAAAAGATATAGAACTAGATGAAGATTGGTTAGGTGGGAGATTAACTAATTGGAATCATGCTTTTGCAATAATAGATTTTTATAAAGATGATAACTATAATGTTCAAATTGTAGAAATCATAAATGGAAAAACCTCATTATGGGGTCAATTGATAGAAGGTAAATAAGGAGAATAAGTGGCAAATTTAATAGTAACACATACAGAAGCACTCACATTAAATGGTCAGGAATTTGGAAGTACAAATACATTATCAATTTCAGGAATAAATAATATTGATAAGAGAATAGTATCTGTACCTCAATCAGAAGTTACTTTAGTTAGTTTTGGAACAGCTGTAGCTGCAGGAACATTTAAAGAAGGAAATGTCAGATATATTAGAATAACAAATAAAGATACAGCAAATCATTTATATTTGGTATTAAAAAATGAATATAATAATGAATGTTGTTTAAAGTTAGATAAAGGACAGACATTTATTTATAATGCAGATTTAGCAAGTGGAGTAATTGATACAATGCTTGCAAATCAAGTGGCATTAGGATTTACTGAAGCAACAGGTGATACCGCTGATAGTAGTGATGATGTAACTAATATTACAGCTACAAATAAAATAATTCCAGGATTACGATTTACTCATGATAATGCTAATCCAGTAGCAAATAGTAGTGTAGGAGCTGTAACAGGAGGAGATAGTACTGATGGTTATAGAGCAACAGCTCATACATTAGTTACTAGACATGCAACTACAGGAGCAGAATCTGTTGCTGATATAGTCGACCATGCTACAGGCTCTTCCGATACTAATGGTACATCTACATATACTGCAGGATTTGGTGATTTAGTAGAAATTACAGCTGAAGCAAGTGGCGGAGCAATAAGTGTTGAAGTTTTTGTAGCATCTACATAATCGTGCTTAATGGATATTTTAAGTATATTAGATACTTTTGGGATTCCAATAGCAGTAGCAATAAGTTTTGGATTCTTTATTTGGAAACAAAACAAGTTTATTCAAGATGAATTGCAGAAAGAATTAAGAGAATCTTTTCATAGAGTTGAAGGGATTATTATTAAATTAATTGACCAGCAAAAAGTTATGCAATTAGGACAAAAAGGATTAGAAAGAAGTTATAAAAGTTTAGTAGATATTATAACAAAATTATATAATAATGAAAAAAGATAGTATAGAAGAATATCGAAATAACATTACGTTACATTTAACTAGGATGAGCGGAGATATTGAGCATATAAAAGAAAAAGTTAATGATAATAATAATCAATTAAGTAGAATTAATGGCAGATTAAGAAAGGCTGAGAATAATATAACTAGTATGAAATCAATTGGATTTACATTATATACTATTATAGGGGCAGTCTTAACTTGGTTTGGAATTCAAAAGGAGTTATAAATGGCTGATGCAGCAACAATGACAATTAAAGCAGTATTATTACCTGATGAAATACAGGCCACATTAAAAGATTTAACATTATCTTATACTCCTGCAGATGCTAGTGAAAAATGGTTTTATGGTATTATTAATGTTCCTCATAATACAGGTGGTGTTGATTTAATAACTGGAAAATTTTTAGCTAATAGTGCTGGTGTTGCAACAGGTTCTGAAAATGAGGATATATCAACTTCAGATAAAGTAAAGTTTTTATTTATAAAAAATAGTGGAACAATAGATGGCAGTAGTACAACAGATGAAAGTGTTCATTTAGTTCTTGATGGTTCAGATGCTGCTCATGGTTCTACAAATGCTATAGAAATAAGTTCTGGACATTCTTGGTTTGCAAAACTTCCAAATACAACAGTTGGAGATTTACATGCAATATCAGCAGACCCAGACCAGACAGTAGGTGAAGGAAATGTTCAGTGTATAGTTGCAGCAATATTAGATGATATTTCTGCATAATGTTACAAGGTTTATTAATTAAGAAAATAATAGATATAGTAATGAAACAATTACTTAAACAATTTGATTTTAATAAAATTCAAAAGTATGTTGAACAGCCAAATGAATTAGATAAGCAGGTAAAGTCTCTACAAAAGACTGTAAATAAGTATGGCAAATATATTGAAGAGGTTGAAAAGAGTATTGCTATTTTAAAAAAAGTAGCACATCCAAAAGCAAATTTTGTTTGTACCAGTTGTGGTACCAAAGCAAAAAGAGTAAAAGGTAAACTTAACAAAATCAAGGAGAAATTCTAATGGAACAAATAGGATTCTTTGCAAGTAATTGGGAATGGTGCTTATTAGCTTTATATATAGTAGAAAAAGCTATTAAATTATCGCCTTCAACTAAAGATGATGTAGTTTGGGATATGATGATAAAACCTATTGTTGATAAACTAAGAGGCAAGTAGTGCACAAAAAAGAGTTTCATATGAATGCTTGGAAAGGACTTAATTGCTTTTCTGAACAATCTGATATTGATGATGATGAGTTTTCCCAGAATTGGAATGCTTCATTAGATAAATATGGAGTTGTGAGATTCTCAGGTGGTGGTAAAAAATACGGACAAAACCATCCTCATACGAATACAGATTTTATTCCTGGGGGTGGTTTGTTTGCTTATAGTACAGATTATGTTGAAAATATTATATCTTCTGATTTCACTGTAGGTCATTTTGTTGATTATGGGGTGGGATATATAAAAGCCACTCCAGGTACCGCTGTTATTGAACTTCAAAATCTTTCTCCAAGTGATTCTAGATATACAATTTTTAATACTCCAAGTTATTTTGATAATATGATGATTCATATTCATAAAGGTCCTGGAAAAGGGCAAATAAGAAAAATTATAAATTGGACTGGTGATGGGAGTGATAATGATGTAGGAACTAGTCCTAGATATGCTACAATAGATGGTGCTTTTGGTCATAAAGACCATGCAACAACTCCTATAACTGTCAGTGAGATTGAAGGAGAGGATATTCGATTAAAAGATGTTGCTAAGGTAAGAATATGGAATACAGATATAGGTGTATTCGGAACTAAGGGATTATATGCTTCTCCTGAAATAGGTCCTGAAGGATTTAGTACTTTAATAATTACAGATGTAATTGGAAGAAAGTTGCATTTACATTTTACAGATGGAGATGCTGCAACTGCATTAGCTGAACCTCTTATGACATCAACTACATTTGAAAAATGTACAAGTTCTGACCCTGCAAGTCCTTTTTATGGAACTGATAAAGTCAATACACATTATTTAATAAATGCAAATAATACCGCTGGAGTTGTTGTTGATAATATAGTAGCAGCTGTTACTGAAGCTACCGATGGTGATAATGATTATGTTCATATTGCTGCTGTTGATTGTACTACTACTGCTAGTGCTACTAATCCTGCAGCTGATGTTGTTTTATTTAAAGATGATAGTGGTTTAGGTAAAGGATATTGTGATATTGAATACATAGGGTGGTTTAATAAAATAAATATGCCTGGGAATTCTTTTGAAGAGTATGAAGAATGGTGGCATGGTAATCCTGTTGCTTTTAACAAAAGTCTTGATATATACCAGCCATTTACAAAAGGCTTAGGAAGTACTCATGTAGATGATATTTCAAAAATTACAGTTTCTGGTCATCAATGGCAAGCAGGAGAATATGTAAGTTTAAAAGGGATAACAGGTAAAACTGCTTATAACACTACTTTTAGAATTGAGTGGGTTGAAACTGATAATATATATGTATTTACAAATGGAATGGGTGGAAGTAGTTCTGGTGGTAGTATCGGATTTAGTAGTGCACAAGCTACAACTAGAGTAGTACAAAGTGGATTTACAGATAAATCTTATTATAAGATATATAAATGGAATTTTAGTCCGACTGGAGCAACAAGTCCATGGCATCAGGCATCTTCACAGACTTCTGCTCTTTTTTCTAATGTTCCTCATGATGAAACAAATACTAATCTTGAAGTAATGATAGACTCTGATACTCATACTGGAACAATATTTAAAAAAGAAATAGCATCATCTGCAAGTCCTGGATTAAGTCCATGGAATAGAATTTTTACAGCAAATACATTTATATATTCTTCAGGTGCTCCTTCTGCAGCTGTAGATGCTGCACAAAATAAAGCGGTAGATTTAGGATATATTGAACAAACAGGCATACCTCTAGTGCCAGGAGAATCATATCAATTAAGTTTTGATATGAACTTTTTAACGTCATGGAAAATGTGGGCTGCAGATTTAGGTGATTCAGATATATTGCCTGGAGTTTTATTGTATTCTCCAACTGCAGGAAGTCCTGATGATGTAGCAGATGGTACTGAGAGGGATTTAGTATTAATGTCAGATAATCAATGGGTAAGAAGTAATGAACCTGTTTCTGGAGATGCTATTGTCCCTTTTTCTAATATTATTAGGAATGGAGATTTTAAAGAGGCAGATGTAGCTCATGGTGATTTAGCTCCGTATAATTACTATGCTCTTCCAGATGGTAGTACAGATATAACTAATGAAGATGGAGACCCTGGGGAACTTGGATTTTGGACTGTAAAAGCTCCAACTTATCCAGATACAATTGACAACAGCAATCGAGCGTTTAGGTATCGATTACTTAAAAATGAAGATGCTGAGAATGTTGATTATTTTGGTAATGATTCTACAACTCCTAAGTCATCAGTAGATGGAGGATTTGATGGAGCTTCATGTCTTGCAATTCGGAATTCCACTACAGACCTAATACTTGGCGAAGATGATTTAACTGAGTATTATAAGACCTCTTATGTGTATCAGAATGTTCAAGTGGATGGTGGTTGTTGGTACGATTTATATATAAAATGGGATGGTGGTGCATGGAAAGATAATAGCACTATTGGTCTTCGATATAACGTGATGTGTAATGAGGATGTTGGGATAGTACAAGCAGGAAAAAGTATAATAGGGGGATGGTCTCAAAAACAACATACATCTAGAAGACATAGTGATGACCATTTAGAGTATAATTCTGCTATTACTCCTATATATAGGCATATAGGTCAAGATGCTTATATTAATTCAAATATGACAGAAGCTGACCTTAGATTTGAATATCAAAGATTTTTTGTTCCAGAACATACTACAACAACTAATGCTGTTAGTATCCAAATACGAATATCACTTGATTGTGTTGGTTCAATGCATAAGCAAAATCGTATTTTTATAAGTGCTGTTAGTGTTAAGAAATCTTTTCCTGATTTAGTTCATATTGCAAAAGAAAATCAAGAGAATACATATAATAAGTCTTTAATACCTGTTTTAGGTGTACCTAAGATTAATGGTGGAGAAGCATTTACTAGCGGTATTGGTAGCCATGGAAGTTATAGTAGATTGGATACAGTATATAATTGGGGACAATTTTATGACAAATGGAATACATATAAATTGAATTTTACAATTCCTACAGATGCAACAAATACAAGAGATTATATATTAAGAATATATGCTGGTAGATTTGGGTATACGAGTAAAACTGTTGTTAAAGCAAATGATTCTGTGATTCCAGATGGCAATAATGCATCTTCTAGATATCCTACTATGCAGGCTGTATGTATAGATAATATAGCTTTAGGAAAGAAAACTGGTGGAACAAGTGAAGATATAATATTAATGAGTGATAGTATAAAACCAACATCTGATGTTTCAGGGGAATCCTCAGTATATAGTTATTTAACATCTGGTGGTATATGGAATAAAGGATTTTTAAAGTGGAGATTTCCAAAGGCAGATACTGTATATAGTTATACAAATGGAATATTGAAAATGTCTGATGCTAATTTTGCAACAAACAATAACGATGTAATTTCTTATTTTTATTATAATAGACCTGTATTAGGTAATTATGATGTCAGTGGACATATGTTAACTGATAATCCTTTAGATTTTATTGAAGATGTTACTGTAACTCAATTTAAAGATTTTAATACTATTCCAGTACAAATAATGGGATGTCATGAAGATATGTGGAGAGGTTATAGAATTGAATCTTTAAATACATTTTTAGATGTTCCAGATGTTGTTAGCCCTGCTCCTCTTAATTGGCATTATATGCAGTTTGATTGGAAAAAAACTATTATATCAAGTTATACAGATATATTGCAGAATTTACTTAATCAAAAATATCTTCAAAATATTCCAATTAAATATGTAGATATTACAGGTCAGAATCTTGCTACAAGACGTATGTCAAATCAAACTGATTCAGGAGGAACAGAATCTAATGGTCAATTTATGTTTGGAGGAACCATTTCAACAGGAGAAGATGGAGCAGAAAGCACTACAATAGGCCATGTTTATAATAATCCTGTTATATTGCCTATTTCAGGTCTTGTTCCAAGACAATATAAAGGAGAAGATGTTCAAACTAGTATTGGTGGTGCACACCATCATCCTGACATTGATTTAATTGGGAATACATCTACTGGTGAGTTAGTTCCAGATGACCCAGCGGCTAGTCTTGTGCGTCATTATTTTTCTTACCCAGGATTAAAAGAAATTCCTAATCCAGATTTTGTCCCTCTACAAAGAGGCCTTCCTACTACAGATGATGATACGGATGTAGGAGATGAGACAATCTTAATACCACATCCATATAGTGAAAATGGTATGTGTGGAGGAACAACTTTAACAGAATGTTTAGAATTGCAATGGTCACATGCATCTACACCTGTTGCTATAGAACCAACAGAACCACCAGGAGATTTTTTAGGTCCAAGATATATGGCAGCTATGGAATTTGATTTAATATTAAGTGCTTATGGGGCTTCGAGAGCAGAATCTACTGGAACAATAATAGGAGATGATAATGATTCTGTATGGAGAGAAGTTTTAGATTGTCCAATTCCAAAAATAAAAGCAACACTTCTTAGAATTCCTGAAGGTATTGAAATAGGGGATAATCTTTTGGATGGAATATTTGATGGTTCTTTAGTTTTAGATGATGAAATATGTACACAGATATTACCTGGTACTGGAAAAACATTAAGGCAGAAAAAAGATGAAGGTGGAGATGATTTGTTCGGATATCATGATACTGAAGATGGTCATACATTTTCATGTCATATTCCTTATAGATTTAATTTAGGAGTTCCAGTAGGACTTGATGGGAATAGAAGCGTTTTAACATCTTCAGATAATATGGCCCTTAAACTTGAAATATTAGACCCTAAAAATAGTATAGGATACTTAGAGGCATTTATAGGCACATATCCAAATTCAGAGCCTACAGGAACAGCATATCATCATAGTTTAGGATATAATTTTTCTAAATGGGAAGCAAGATTCTACGAACAGTGGAAAGATTCTTCACTCGTATCTTGGAATGTTTCGGGGCAAGATATAAGTTTAAATGTAGATTTTAAGGTTCCAAAGGATTCGAATAATCAAGAGATTTTAGATACCTCAGAAAGCTGGACAGATAGAATTTTTCAAGTTGGGTGTAGTACTGTTAATATATTTGATGAAGAGTCTGCGATATCTGTTGATGAAAACTTTAATGTTGGTGAAGATATTAAAATAGAAAGTAATCAGGCTCCTAAAATAGTTCTTTCTACTACCGATGCATTGCTTAAGCATGAGGCTATTAAAGGTATTAATATATACATGAAGGATAATGAATCTGATATTTGGTATTTACAAGCTAGTGTTGATACTTTTAAAGGAACAATAAAATCATCAACTAATGGAAAAGAATTTCCATATACTTTTAGAAGTTATGGACAAAATGGTATTTTAGCAACAAATTATGAACTTCCTGAAACATATCTTCTTAATTTTAATGAAATTGATAGTTATGAATCTAAATCTTTAGTATCTCAAGAAGATGGTTTAGTTCCTTCTAAATTAAAATGCAGATATAAAACAGCTGTTCATTGTAATAATAGATTATATGTTGGAAATATAGAACAAGATGGTAGAGTTTATCCAGATAGAATGCTTAAAAGTCCTATTGGTAAATATAATGTATTCCCAGCAAGTAGTTATATTGATGTTGCTATTAATGATGGTGATGAGATAACACATTTATCTTATTATAAAGATAAAATTTTACAATTTAAAAGAAGAAAGGTTTTTGTTCTTAATATTTCTGGTGATTATGAATTTTTAGAAGATACATTTGATTATATTGGTGTATCAAGAGGATGTCAAGTTACTGATACTCCTTATGGAATTGCATGGGTAAATGCATCAGGATGTTTTTTATATGATGGAGAAAAATTAACTAATTTAATTTCAAATAAAATAGGAACAGAAGGATTTCAATCTAATCCTGTTGGAACTACTACTAATTTTTGGATGATAGGGCATAAAGCTGATGACATTCCTGCTATTGGTTATATCGCCTCTACATCAAAATTGTTAGTATGTAGAGATGTTGGTTCTTATGAAGATACTATAAGTAGTAGTATAATAACTTCTATTCCTGAAGCATTTGAATATTCTTTTCAATCAGAAGGGTGGACATTTTTATATAGAAAATTAACGTCACCGCCAAATACACAGGCTTATCTTAAAAATACAGGACAATTATCAAATTTTGTAAATGATGCAAATGGGCAACTTTTATATTATTCTGTTTTTGCTAGTGGTGATGCAGCTGCTAATGTTGATAGTGAGGGTTTTAGTCCTATAATAAATGGACTTTATTATTGGGATGATATGCCTGTAAGGAATCAAGATGCTTTAGATGAGTATAATGAAAGTCCTTCGGATGCTAGGGTGGGTGCTACAGACCAAATTGGAGATTTCTTTTATTTAAGAACAAAGAATTTTAATTTTGGCTCTGCTCATGCAAGAAAGAAGATATATAAAGTTTATGTGACATTTAAAACTTCTGATGATACAGAGAGACAAAATACTGTTAATGACGCTAGTCCAGCTAATGAAGAAGTTAGAGATTCAAGAGTAAATGTTTATTACGCCACAAATGGAGAAACTCCAAATGTAGGCACTAATACATTTCTTCCTAGTGCTTCAACTAATTATGATAGTATTAGAGGTTTATATGCATCATCAGATAAGTCTGGTAATATAACAGCAGTAGCAGACCATGCTGTTGGAAGTCATGATAATGATATTTTAATAACATCAGCAGCGCATGGATTAGTTAATGATGATGAAATATATGTAACAGGTACATCAGATTATAATTCTAATTCACAAATTAATGGTTTTCATAAAATAACATATGTAACTGATGATACTTTTTATTATGAAGAAACTTTTAATGGGAATCAATCAGGAAAATGGGAGAAAAAAGGTGATGCAGGTTGGCATATTGCTGAATTAAAACCTACAAATGAAAGTGATGTAAATAATATATATTCATTTCAATTAGTTTTTCAATTAGCAGGAGGTAGAATAGCAAACAGATTTGAAATAAATGATATCACTATACTATATAGAATTAAACCTCCTAAATAATGGCTATATCTACTAGTTCAAAACAAGAAAAAATAAAAGTAATAAATTATTTTCCAACAAAAAACTATGGTAGAGAAGGGGATATTGTTGTTGCAAATATAAGAAATAAGGGATTGTTTTTCTGTATCAAAGCAAATGGACAATGGTATGCTCAAACGAAAATGCAGCCACTTAATAAAATTAATGATATATTTATAAAACATTTAAAGTCTGAGAAAATAACATTAAAAAATATTAAAAATTCTGAAATCAGTGCTGATAAGTTTCTTGTTTCTTCTAATGGAAATATAAGATATAGGACAGGGAATCAAACAATAGAAGACTTAGGTATAAATTCTTTTGATATCGATTATAAGACAGCATATTGCTCGTTAGGACAGTATTCTAATAAAGAAACGTGTGAAGCTAATGGTGGTGTATGGTATTTATCTGAGAATGATTCGCATGATAGTATAAGTAGTACTGCAGAAAATCAGCTTCTAACTGTATCACAATCAGTAGGAAATGTAGATGCAGAACCTACATTACTATATGATGGTTCAACACTTGAAATTAAATATAATTCAGATTATGATGATAATTGGCAAACATCAGCACAAACAGATTTATTAAAATTAAGCTATTCAACTAGAAGTGCTACTATGAATTTTGATAGTGCTGGAAAGTTAACATTAGACTGTGGTGGTGATATAGAATTAAATGCTGATGGAGGAGATGTAAAATTTAAAGCGACTAGTGCTGATTTAGCTACAATTAATGGAACAGGTTTAAAGATAGATAATATTTCAGGTAGTAGTAGTTCAACAAGTTTTCTTACTGAAAATAGTGGAGTTGTTGAGAAAAGAACTATACCAGGATTAGGAGTAATTACTGCTTTAAATAATGCAACAGTAAATGAACTTGTTACAGTGGGGGCTACCACAACAGAGCTTGATTCTGAATCAGGATTAACCTTTGATGGCAATACTCTTACAATAACAAGTGACGATGCTCTTACTTCACAATTAGTAATAACCCACGCAGGAACAGATTTCTTTGCAATAGATGCTATGACTAATGGTGCGACTAAAATTAAGACATATGATGCTGTTGGAACAAGTGGAAATTTGGAAATAGAATCAGATGGAGATATGTTATTTGATTGTGGAACTACAACATCACACGATATGACATTAGATGCTGCAGGTCATATAATTTTAAAAGCTACAAATAATCAAATCATATTTAATGATGGTAGTGATGATTTCGGTGCAATTAATGTGGGAACTCCAAATATAATTAATCTCAAATCATCAACTAATTACAATATTAAATTGGAATCTCAAGGTACGGGTGATATTGATTTAGATTCAGGGGGGGATATAATATTAGATAGTAACGATGGTAATTTTATAGCAAAAAAAGCAGGTACTGAATTTAGTGTAGCAAATAGTGCTTATGCAGGAATGATACTTGGTTGTAGGGTTCTTGGACACGATGCAGGTAGGGCTCAGTATATTCTAACTAATGCTTTTGTAACTCTCCACGCAGATGCTACTGTAAGATTTATCGCTCCACCAAGTGGGGTTGTTGAGGTTTTTGTTCAAGCAGGATATTTAGATTCTTTATCAGGTAGATATGTTTATTTTGGGCTATCTGATAATGCAACTTATAATACTATTGGATTAGAACATGAAGAATTAGTGAACATGACAGATGAAACTGACCAACGAATTATTCAGAACATTTGGGTTGTATCAGGATTAACAGCAGGAGATACTTATAATTATTGGTTTGGATTAAAAGCAAATTTAGCAGGTAGTGGTTCATTAAACTATGGAGGAATAGGCTCAGGGCATTATTCTCCATTTATAATGAAAGTAACAGCATTACCAACAGCAGTAGCAGATTTTGCAGAATATGATTAGAAATTTGTAAATGAGAAGAATTATTAATATATTTAACAGAAGAAAAATAGGTAAAAAGGAGTAGTATAATGTCAGTATCCCCATATCAAATGGCTCAAACTCAAAGCAGCCTTCTAGATAGTTTTATAAAACAAAGCACAAGAATACGTGGTAAACAGCAAAGCGCTAATGAACATAAGGGAAGAATGGCTATTGATTTTAATAAAAAGGCAGAAGAAATTTATAATAAGGCTTCAAAAGCTGGAAGAAAAAGAAAAAGAAGTGGATTGTCTAAATTTTTAAATGCTGTTGTTCCTATTATTGTTTCTATTTTTAATCCTATAGCTGGTGGAGTTATGGCTGGTGTATCTGCTGGTAATAAACAATATCAACAAGGTAAATTTACCCAAAGACAGGCAAATGCAGTTAAGAATTATATGCAGGAAATGGGATTGCAAGGAAAATATGGAAAAACATTTTTAAGGGGTAATGTTTCAGATTTAAAAAACGTAAAAGAAGGAATGAATGATTTAGCAAGAGCTGCAAAAAAAATGAAGTCATTTGAAAAGATTTTACCAACTGCAGCATTTGCAGGAGTTTCAACATATATGGCAGGAAAAACTGCACAGGAGGCTTTATTTAGTCCTGTGGATGCAATTACGGCAACTACTCCTGGGGCTAGCACAGCATATATGGGAGCACAAGTAAGTCCTGTAGTAACTAATGCTGCGGGTACTGGAGCTGCTAGCTTAGCACAACAATTATCAATGGGACTTACAAAATTTGCTCCATTTCAAGGAGCTAATATGCAAACTTTTATAAAAAAAGCAATGGCAACTACTAAAGATGCAAGTGGGGCGATGGTACCAGCATTCCCAGAATATGCAAAAGCTTTACAATCTATGATGTGGATGTACCAAAACATGGCAAAGTCATCTATATAAATAAGGAGGTTTAATGCAAGAAATATATGAATTATTACAGGAATTAGGTATAAATACAGCAGGAGGATTATCTAATATTACAGGAAGTGATATTTCTACAGCATTTGCAAATGAATATGGAATGACTGGAGAGAATGCTGCTAATTTACAACCAGGTTTTTTTCAAACAGTTACACAATCTCAGGAGAAAGGTTTATTAGGAAAAACATATTCTCCTTTTATGCAAGCAAGTCATTCAACTCTTATTGATGATTTGATTGGTGCACAATCAGGACAACAAGCAAGGCAGGTACATGGAGGTTTTGCAGGGTCTGGAGCAGTAGATGTATATGGTAAGTCTGTTAAAAGTGATTACTTATCAGGAATGACCGAATCTCTAGGAGGAATAGAAGAACAAAAAGCTCGTACTGAATCAGGTATTTTAGATTTAATCAATTCATGGCGTTCAACAGCTGCAGATATTGCTGGAGTTGGTGGTTACGGATAATAAGGAGATTTAATGGCAGATAAAACTTACAATGCCTTAATGGCACAATCAGGGTTTAGTAATAATCCTTGGGAAGATTTACTTAATTTAGTTCAAAGTAATAATCAACAACACATAGTTTCACAACAAGCTCAATCTGAGAATCAGAGAAAAAAGCTTGAATGGAACATGAAGCAAGAAAAATGGATTGAAGAAAAGCAAAAAAACAGGGAGACAAGATTAGCTAATGCTACTGATGCTTTAGATGATTTAGTAAAAAATACAATAAATCATAGTGGGTTTGTTTCAACTGGTTCTGTTGTTACAGCAACAAAAAATGCTGCCGCACAATCGAATGACCCAGCTGCTATAATTAATGCAGAAGCAACAGGACTTGCATATGAAGCAAATCGAAATGACCACTATAGATATGTATCTGCGATAGATAATGGTGCTGATATAATTAATAGAATTGATACCTATTCAGATGCTGACTGGAAAAATCCAAATAAAATGACTGTTAATCATATTATGAATGAGCTTAGAGCTGTTGATGAATTTGAATCTGCTTTATATACAGACCCAATAAAAAAAGACGCAGAGGTTAAATATATAGGTCATTATAGTTCTGGAGATAAAACTGACAGGTCTATCATTGGAAGAATGGCTGAATACAAGAAGTCTTTAAATGCTGCGCTTATGGCTTTAACTGATGAGGAACCTAGTGGTAAAAGAATGATAGAGGACCATGAACTTTTTTATGTTATTACAGGGAATGCTAAAGGATTAGAAAACGCAAGGGAAGAACAGACAGGTATTGCAGAGAGCAATATTAAATCTTATACACGTTCAATTAATGCTATAGAAAAATATATAAAAATGGTTGGTCAAAAAGTTATTTCTGGTCAAATAAATGGAGGAGACACAGTACCTTTTGATATGGCAAATATGATTGCACCATATGCTACTCAAGCTCAAGCGGATAATCCTGCATTTGCTGAAATGATGCCACAAGATATTGCTTCAGAGTTAGCCGCATCTTATATGGATTATACTATTGATGAGATTTTAGAATTATGGAATCAAGAAAAAAATGATTTAGATTTTATGAGAAGTAAGGAACTTGAAAGATATACTAGATGGAGTTTAACTGGAGCACAGTATTCTTTTCAGTCAGATTTAAAAAAGAAGAAGACTAAAGAAGAATTACAGCGTAAATTAGAAGAACAATTACAGAAAAACCAAATGATGCAGAATGTGCCTACGTTTTTAGGCGGAAAATAAATGTCCTTAGATTTATATACAAATTTCGATAAGCAGGGGGTTATTGATATTATGAAGCAGAACTATGGCGAAAAGAAAGATTTGCCTGATTCTGCATATTATAATATGGCTGTTGAAATGTTCCCTGAAATGAATCTTCCTGAATGGGGAAAAATAGTAGACCAACCAACAACTTATACCTCAAATCCTGATGATATAGACCTATCTCCAGACCATGTGAATACTATCTATGGTGTTGCAAAACAGAGTACTGGTGATTTTATGGAATCAATGAAGGCTAAAGTATGGGATGAGGATAATATGCCTCCAAATCCTTTGTTTAACAAACTTGGAACTGGTAAATATGAACGTGATACAGGTAGCCTTATGCAAGCTCTTGTTGAACCAGACTCTTGGGTCTCTCCATATATTCCAGATAAATTAAAAAAATCAGTAATGATAGGACTTAATAATTCTTTTACAGGAAGACAATATGCTACAGAAAATGGTAAAGAATTATATGATACTAATTTTGAAGATTATGACCCTAATTTTGGCAACCATCTTGCTTCAATTGCAGCATCAATGTCAGACCCTGCAGGAATAGCTAATATGTATGCTACTTTTGTATTTGGTGGAAGTGCTCATAAAGTTGCATGGCAAGGTTTAAAAAATATTCCAAAAATTGTTTCAAAATGGTGGCAAAAATCAACAGGTAGATATATTGTAAAATCAATTCCTAAAACAAAAACTTCTTCTGGTTTAAGAAAGACTATTCAAGAGAAATTTAGCTCTGATGCTGTAGCTTACGGAACTGGTGGTTTTGGGACATTTGGGGCCTCTATGGCAGCGCAACAATCAGCGAGAGACCAAAGAATGAATTATGGAAAATATTCTACAAACAATGGAACAATAAATAGGTGGGATATTATTAATGATGCTTGGGATGGTTATAAAGAACATGCTACAACTGGTTTTCTTTTATCTGGGGTAAGTCAAACGCTCGGCTTAACTAATATGTGGGCAAATGCTAAATGGAAAATGGGAGCAAAGAATTATAAGACATTTGCAGCAAAAGCTGTATCTAATCCAGCTTCCAGCATTGGCATACAGGGAACAATATTTACAACCGCTCCAATGGTTTTAAATGAAGATATAAGAAAAGAATATTATGACCCAGAAACTGGGGAGTTTGACTTTAGTAAATTTGTGGCAAATGTAACGTTAAATTCAGCAGTTGTTGCAGGCTTCTGGGGATTACATAAACTTAATATGCCTAAGCAAGATAAAACAACAGGATTATATAAAAGAGAATCATTTAAGTATGATGTAAAAGATACAAGAGAAGTTAAAGGTGAACATACAACATATTCTGCTGAACCTATGACTAAATATGATGCAGCAGACCCAGGTACTGCAATCATTCCAAGAAATAGAAATATTCCTAGAACATTAGAAAGTATAAGCACAAAAGTTGTAAAGGATATTAAACATGAAACAAATAAAAGTATTGATTTAGAATATACTGGAAACGAGAGTGCAAAACTTTTAACTCAAAGTATTAGTAATATAAAGAAAGAATTAGGTCCAGAGACTCCATTTGAATTCTTTGAAAAAGATATTGATGTTAAAACTGAACCAGTTGAAACTGTTCAAGGATTAAAGACTATAAAAGAAGTTGTTGATAATACACTAAGGATACTTAACAAGGCTGGTACTAAGAATAAAGATGGTGATTATGTTGGATTTGATTTAAAGAAGATTTCAGGTGAAGATATCGCATATATTAGCACTGTTATGCCAACAGTTGTAAGAGCATATCAAGGATATAAATTAGATTCTTATGAGACTGATACTGGTAGAGCAGAATACATTAAAAGATTTCAATCTGAAGAGAATGGTGGCAGAGCATTAACAGATGCAGAAAAAAAGACTTTATTAAAAGCACAAGAAATAGAGATTAATAGGTATGATATATTATCTAAAGATTTAAATACAAAATTAACACAAGGATTATTTAAGTCTGAGCAAACTCAAAAGATTACTGAGTCAGAGCTTGATGAACCAATGGTTGATATTGTTGCTACAAATGATGCAGGAAATCCTATTAATGGAGATATTTTAACAGTTCCAAAAGAAGAAGCTGATGCCTATGTAAAACAAGGTAAAGCAATCACAAAAGTTTCTGCTGAAAAACAAAACATGAGGATTGGAGAAGTAGAATCTATGAACCATGGTCAGGTTGCACCTAAAGATTGGGCTGAAACAAATGAAATGATAGCATCAGCTGTAGAAAAAGGGATATTAAGGACACAGGATGTAAGTGAAAATATTCCTAAAAATCAATCTCAGTATAAAAAAATAATTAAAGGTGTAAAAGGAGACGAGCTTGAAAAAATACCAGAGCTTAAAAATAAAAAGGCAGCTTGGAGTAATATAACAGAACCATATGATGTAAAGATTTTAAAAGATAATTTCAGTGGAGCAGAATTAGCAACAAGACTCCCACCTATTAATAAAATATTAGGAGCATCTGGAAAGAGAAGTATAACTGAGTTAACTCAAAAAGATGTTACAGATTTTTTAGATAATCTTAAAAAAACAAAGCCTAAGATAAAAGGTATAGAACCTAATATGACATCAAATATTACGATTATATTTAATGAATTAAGAGATAAAGGTTTTATAAAAACAGTTCCTCTTTCAGCGAAGAGAGCTAAAGAATATACATCTGAATATAATGAGCTTATGAAGGCTGCAAAAGTACCTTTACCTGAATTAAAAGCATGGTATAAAGGTATACCTGCAGTTAAACAATTAATGAAGAATGATAAAGCTTTTGTTAAAGGAGTTGAAATTATAGAAACATATCCTATAAGAGCAGAAGAGATAGGAGCATTAAGAGGAAGACACATAGTCTTACACCAGCCAACAGGACAATATTATATTGATTTGACGCAGAAGAGACCTTTTGGTGCTGCTAAAGCTAGAGGTGTAAAAAGACCTGTTGCTATTCCTAAAGAACTTGCACTTGAATTACAAAAACTTTCAGGAGGCGACCCAAATAAATTATTATTCCCAGGATTTACAACTAAGTTAACTGGTGCTAGTAAAAAAGTATTAGGAAATGTGACATCAAAGGCTTATAAAAAACAAGAAAAAACTTTTGCTGAGAGAAAAGCTAATCTATCACTGCAAGAAAGAGATGTTTATAATGTAATAGCTGGACATGCAGAACCTAAAGACCCTAATATATTAGCTATTTATAAAGAACAAGAAAACTGGGGTGATTTGTTTAAACTACAAGAGCATGTTATTCAAAAGGTTGCAATGGCAAAACAAGAATTTATGCAAGAGCCGAGTCGTGCTCAGAAAGCTGTAGGAGCTGTTCAGAAAGGTTTAACTTCAGGACTATCAATTAAAGACGTTAGTGGTAAGGAGCCAGAAGGCGTAATTAAAATGGTTGAGGATGATATTAAAGGTGGGGCAACACTTAGTGATGGTGTTAAAAAGAAGCTTGTATCATCTGTTAATAGCGTATTTAATGAATTAACAAAGGATATGACAAGTGTTGAGAGAAAAGAATTAAAAGCATTTTATGCAGCAAATGCAGGTATTGACAATCCATCAGACTTTAAGATTAATAAACATGCATCAGAGGCAGACTTAGCTTTATTTGCTGATGAAATAATTGATACTCCTGTAATGAGAGCTGTTGATAGAAAGAATACAGCAAGAAGATATAAAAATATTACTAAAGCAAGAGAGATTTTTGAAGTCAATGATTATAATGAAAAAGCACAAAGCATGTTATTACATAAGATGTTTTTCCCAGAAAGAGATATTGCTGATGTTAATCTTTTAGAACTTTCTCATAAACAATCAACAGAACTTCTTGATTATATGGATAACAGTCCTTATTTCAAAGAATATGATGCTTTTGATTATGTTTCAGATGCTCTTAATGTTGAAAATATAGGTAAATTATCAAGACAGTTAGGAAAAGTAGAGAAGAGAGCTTTACAACTTGGTTTCCATGGGACTGTTCAATATGCATTTCCTTGGCTTGCAAAAAGACTTAATGCTCCAGAGTTAATTCAAGTAGGGCAAGATTTAATTGACCATGGAGTAATAGAATTAACACAAGGAGCTAAACTAAAGGGCTTTGAAGAATCTGTTTATAAAATATTATACGAAGATTCAATAGAAAAAGGGAAAACTATATTTGCTTTAAGACAAGGTAAAGAAAAAATCAAACATGGTCTTTCAAGATTTAATAAAGAAGTTAAGGATAATATATGGAGCCTTCATCCAGAAAGATATGAATGGCTAGCTAACCATGCAAAAAAACATCCAGAAGATAAGGTTGGTGTTGAGAGATTTAAAAAAGCTAAAAAGTTTTACGATAAAATATATGATAAAGATGGCAATCTTAAAATAGATACCATAGAAAATGATATAGCAAAGTCTTGGTATGAATATACTCAAAACGATGTATGGGGTAATATTTATTTATCTATAAGGTCTAATATGACAGAGGCTGGTTATGAATCTTTTATTAAAAGATATCCGTTAAAAGAAATAAGTGAACATTTCTTTGTTCCATTAGCAGTAACACAAGAATTCTTAAAATCCTACGATGTTAATTCATTAAATTTAGATAAACAAATAAAAGATTTTACTTTAAAACATGCTCAAAAATTAGCAGAAGCACATTATGGAAGGGCAGATATAACACCTAAAGAGCTTGATAAATTTATGGATAAAGGAAGAATACTTGCGCATGAAGATATACGGGCAATATCTAGTTTTGGTTTAAAAAGATTTAATCCTAAAAATCTTATAAGAAGAAAGATGTATCTTGGTGAAAGGTTATATATTGCTAAGGATAATAAGTGGATTGACGCATATGAACATCAGTATGATAAATATATTCCTAACTATGCAGCATCTACAGCAAAACTTATTGCAAATTTAAGCAAGTTCCCTTATCTTGTTCAGCTCCCAGGGTTTAAAACTAATAAAGCAATAGATAGAATATTGTTAGACTTAAGCCACAGCAAAGGAGATTTTGTGGGGAATTATATTCATGATATGATTTCATCAAGAACAGGACTTTCTACACCAGGAGAAAGCTCGTTTATATGGGGAGATATAGGAAGAGCTATGCAAGGAATAAACAAATATATATCACGTGCAAATCTTACAAGATTAATATCTCCAACAAAGAATTTTCTGTTAGGATTTAACAATAATTTCCTAGCATATGATGCTCCAGATGTTCTTCATAAAACTTGGTTGGCTATGAGTTTTGCAAATAGAGTGCAAGCAGAAGAAACAGGAATGATGGGGTTAAGTTATGCAGCTTTAACTGAAGGCGACAAGTACATCACAGTACGTGGAAAAAAATATGAAAATCCAGTTAATAAAATACTTGACGTTATATTTAATTCTGTAAGATTTCCGACAACTGAAGCTATAACTAGATTATCTTCTATTTATCTTACTTTAGATGATATGGTTAGAATGACAGAAGGATTAAGAAGTTCTAAACCAGAAGAAAGAGCTAGATGGCTTAATAGAGCAAAAGATAGATATGCATTAAGTGATAGACAGGTTGAACTACTTACTAAATACGGCCTTAGTCCAGCAGAAGTTGATTGGAAAGGAAAAGAATCTATCACAGCTAAAGGAGTTAAAGCAAAAAGATTACAAAAGGTACAAGATGATGTAAATTTACAAAGAGAGCTTGATGTGCTATGGTCTAAGATGATTACGATGGGGCATACAAAAACACAAGGCTCTACAACAGATATATGGCAGCCACAAATGATGCTAGACCCTGTTGTAAAAGGAGTATCTTTATATAATCAGCTCGCTATATCTGCAACGTATAATACTATTAATGGAGTAAAGGAAAATTATAGAAATGGAAACTGGCATAGGACTTTTGCCTATCATGCCTCAATACCCATAACAGCTGGTATTCTAGGATATGGTATAAATCAACTTATTAAGGGTGCACCTCCCCCAGATGAATTAGAAACAAAAAAAAGAAAGAAAGTATTTAATATGTTGAAGCTTTCTGAATATGGAGGTGCTTTATCTTTCTTTTGGAGAGTATTAAGTGGTCAGCCGACATATGGAAATCCAGTTTTTCCAATGGCTGCAATTCAGCAAGGTGGACTACTTTTTAAAACTCTTATGGACGCTATAAGAGCAGGGGTTGAGAAAGTTGGTATTGAACCTGATAATCTAGGAGGTTTTGGTAGATACTTTGTTAGGAATGCAAGGTATAATCAATCACCAGAAGAGTTTATGAAATCAGTATTTGGAATTTATGATGATTACAAAACAACAAAAGAAAATCAGACGCATCCATATAAGAAGAAGCAGAATAGAATTGAAAAGTGGGAAAAATACTTTTATGACAATGTTAAACCTATATCATCAAAACCTGAGATTGTTTCAAATACAATTATGACTGGCTATTATAAAGAAGTTAAAGATGCATTTGAAATGTCAGATGATTTTAATTGGCTTAATGAGGTAATAATGGATACATGGTGGGCAAGGTATGGTGAATTCATTAAGGCAAACTATACTCCAGATGGAGCAGCAGAAGCAGCAAACAATGCCATTGAAGCCAAACTATTAGCATTGAATCCTATTCTTAATGGCATTGGTGCAGGTGAAAATGAGAATAATTTAAAATGGTTTGATACGAGAACAGAATATCTTGGATATCTTATGAACGTAGCAAGAGAACAAGGCAATCCAGAGAATACATATCTTTCTCCAATATTAGAGCAAGAGGTAGCTTATAAAGTTAAGATTGCTCAATGGGAAAAACAATTTCCATATTGGCTTAGACAAAACTATAAAAAAGATGACTATAAAAAATACTGGAGTAGAATTCATCCAGAATCATGGACTAAATTAGGACTACCTGATTTAAACCCATAAATCCTTAATTGGTAGCAGTGCCATCTGGCTCATGTTATCATCGCCTCCCATCACCATTTTTAAATCACCGCTTTCATGGAGCTTTTTTATCTTACCCTTAAGTTTACATACCTTAAACATAAATCCGCCCTCTATGACCCCTTTATGACTCAATAAATGCACCCATAGGTCCGATTCTGTAGTAGAAAGACCTGATGGACTACCTTTATAACGTAATTCTATAGCAATATTGCCTGTTGTCTTCCATATGTCACGTTCTGTCTTTACTTCTATTTTTTCGTTGCTTTCCTGCATGTTCTTAACAAAGTCTTCCCCTAATTTTCCAAACTTTAAATCAAGGTCAAATCCCTTTGCATATTCTTCTGTTACTTTCACCCACATACCTCCCTTTTCTCTGTGTATTTCACCAAATATATCTATTATGTCCTGTAAATATATCACTTAAAAAATATAAACATAATAAACATGATTAATTTATCAAGTAACCATAATAATATAAGTAGTGTTAGTTTTTTGTTAACGTTCATCTATCTTCATTAAATGGCATATACACCTCTGCAGTTGATTCACAATTTGAACATGAAAAATTACTTACTATTCCTTCGCCTTCTAATCCATAATCTTCATAATCAAAATCTCCTCCCCATATCAAGTCCTCTTTACAATGCCAACATCTCATATTCATTGACTCTTCAGCATCTGCTGCCCTTTGCATTGATGTTCTATTTTCCATATTTCCTTTCATACTTCTCTTTTAATAGTTTGACTCCAAGCATATTATCAACTTTAAATAGCCATTCTATTTTCTTTCTTAATCTCATCTCCTCTGTGTCTTTATTTGTCACATCTACTCCTTTGCCAATCTTCAAAATCTTTCCAGTGTTTTTTTATCAATCTCGGAAACTCCTCTTCAAGTAAATGTCTATAGAAAAGGATTTCATATATATCATTATGTGAAAATCGTTCTTCTAAAGTAGAGCCTCCATATATCTTTATAGTTAAATCTTGTCCGTCTTGCACAACTATTCTTTTATGATTATGTTTACTTTTCATTAAAGTACTCCTCCCTTGCGTAATGTGTTATTAATATTGCATCAGCTGTTGCTAGTGTAACCTTTTTTAATTCAGGGTACAGCTCTTTAGCTTTACTTTTAAGCCAATTCTTTCTATCCTTTACAATCATACCTTTAGGACATCCAATCCATTTAATCCAATCATTCGGTAGTGTTGTATACATCTTAATCTCATGAGACGCAGCGATACCAAGCCACTGACCATAATTAACCCCATATGTAAATGCTGCACGTGTTGCATTCATTGGTCTTGCCCACACTCTCTCCATTAAAAGATTAACTTTATCAGGAGCAGTGTTTCCTATTGCTATTTTAAACAATATTGACATATCAAATACTTTATCAGGACACTTATATGCACTTGCTTTACCTGTCTCATCTATTACCATTAGACCGCCACTTTTTCCAGGGTCTATTCCTATATATTTACTTGAACGGAAGGGTGTCATCTAACATTTCTCCTATTGAATTATGTATTTTACATTTATCTCCATCATATCCTAGGTCCACAGTGCCACTGTCTCCATATCTAACCTTACCTGCACACAGAGTTAAAACATTCTTTCCTTTACCTTTTTCTCCTTGAACCTTGTAGTCATAATATGAAAAGAACACATTCTCTGCGACTTGCTCTATTGCACCACTCTCTGCTAGGTCTGATAACTGTGGCATCAGAGCCTTGCCTCTTGTACCTGCTCTTTCAATAAATCTATTTAATTGTGATGCAAGGACAACAACAGCCTGAGTATCCTTTGCTAACCACTTATAATCATTAACAAGCTTCTCTATTTGCAGCCTTCTTTGGTCTTCTTTACCTTTACATGTAATTAATTGAATATAATCATCAAATATTATATCTGGCTTAAATCTTTTAATCTCACTTGATGCGGATGAAAAGTCTCTGACATTGTCAAACATTAAAAACTTATCCTTTGAATATTTTTCTTTAACAAATGCTATTGCTGTATTGAAAGACTTTATATCTTGTTCGCTGAATGTATTTTTACGTACAGTACCATAAGATAACTGCTGTGACTCTAGGCATATGATTTTCTTTAGTAGTTCTGAGTTTGGTAGTTCTCTACTGAAAAATATAGCCTTATGTCCCTGCTTTAGAACATTAGATAACATGTTAATCATAACAGTTGTCTTTCCATGTCCTGGTCTACCACCTATAATAGTAATTTCACCTCTTGTTAACCCTCCAGCAAATCTATCTATATTATCATAGCCTGTTTTAATCAGCTTTGTTGTTTTATTTTTAATACTATCTACAGTATCATTTATAACATCATCTATATCAGATGCTATAGATGGTCTCGTGTTTAATATTTCACCTAAAATAGAGTGTGTTTCACTAACAGACTGGTATATATCGTGTGAGTTATGTTTAGCTTTATTTTTAATTTCTTCTGCTTTAACGATAACTTGTCTCATGAGGAACTTATCATACAACTTACTTGCATATAACTCAGTCATACCTTTAAGACATGTATCTCCTGTGCATCCAACAACATAATAATGTGTTAAACCTCTATTTATATCATACTGTGTTAAGGACATCGAAACTGTTCTAGTGTCTATTAGTTCCTTCTTAGCCCTCATCTCTTTTATTTTACTCCATAGTAGCTTTGCCCTGTCCTGATAGAAAACTTCTATATTTGTAAAATATTTTGAAACTGCCTCGTACTCACCTTCATTATTAATCACAGAGCCTAATACAGCATCTTCCGTAACCTTATCATACGGCAATGAACTTTCTTTCATTTTCTCCCCCTTACGCTTATAATTTATTTTCTAGCTCTTTTATCCTTAGCTTTGTAGAATCTATAAGTTTTTTATTTATAGGTGTCCAAAATTTAGTAACACCACCTCTATTTTCCTTATAGTATTTTAAGTCTTCTTTAAGCCAAGAGATTATTAGCTCTACGTCTTTCCTTCCTGTTTTTCTTGCCATTCTTTCTCCGCCTTGATTGATTCCTGCTCTATTGCATCATACAATGTATCTGGTGCAATCTCATTTACCCTATATACCCTCATACCATCTTGAGTGGGAAACCCTTCAATAGGCTCTCCCTTAAAGTATATTCCCCACTCATTCTTAGAAAGTACTTTAGATAATAATTCATATATTTTCATTATCATTTCCTTATTTTTTCTTATAATTACTCTTTTTTTTTCCTCTTCAGACTCGCAGTCAATCGCTTCACTTAGACTCAGGAATTTCCTGTTGTTTGTCGTCACGTACACTATCGACAGTTCCGTCTTTATCAAGCTCTGCAGCTTTGTCATCAAGGAATTTTTTGAACTTTCTTTCATCTTCTTTGAATTCAAAATACTTACTTAGAAGAGTTTCCAGATTTATTATTCTTACTTTTGCTACTTCCATTACCTGATTTAGTATTGCTACTTGACTTGCTACTTCCCTTATCGTTGGCTTCTTTTTCGCCATCTGCATCCTCCTCTGCTTTAACATCATCAACTAAGTCGATGTGTGTTGTTTTTGTTGACTTTTCATTTAACTCATCCATACTATGAGACATCCCTCTGACTATATTCTCAAGCCTTTCAAGTTGTAACTTCATCGCATCAATGTCTTTTTCCATGTCTATTGCTCTTCCCATACTACCTCCTTGTTTTAAATTCCAAAACGTTCACCAAAATACTCTCCTGCTAATTCATCTCTTCTCTTTTTTAAACTCTTAATAAATTTATCTGTAACAACTGAGCCATGATTCGTTGTTTCTCCCATATTAACCTCAGCTGTAAATATCATTTCTGAATAATGCTTAATTACATCCATTGTAGATGTTAACTTTATCTGCTTACTATAGTCTATTAATTGTAATTTGTCTTCCATTGCTTCCTTTCCTTTGAGGGAGAGGGGAGAGACGAAATATGTCCATCCCTCCCCATTTATTATTATTTAAGATGTCTATAAATTGTAGCTCTAGATACACCTGACATCCAGACTATATCCCTAACAGGTATCCCCATCTTTCGCATGAATTTTATAAACACTCTTTTAGCCTTGTTAACTTTTCTTCTAGAATGGTATTTCATCTTCCGCTCCAGAATTGCTGATAACTTTAACTTCCCCATTTGGCCATTTGTTAACCCATTTAACATCATGGAATCTTCTTTTGTTTCCATTTTTGTCAACAAATTCTCTGCCTAAATCAACAAAAGCTATACAAGGCTTACCAAGTATATCTTCTGGTGATAGTGTTGGGAGTAGTTGAACTTCAACATCTTGCCCATCAATGTTTCTTTTTTCAACAGGACACTTAACTCCAACAACCTCACAGAACCTTAAAAAGGTGCCATTTGCATCAGATTTTGATTTAAAGGTATCATCCTTGCCTGGTTCTAAGAACCTCCATAATTTACCTTTAAACTTGTATCCCTTATACTCCTTACCATCAACTTCTTCAGGATTTCCATCAATACCAGGTATTGTGTACTTAACTCCTGCATTATGCTCTGATGCTTGAAATGTATAAGTATAAAGTCTTGCTTTATGCTCACCACCTTTAACATCAACTACTTTTGATTCACATTCAATAATATGACCAAAGTATTCACCTTTTGCTCTTGGCTTAAACTCCCTATCTTTCTTTTTAGGTTTATCACCAGGAACAAAGAAGCTATCTTCTCTAGTATTACTATCAAACATTTCATTTACGTCTGCCATCACTTCCCTCCTTCTTTCTTGCTTTCTTTCATGTCTCGTATCTTATCCATACAGGCTTCGTAGTTGTTAGCATTAATATTCATACTAGCAACTTTACTCTTCAAATCATCAACAAGTTCTTTCCCTAAAGGTTTAGCAAAATCATACAGATTGTCTTCTTCTTTAGGTGTTAAAGCATCAGGCTCAGGTAAATCCTCACCTGCATAGATATATAATCCTAATCCATGTAATGCTACAGTTTTAGCTAATGCTCTCTGTATACTTGTATTAATATGAAAGTTAGTAGGTTTTTCTATCGGTTGGTTTCTATTGTCAAGTACAGGATGGATTTGTGATAAATTAATACCATCAACATCTACCCATACATCAACAAAATAGCCACATTCTGTAGCAAAAAATGGCGAACCATTCTCTGCTTTCGTTACTCCGTATCTTGCACTAGGACATTCTTTTTTTAAAAATGCCCACGCATCTGCCCAAGACAAATAAGTAAAATTCCCTTTCTTCTTTTGGTATTTACTTACATCTGTCTTAAAGAGTTTCATAAAAGTGCTTTTCTCACTCGCTTTGCTCATATCACTCTCCTTATCTTTGCGGATTACAATGGTCTAGAAACTGACAATATTTACATTGCCAATCTTGTACAGGTGAAACACCTGTTCTAAACGGAGGTAATCCTTGTTTATGTTCATCATTTACATTCTTCCAGAACAAGTAGGCTCTTGAAATATATGTGAGAGGTACCGACACTGCTCTCATCATTGATGTATCCTTGTTATAGTAATACAAAAACATTCCATCAAGCCTACCAAGTTCTTCTTTTACTGCATATCCATATGTCCCTAATTGAAGCTCATAGTGTATCGATGGATTAAAACTGGGTTTTCTCCCAAATTTCAACTTCCAAGAATATCCTCCACACGTCTTCAAATCATATAGATAAACTTCTTCACCTTCAGCAACAATATCATAAAAGCCTCTTACATTTAACTCTTCTATTTTAATCTCTTGCTCAGTGTGAAACTTTAATTCTTTTTCTTTATTATTAATTTCTTTTTTATTATTAGTTATATCTCTATTAGTTATATCTCTATTATATATATCTCTATTATAGTGCGTAAGAGCTTTTTCAAAATCATCGTGCACAACATTACCCAATCTTAAAAGTCTTTTAGTCTTTTCATCAATTGGATTTGATGGCTCTGCTCTTTCTACTGATTCAAAATATATTTTCCTTGAACAACCACCAGCACCAGAAGCGTGGTACCAGCTTTCATTACCCTTGTATCGTTTTAAGCGGTTATCTTCCTGTTTTTTATCGATATAATCGTTGTAGATACCCTCTATATCAATCGGACTATTTACGGCCATTATAGCTCACACAATCATTAATTAAATGGTTTAAACAATCATTCGGAGTATCAAATCCTAATAGGTAAGACGTTCCTTTAAACTTCTTCCATGTTTCTTTTTCTACTTTCAACTGATACGTAGTTAAATCTTTTTTCAAGTTATCTCCTGTTGTTATTTCTTTCATGAACTTTCCTTTCCTTATATCCATACATCTATATTATTAATTATTAATCTTTATAACAAATGCTTTCTTTTTCTTTTGTAATATAAATCATTGTCTCAATGGTGTCTCAATAAAAAAAGGGCTACTTCCTTATCGGTTTCACCCTTTTCTTACTTACTCTATGATTGCTTTAACAGCATCAGGTATCTCAACCTGTTTAACAACATCAGCTGGTTCTATTTCTTCTAGGACCTGTAATTTATCCGTAAGAAATCCAACTTCTCTTGTCATTATGCTTACTTGTGTGCTTAGTGTTGATAATACGGCAAATGAATTACTGCTTTTAACAGAATTCCACGTACACCATATTGTCAATGCAATCACTACGTACCACACAGGATTTGTGCTTTTCATAGTATCTCCTTTCTTATTTTACCATTGGTTCAATAAAACATAACAAGACAAAAATAAAAACTATATAAAAAATTATATCCTCTATCATTATGGTAATATTTTGCCTTCGTTCTCATCTATTCCATAATACTCATCTTCACTTATACCTCTATACTCCCAAATAGGTATTTTTTCCTTAAGTATTGCGTCCATATCATCTAATTTAGGCAAGTTAAATTCATCATAATCAAGGTCAAAGCCTCCATTATTCAGAAAGTCCATTGCTTTATCTTTTATCATACTCATTTCTCCTCCTCCTTGTATTCCCAATCTCCATTATAATACTCTATAATATCCTGTCTTAATGCTTTTGCTGAGTATTCTCCAACTAATATCTCATAAATTACCTCAATAGCTTCAGATAATTGATTACTTGTACCAAGCCATTGCTCTACTTTTTCTTTAGTTAATTTCTTAACCTCAAAATCGTTACCATCTTTTACTATTTCATTATTCATCATCTTCTCCTGTTGTTAGCACAACATTAACAATAACATCTTTATCCTCATTTGTTGGAAAGCTCCAATCAAAATATAGCTCTCCACCTTGTAACTGATATAAGTCTTGTTCAGTTAAATTTACTTTTATACTATAATGGTCCTTAAGTTTCATCATTTCCTTCTCCTTTTTCTTAATAAATAAATCTTATGATTGATATAATTACCCTTATCCAACAAAAAAGGGCAAGTGCTATTACTAGCACCCACCCTATTAACCTAACATTAATCATTATTCTTTGAACCTACCGATACCATATCTCCAAGTATATTATTTATGTCCTTATAAAATTCTTTATACTTTTCCTTATGTTCATTAAAATCTTTAGGCTTTTCTTTTTCATTTGTAGGATTATTATTTATAGCATCTGCTAAATTCTGTCTATTCTGTGGGTCTAGATTTGCTATCCAATGTATCAGATTTTTCTGCATACCTGCAAATTTTCCTCTTGTGTATTCATCTGTGCTATCTTCATCATCATAATCACCGCTTCTTCCGTAGATTTCTTTAGCAAACTTTATCCCATCAGTATCTACTGCCCACCTGATTAGATTATCTAGGTCTTTTTTATTCATTTTCCTTCTCCTTTTTCTTTAGCTTTTTTATAAACTTGTAAGTTGAATATTTTTTACCCTCTATTTTATCCAACCAATCGTAAAGTGCTTTATTCATTTCATCTCCTTTATAGTTTCTATTAACTTTTTAAAGTCCTTATCATAAGAACTTCTTATTGTTTCATATAAATAATAATCTTCAGTACATTTTATATCTTTAGTATCAGTATCCATTGACCATCTTACTAACTTCTTATTGTTATTACTATTCATCTTCCTTCTCCTTTTTCTTAACTATATCATCAAACCTTTCGCCTTCCCATATTCTATTATATATCTCATCAAAGTCTATCTCATTTGTTGGATAATCACTCCACTCAAACAACCTAAACAGATTATATTGTATGTCTTCATTTCCACAATCTTCTGCTTCTGTCCATAAGTCTATCTCATTCATCAGGGTTTAACCTTTCTCCTGCATAAGCAGGGTCATAGTAGTTATCTTTTCTATAAGTGTATTTCTGTGGGTCATCATAGCATTTATCACAATATAATCCTGTATATATCCCATAAGCATCTACTCTTGCCCACATATGCTCTGAAACTTTAGGTGCATTAAGAGCATCAATCAAAGTAACTCTAGGTGCATTATAAA
>Ga0098061_1000150_pt1 | contig 30223 bp, 38 predicted proteins | sample 22_taG_FD_92579 | JGI IMG/M metagenome (GOLD analysis project Ga0098061, IMG submission 92579) | Marine viral communities from the Subarctic Pacific Ocean - 22_ETSP_OMZ_AT15343 metaG | ecosystem: Environmental > Aquatic > Marine > Oceanic | place: Subarctic Pacific Ocean | collected 2015-01-20
ATTTTTTGAGCCATCTAAAACTACTGCTTTTGATGCTGCTGCTGTTCCAGCAGTAATTCCATCTATCATTTCTAATTCTGCTTCTGCTATAACTGCACTTCCGATTGTAAAGCCAGTTGCAGTAACTACTCCAGCACCTAAAGTTCCAGAGGTTGATAAATTTTCATTTCCAAAATCTATTGCACCACTTGAATCTGTTATAGATCCTGTGGCTATTGTCATTGTGCCATCTATTGAAATTGTGTCTGTTATCGTAGCATCATCGGTTGATGTTAAATGTTCAGCACTAAAAGTTCCTGTAGTTGTAAGATTTTCATCTCCAAAACTTATTGCACCAGAAGAATCTGTTATAGATCCGTCAGCTAAAGTTAAGTTGCCAATCGTAGAGCCAGATGCTCCAGTAATTGTACCTTCTAAGTTTGCTACGATCGTTCCCGCGGTTCCAGATACTACACTTGAACTAAATGAGGCGTCTGGTATATAAGTTAATTTTGGTGCGGAGGCTGAGGTACTTACATCTACTCCTAAGAAAGCCGTTTTAGCTCCAGAGCCAGTATGCCAATGAGGTACGATACCAAGATCAAAGCCGCTATCAGCGCTTGGCGCTGCCCCATTGGTCAATCCCATAGCGATCGTGGCATTATCTACCACTAAATTATCAGCTTTAACCTCGGAAGAATCGCCCGTGATTAAAAGATTTCCGCTGATCGTTACATTGCCCGTTACAGATAAATTATCTGCTACTGTAGTCTCTGAAGTTGAATGACCTAAAGTAATTACCGTTCCAGAAATACCAGTTCCGATTGAAACCGATTCACTACTGTCCGCAGTATCTACGATCAAATAAGCATCAGATCCCTGTTTGATCGTAAGGGCCGTTGCTGAATTATCGCTTACTGCTACATTAATATCAGTACCATCTGCGCTAATAGAATCCAGGGCTATGTCAGCTACGTTTGTAATGTTTCCATCAGATACACTTAAACTATCTACTGTAGTTGCACCAAAATTAGCGGTGCTTGAGCCGTTATCTATTGCGCCGAATCCGCTACTAATAGCTCCCGTTGCGAGTGTTCCAACGGCAGTTATTTGAGTTTGACTTGCATCTACACCTATAACCGCGCTTGATGCGGTAAGACCCGTACCAGCAAATAAAGTAGCTACATCATCGATTGTTTCCCGATTGGCTGGATCTCCAGATTCGCCTTCATCTGAGAATGCGATGTAATCGCCACTTGCGATTGCATCCTCTGTTAATCCTTTTATATCTAATTCTAATGTAACCGCTGCGGATTCAGATCCGCTATTAGCTACTGTAATTCCCCCGCCGCCAGAATCAGCGACAGTTGCTACATAATTTCCAGTTGTATCAGTACCTAAAGCGACTGAATTTGCCTGGATCGTAGCTGCGCCATCTTCTGCAATCGCTATGTCTCCACTTACAGATGCAAATATTGCATCTTCTAAATTTTCAAAAGTTATTTTGCCAGAGCCGTCATCTGTAGCATCTACCATCGCGATAAAGTCTGCATCTGCGATGGAAGATTCTGTTCCAAGCTCATTTAGATCTAAGGCAAAAGTAACGGTATTTGATGTAGCAGAAGTGTCTACACCAGTTCCGCCAGTTAATGTTAAAGTTTCTGAATCGAGATCTATCGCAATGGTCCCGGAATCAGTTGTTAAGTCTAGATCTTCAGCCGTTACCTTCGTATCTACATAATCTTTAACGGCTGCGGATGTTGGGACCGTAGTATCATTGTCATTGCTTGCGATTCCATCGCCTTCATCGACAAACTTTGTGACTGCTATCGATTCGCCAGAGTCGGTTAAAGTTCCGAAACTGACTATCCCAGTAGTAGTTAAATTTTCATCTCCAAAGCTTATAGCTCCACTTGTGTCTGTAATAGAGCCATCGTTCATTACTAAGGCTCCTGTACTTAATCCCCCATTGTGTACTGATTGTGCTGTAAAAGTTGCCACCCCTGTTACTGCAAGGGTTTCGCCAATAGTTGCTAATCCAGAAACCGTTAAATCATCGGTTGTGGTTAGTTGTTCGGCCTGGACAGTCCCCGATGCAACTACATTGCCTGTTACTGCCTGACTTCCACTATCAATCGTGCCTGTAGTGGTTAAATTTTCGTTTCCAAAAACAATTTCGCCTGATCCAGCGTTTATTGTAAGGTCCCCCGCTGTAGTGGCTATTGTGCCAGCATCCGATAGTGTTATGTCACCTTCTAAAAATAAATCTTGCCATGCGTAAGTCGCACTACCAATATCATAAGTATCGTCTGCTGCTGGAATTAAGTTTGAATCAATACTGCCGGTAATTGTAACCGTATCTCCGCTCGCGTCCCCTAAATCTACGTTGCCCGTGAGGCTTACGTTTGCTGCGGTTACGGTCCCAGTAGCCGTAATATGGCGAAAGCCGGTAATGTCTTTGTTAGAATCAACAACGACTGCTTTGCTTGCGGCTACGGTCCCGGCCGTTACATCTGTTGAGTTTGCGCGACTGACTGCCGAATCAATTTGGACTCCGGTATAGTCGCTATTATAATTTGCGATGACTGTCTCCTTTCAATCTAGACTTCATTTAAAAGGAAATAAGACTACATCAAATAGTCTTGCCGTTCGCCATAGCTTTACAGTCAGATTGAGCTTTGAACTCTTTTCCTGGCCAGCCGTTTCCTTTTAATTTAAATAGGGGGGCGCCCATTAAGCGCTCAAGGTTGGTATTGCCGCATTGACAAACTGGGGCCTCATCGACCTTTGTCATCAGTTCGAATACGGTTTTACATTTTTTACATTTATAATCGTAGGTTCTAAACATAATTAAAGAATAGGGACCAAAAGGCCCCTATTCTAGATCCATAGTTAATGATTAAGAATTAAGGATTCTTGAATTCTTGAATTCTTCCTTCAAAAACTGTAACCGCTCCATAGAGCATATCGCAAACAACTTTAGTCCCTAAGAAGTCCACGCTGTATTCAGCTTGAACTCTTGGCTCTAGTTGTCGAGCTGCGCTAACTGCGCTTGGATGGAATATATATCCCACTTCCACGCCGGTAGACGTTGATGCTCCCATGACTGTAGAATGGAGAACTGGCATACCGTAAAGCATTCCAATTTGACCATTCTTTAATCCAGAAGGACCAGCGCCCATTTTAGACGCATCTACGAAGTCGCTGATTCCTAGCATTGCAGTATACAATGCTGGAGAAACAACAAAATTACACTCATTAGTGTCTACGTCAGCTTCCATCAGAGTTTTCATTCCGCCTCTGATTTCTGCTGCTGTAATTGTGTTGTCGCCAGCTAAAGCTGTACTGTTTGTGGTAGCTGCTTCGACTTTAGATTCTATGTAAGCATCATAAGTCTTAGCAAGCGCGTAAGCCATCATTTGTTGCACCAGGCTTTTTATCCTGGATCTTGTCATTTCTAACAAGTATCGGCATATCTTTTCAACTTAGTAAGTTGTCGGAGTCTCTTGGCTGAATTATATCTTTTCATCAGCTATGCTCTGCCCCTGACTATGATTATCATAGCCTTCGGTTCGGATTGCCTTACCATCTCTGGTTTAGGTTTCCCGCTTAATACTCCAATTTCAAATTGCATAATCACTTATGCACTCGGCATATCCATACCGGAAACTTCTTTCTCAAAAAGCCCTGGAATTGACTGTACAGATGCTATATCTTCTACCAATTTTGCAGCGTAACGATGCTGATCGATGCTAAGATCGGATTTCGCATGAGTTGAGGCTGCGTATGTTACAAGTGTTTCTGCTGCTTTAGCCGCATCACTTACTTCTGCTAACTTGGGAATATGAAAAGTATCTCCCTTGCCTTTAACAAGACCGTTAAGAGAAGTGTCCACACATTGTTCGAACACAAGATTGCGTTCTAAATATGCTTTAACTCCATCGGTCCAAATCTCAGGTATAAAATTCAGTTGTTACCGTAAAGGCTTTTTATCCTTTACTTCTTTAAGTTTCCCTAAAGTTCGGCATATCTTTTCAATCATTTAGATTGTCGCGGCCTCGTGGATCTGTTATTTCAAGATCTATGCTCTGCCCCTGGCTTTCGCCTTCGGTTCGGATTAGCTTATCTTACGACTTAGCCTTCCCGCTTAATTCCGCGATTTAACGCTGCCAATTTTATTTAGCAGCGGTGGTAGTGGTTACGGATGCACCAGAAAAATTTTCACTTAGTGCCATGTGGTTTATAACCTTTCTATACTATCGCTTAGTATAATTTTCGAGTACCTTACCCCAGTTATTTTGCCGTTGTTCCTTCTTCATCTCCGTAAACGGATTCACCTTAGTATCTGGCATAGGCCTGGAATAAGCCTCGTTTGTTTCAACTTTAATTTTAGCTTGCCGTGCTACGAACTTTGTCAGTTTTTCTGTACTCAGATCGATGGCAAACTCTTTATCATCATCAGAAAGTTGGTCCAGAAGATTTTTGCGGGTAGACTCTTTTAAAGCCTTCCCCTCTTCTGCAAGCGATTTATACTCGTCCCGTTCGGACTTATACTTAGTAGCAAGATCTTTCCACTCGTTATTCTTTTGCATTTCTGCCTCGTCCCGCTGAGTCATTTTATCTTGCAAGGCCGTTACCGTTTTCTCCAATTCCTGGCGCTGGTGTCTGTATTTTTTCGCATCTGCTATAGCATTTGAAAGAGCGCTAGTTTCGCTGCCATCTTGAACATTACCCTGTTCGACGGGTTGAGCTTGCTGCTCTACACTAGCTTTAGTGTCCGGTTCCATAATTTTCTCCTTATATGGATATAATCTTATAACCCATTCCGCTTCTCTGGATCTCTTTCGTTAAATTCTTAACTAATTGAGCTTGCAATGATTTTGCAATAAAATCTTGCAGATCTGGGGTCGTAGGATTAGTTACTGTTGATACATATCTTAATTTTGATTTCTTCTTTTTTCTTGGTCCTTGAAACTCCATTCTTTCGGCCATTACTGGATCAGAGATTCCATACTCAAATCCATCTTTAGTCGCCTTGAAATGGCTAAATGATTTTTTCATTTGACCAGTTAGAGTTAAATCTGGCGTCCCACTCCTACTTACTTGTTTCGGCGCAGCCGTGCCGGCCATCTTGCGTTTTTTATACGCATCGGTATAAGGTAAGAATTTCTTACCGGCTGCATTTAGGCCCTTATCAAAGATATTGGCCTTGTGTCTTTTAAAAACCATTTTACCCACTCGCTTAAAAAATGAGCGGTTAATTCTGAATGCGTTTTTAAAATTAATCATTATAATATTGTTCTAAAGTTTTTGGCGATTTCCATGTTCGCCCCTTTTTCTTAGCCTTAGCTTGCATACCTTGATAAGCTACTTTAGCTTTATCGCGTATGTCCTTATTTTGCGTCTTAGGTGACAAAGCGACCCATTGATGCCTACAATTAAAGCCTCCGCCGTCTCGTAAAGCGCCTGGATATTTTAATTCTATCTGGGATTGCGTCATCCCTCCTTCTTTTAACATTCGTATACAAACGGGCCTGGTCTTTGAATCCATTGGCCCCTGGTAGATCAGCCTTTGGTCCGGAGAATCTTCTAACTGTAATAATGTTAAGGACCTGGAATATGTAGCCATTGATGTTGAAACAATCGTATCTACCTGGTAAGGTTTAATTGATAGATCTTGCATTAACATTCGCTTTAATTGGCTTTTAGACTTCTTTTGCAGAACTCCCTGGACCAGGGATAATCTGACGCGCTCTCCAATGTCGTCAGCGTATTTTAAGATCGAAGATTGCTGCATATTACGCAACGCGATTAATTGTGTTTCAGATACTTTGCCAAAGAATACCGCATCATCTAATAATGTATCAAAACTAACCATTAGGCGATTGACCGCTTGCTGCATTTGTACATCCTGGAGCCAGTAGTCTACCATTGAGATCCCAGCAAGCACCGCCAGGATCTCCTCAGTAGATAGACCTTCATCCCTCAATGCCTCTATATCTTCAATAAATAAATCTTGAGATTGTTCTAGCTGGTCCTCGAAATCGGCTATTGCTTTATCAATGGTATTTGATAATGGCATTAGCTTTGCAATCTATTTAATAACCTATTTTGCTCCGGTTTACCCTCTGACTCATCGACCTCGGCTAATAATTTTGTAGCCTCTTCTGGTAATAGATCTGGATTTTTCCATAGAAGGTATTGTTCACGAGTAGCTAGTTTATTTTGGAATAGCCAGGTATACATTTCACGCTCTTCGCTAGGAGACATGATCTTTGGCTCTTCAAAATCGACAAAATATTCATCTGAAAGTGCCTGGCCGGTCTGGACCTCAATAATACGTTTGTCTACCTGGTATCTTCTATGTTCCCAGGGACGCCATATATCTTCAATGTTAGATGAGATCTCAGATGTATGGTCAATATCCTGGACCCGTAAGGCCTCAGCAGACTCAGCGTTACCGTGGCTATCTATAAATTTTACGCGTAGCTGATTATTGTTTAAAGTTGTCTCTACTAAGTATTTAGCGCCTTTGATCAGGTCATCAATGCTTGCAGATGGTCCCGTAACGCCAAAATTGGCTCCTTCGGGCAAATAAATAAGTTTATCTACGCCCATTGAGATCCTGGATCGGTCATCTACGCCGGTTACGAACTTGACTCCGATCGCTCCTAGGCGAATACATAATGAGATCTCCATTGCGGCTACTGACAAAGCTAGATCCGCTCTAACGACATCTGAGGCATCTCCTACCCAGAAATCTCTTAATGGAGAATAGCGCGAGGCGAAGGTTACTGGTAAAATTTGGTATGGATTAAGATCTGAATCGTTAAATGAGAACTTTTCGCCGTTAGCGTGAATACCAAAGTGTCGTCCAGGGACATTATCCCTTGTTTCGGTCCATACGACAAACTTTTGATCGGTAAGCTTTGCTAGGCCCTGGTTCTCTATGGCGTAAATACATCCGAAGGGTACGTTTTCCCCTTCTAAGAAAATTGGCTCCATATGGCTTAATATCTCATACTCTACGCGATTATGTCTCGCGTTCCATAAGCTGCGAAAGCCTTGAGTGCCAAGTAGGAAAGTGGTCTGCTCTAATTGTTTGCGCTTTGCATTTAGATCTTGAATGTCTGCTAATTCACGGTAACGCTCATCTACTGACATACGCACGGGCCTGGCGTATGATTTTCCCCTAGCCTTGCAAACGCGTCTTGTTAAATTTTGTGTAAAAATTGGTACTTGCTGCAAACTTTCACTACCAAAATATTCTTTTACGTAATGATCTACGTTTATGCCCTCATAGAAATCTAAAAGGTAATCGCGCTCGCGACTTCTCCTATTTTCTATAGTGTTCAAATAATCGGATAGGCCGTCTACAATAAGTTGTTCGGAAATATCTTTTATAATCATATATCTACCAGTCTATTACTCCTGCTTGTCTACTTTTAATCGGAAATAGGTTACAAAAGAAATAGCGAGTGGCATCGTTGCTATGATCGAAAACCCCATCTTTAAGTGGCTCTTCCTTTAGTCTCTGGTCCGCTTTTTTCTCTGGATAGCGATAGTTCTCATAGCTTTGTATCGCTCTTTTACATTTTGGATCTACAAAAAAGTGTGAATTTCCATTTGCATCCTCGAACCAGGTCCGCATATGAGTTACACCGTTGGGGATGTTCCTGGAAACCTTATCACGCCTAAAATCACAGCGCATTCCATAACGCTTAAATATCTCAATATCACTTACGCCACTTTGGCCCTGGGTGTTACTACCGGCTGGATCTGCGAAATAGCGGATGATCGGGAAAGGTTTTGCTTTTATCATTTCAGCAAAACTCTCGGTCTTGATGTTTTCTTCCCAAATTTCATCTATTTGGTAGACTTTATCTTTTTCGCCTGGTTTAGATTCCACTTGAAAGAAATTTGCGCACGCGGTTCGATAACCAAAGTCGATTCCGACGTATGTTGGTAAACTGGGATTGGGCTTGAGTTTCTGAATGTGAATGGAGCGATCAAAGGGTAAGACCCTACCAGAAAAGCTGGTGAATTGCGCTCCGAATTCTTGTTGCCAGGTTTCATAAGTTAAAGTTTGTTTTAACTCCTCAATATCATCTTTAAAAAATGGAGATTCCCAGGATGGGTGCTGCCAACTGTCCCAATCGGGAAATTCCTTCGATTCGCCCCTGAGCCATAGTTGATGGATCCAATTAAATCCCTCTGGAGTGGTTGTAAATAAGGCCCAGCCCTCGCGGTCCGATAATGTTGGTCTTAAATATTGTTCCCATACGATCTTTCTAATTTTTGCTGCCTCTTCGACAATCAAACAATCTACGCCATCTCCTACTAATGACTCTGGCCGGTCCGCTGACTTTGCTGAGATCTCACTATTAAGACCCGCTAGTTTCATATAGTGGAGTTGGCCACTAATTTCTTTTTTGTAGGCGATCGGCAGTTTCAGTTTCGTCATTACGTCTACCTTGACTTCTCTAACGATCTTATCGGCTAAATCTAACGTAGGAGCCACTACCCATATTCTGTTTCCAGGACTGAGTAGATATGGCAAGATTTCTTTAGCCGCGCTGTAACTTTTTCCGCTACGTCGCCCTTGAATATTTACGCGAAATCTTTTTTTGCTATTATGTACTGCTAGTTGGCTCTCGCTAGGCGAGTACCCTAGTATCTTCCATAGGTTCGCTTTGTTTAATACTCTTTTTTTCAATAGGAGAATCCTCGTAACCGCATTCTTTTAATAAGTTTTCTAAGTTTCCGACTAATTCAAGCTCATTACGGTCTGATTGGCCTAAGTATTGCTTACCTAGGAAGATTAATAGACTGGTATTGCCGTTCTCGGCTTGTTTCCATTGTAATTGCCGTAGTTTGATCTTCATGTTTTCTCTCCCACGTTCAAGCTCATTCTTAAAACGTAATCTAACTGTAGATTCGTCGCAATTATGCAAGCGGGCAATTTCAATCGTTGAACATCCAAAGCTGGCGAGCATCTCTACCTTGTCTGGATCTATATCTAATTTAGGTCTGGCCATAAAATCTCCTTATTCAATAATACTCGATTAGATTACATCGAACAGCGCCCAGCACTTCCTCACGCTGCGGCGCCAGTAGGTTTTGGCGGAAGATTCAGAGATCTCCAGGGACTCGGCGATCATTGGAAACGTATGCTGTTTTAGGCGCATCTTAAAGACCTGAAGTTCTCGCTGGGAGAGACTGTCGTATGCCTCATGGGCCGATAGTTGCCAATGGCGCATACTTGGTTCGATGAGTCCGCTGCGGAATACGCATAGTTTTCTAAAGAATTCATCACCCAGATCGATTGATTCTATCAGTCGTTCGTAGTCATCTTCTGTGATTATTGGCCAGTCCATAGATGTTACACTTCTTGTTGCATATAAATACTTAAAAAAAATTTAGGCGCGAGGTTTGTCGCAAGCATATTTGGCTCCTTGTGGACCCGGATTGATTCCAGGCCAGGCGGCCAAATTCCAGGCCATTTAAACAATGGCGTTCGTGTGGTTCGATAAACACCCTCTAAGATATATTAAATCGGCACTAAAACGGCACCAAAACCGAAAAAATCGAAACTAGATTTTAATCCGGTTCAATCTGTTTGTTCGCACGCGCTCGAAAAAACTCTATCAAATACACCATATATATAGTATTTGTAATAATAGTTGTAACATATGCAACGATAGACTATATTGTATACAACTTAAATAAGAGGTTATAATTAGATGTTTAAAATAAAAATAAATAAAACGGCGATTGTTTTGGGTGTTACCCTATATAATATAGACCAGGTTTTTGTTAAGCGCGACGAGGTCCGGACCCTGGCCAGTAGTGTATCATACAAGGGCGCGTTAAGAATGGCTGCAGCATTTGCCAGGGCGTTTAATACTAAGGGCCGGCCAGCGGTGGAGGTGGTGATATGAGGGACCAGGATATTTTGAAAACTAGACCATTAATAAAAAAAATAAAGACACTAGAAGAAATTTACGCTAAAAATAAAGCGCTAAAAATGTATGAGGCTTGTAAATCAAATATGGAATTAATACATAAATATGAATATGATTTAAAAGAACTAAAAAAAGGAGGATATTTTGAATAAGGAATATAAAAATCAAATTTGCTTTAATGACTGGGCCAGCTATAACGCCGGACGCTTAAATATTAAATGGTTCAAAGCCGGGACCAAGGCCGCGGAAGTTATAAAGTTTTTAACGCCTCGCAGCCCGTCGTATGATCTGGAAATTTACGTGGCGGATACTTCCCTAAATTGGCCAGAAGAGATTGAAAGCCCCCCCACAATAATAAGTGAGCATTGCGGAATAGATGACGCGCTTAATATCCTGGACCTATTCGACGCGGCCAGCGAGGACGAACTGAAGGCGGCGGCGTTCCTATTATATCAAGGGATAGCCGAGGAATTCGAAGAGGCTCTTGAAATGGTGGATGATGTTCAGATTATAGCATATGACTATTCCACTTTCAAAAGTGAGGAAGAGGCGCTTGGCTATTATTGGGCAGATAATGGCTGTATTGAGGTCCCGGACCATTTACAGAATTATATCGATTGGGAGCAAATAGGGCGTGAGCTGTTTTACGATGGCCATTACACCAAATTCGCCGGCGATATATACGAGTATATTAATTAAATAAAAGGAGGATATAAATGCTATTCACAAGCACGATAAAACTTGAATTTATAATCAACATTCAAGCAAGGTCTATAGATGAATATCTTAAAAAACTGAGAAGCAAATTTAAAGATGATTACAATATTAAATTGGCTGATGATGAAATTACTAATATTCAAAACGTTAATATTGAAGAATATAAAGAAGAGGCACCGAAGAAATAACGCGTTAAAACAATTTAAGGCCTACGCTGACTAGGTAGCTCCTGGTATAACGCCCCGGCCTTAATTGCTGCGCAGCCCTGGGCCTGGAGGTTTATCCTCTAGGTCTAGGGCTTTTTTTTTACTTATGATTATAATTAATAAATTTATTTTACGGCCATTAAAGGCCATTTTTAGGCGTTTTTTAACCCTATTTTCAAGCGGTCCGGTGGTCCGGTGGCCATCATTAATTAAATTTGGCCTTTATAGACGTGAAACGGCTTTTTTATGGTCCGGTGGCCAATGGGTATTATTTGCGCTTATTTTGGGGGCTTTTGGATTCTTGACGCTGTTTTTAAATCCTTATTTCTCCTATTCGCTATTTTTAGCCGCCATTCATTCCGAGCGGTCAGAAAACAACGGCCCAGGCCTTGAACTTCTAGGTTTTTGGTCCATCCAATCATTGCGGAGCAAAGCAGCGGGCCGCTGCCTGATCTATAGGCCAAATTACAATAAAAATCCAGTTCCGGCCGGCCCAGTTTACAACGTGTTAAGCGGCCCTTATTTTCTAGGTACTTTTGGAGCTTTTCATCTAAAGGGTCCATATATGGGCCTATTTTTTATATATTTGGGCCTAGGAATTTTATATTTCCAGGCCTAGGAATTTTATTTTTACGATTTCTAATAAAAATTTTTATATTTCCAAGTCTAGGAATTTTTTTTACCAAAATGGTCCAAATTTTTTTATATTTCTAGATCTAGGAATTTTCAAAGTATCAATAGTATCAATAGTATCAATAGTATCAATAGTATCACTTGAAAGCTAAAAATTAGTGTTTTCTATGCCTATATAGGTGATATTATGATACTTTGGGGTAGATAGTATCATAGTATCATCTTACACACCCCTAGGGCAAAGTATCAATAGTATCACTCAACGGCGTCATAATCACTTAAATTTTCATTTTTAACTAAATACTTACCATGACCTAATTTCTCAATTACGTTCCACTCACTTAGCCTTTTTAGCCATCTTTTTGCCGTAATTATTGAAACATTATTGAAATTATTGCTCTCCGCAACAAAAGTAGTAAACTCCTGAGTGTAGAATTCAGCGCCATCTGGCAGCCTAATATCAATAAATGACTTAAGCGCCTGGATCTCCATCTTTTCAGACATATTAGTAAAGTAAGCTATCTCACTTTTTATGATCCCGCGCCTGGTATAAAGCAAATTATCATCCAGGGTCAATTTGAGCGGTTTATTATGCAAACTGGACCCGCTATATCTACTTTTGGTCCACTTAAAACATTTAACTGTTTCATCATTCACATTTGCAGCAATTTGCATAACACTATCCGCATTCATCGTTAGCTGCTTACCGCCCTGGATATGATTGATATTTATCGGCTCTGGGACCGTATTCTTATTATGATGACCCACTAGAATAAAGCATATCTTAAATTCATCAGAGATCTCGCGGATCCTTTTCAAAACCGGGCGCAGCTCACTATTATCGCTCAAATTTCTCTCAGTAGAGGTATACATATTATCAACAATAACAACTGCGCCCTTAGAATCCTTTAGGCGGCAATAATTCTCTATACTATCCCAGCGTTCGCTAAAAGCTCCGCCGTCATAAGTCTTATAGAAAAACAAAGATGTATCAACTTTATTAAGTTTCTCAGCCATTTTTTGGTATTGCAGCCTAACCCGTCTTGCGTACTCTTCGTCAGTTAATTCAAAATTAAATATCATTATCTTGCGCCTGGATCCCATTTTAAAGTCTAAAAAGCTTTCTCCAGTAACAATACATAAAGCCAACTGGGAACATAGAATACTCTTTCCGCTACCCTCGGTCCCCGCAAGTACAGTAATTCCAGACTTAGGTAATATCGGCTCGACCGTAAACTCATGCTTACCTTCAGATCTATTCATCAGCTCATCTAGGCCTATCATACCATTAGAGGTAGGCTCTACGCTTGGGATCTCTTTATTCTGTTTTTCGAGATCTGTAGCATCAGCACCTTCCGGTACACTTGAGTAATCTGGCTTACGTAATCGCATATCTTTCGAACCGTTCTATAAATTTCTTACTAGCCTTACGCCCAGCCTCATCATTATCAAAATAGGGGAACACCTCATCGAATGTATTGGCAATTAATTGCACCAGGTCATTTGGCCAGCGGGCCATTGCACCGTTATTCAATGTGATCGCTTGTTTGCCGCTAGATATTAAACTAACCACATCCTTCTCTCCCTCTGCTACATATAATGTTTTTGTTATATCATACTTCTGGATCATATGCCACATTGGAAATATAAATGTACCGGCATGGCCAGTAACTTGTTTTTTCTTATGCCATTTAATATTTACCAGGTCCCCATCTTCATTTAGATATGGAAACGTAAAGGTATCTTCATCCCAGCCAATACATAACTTTTTAACGATCGATTTACTCCAGGGCAAGTCTCCAATTATATTATCATAGTCCAGCAGCAGCCGATCCTGGGCCTCACTCACAATATCAAAATACTCTTCACCAAGCACTTTTGGGGGTGACCATACATCCGCCTTAACCTTAGTTCTCTCCATATTCGACGTATTTGGGAGCTGTTCTCCGACCAATTTCGCAAAAGTTACCGCATTACCCTTAGATCCACATCCAAAGCAATTATATAAACCTTCATCAGTAAAATAGAAACTTGGCATCTTATCATCATGGAATGGACAAGTCCCAAACCAATTCCCTGGCTTGTTTGTCTTTTTGATATTATGGACATATTTTGAGAATAGATTATCTTTATATTCCACAATAACCCTCTTCGCACATAAATAATTCTTCTTGATCTTCTTGTAAATAAGCTTCGTCAATCGGAACTAATGTTCGATGTAAATACAGTTTATCATCTAATCCTCGCTTTGACGAATCTCGTATGGCATCATCAACCTTTTTAACCTTTTCCCATTCTTCTGGGTAATTTTGTTTTATTTCTTTCCAGTTCTTATTACTATGATATGGACAAAAAATACACGATGACTTTTTAATATTATTAAATGATCTATCTTCTAAAAACTTTACACAATCACCACGAGTGATCCTTTGGTCTATTAAAGGGTATTTATACGTTATATTCGGCAGCCGAGATTCTTTCATCCTTCGTATCTCATCTAATGAAATACCTAAGTACAAAATTGTTGGTTTCATACGAGCATATTTCTTTAATCCATATAACTCACGAATCGCTTTTACAACTACATCAATTTTATATTCCTTCGTACATTGCCTTCTAACCATACCCTCGGATTCAGTAAAAGCTGGAATACTTGCCAATCTTTTACCATTGTTATTAATTATATCATCATATAATGACTTCTTTTTCTTAATAAGCGGAATCCCATTATTATATTCTTTCCAATCGCTCAAATAATCCCAAAGCTTATAAGTATCTGGCAACTCTGCGCCAGGATCAGCAAATATCGCATAATCAGCACGGTCTATATATCCCAATGATGACATTAAATACATCGCAGTTGATTGCACCCCTAACCCTAGGCTAATTATTTTCATTCATCCTATCCCCTCCACCAGCCGTTACCATTTTCTGCAAAGGTTTCATTCCGCTCTTTTATATACTTGGGATCATCCAGGCCTTTATATGGCCAGCCACTCTTCCATTGTTTCCAATCGTCATTCTGCACTTTGTTCTTGCGCTTTCCTCGCATCTTTCCTCTCTCTTCTTTTTTTAGCTTTATACTCGGCTATTCTCTTCCTAGCCACTCTCTTCAAATATTTCCTACGTTTTGCAGCTTTATTTGGCATTCAATTTCTCCAATAAAATTCTGATCGCTCTTTCAGCCATCTGCGGCACTACACCATTCCCTAGTAATCTCAATCTGTCCACTCGATTGGTAATTGGGTCCACCCCACCGGTAGTCCCATTATCTGTTCCACCCAATTCGGATTGAGTTTCCCTGACGATTGATTGCTCAACGCTGTCCCCCCTTGCTTGTACCTCTTCTTTCGATACCCTGTATCGTCCGAGCATGGAGTGGTCCACGACTCTTGGCTCTTCCCACTCGTGTTGCTCTTGCCCTGGTCTTGCAGGCCATCCATCATTCTCTTTGGTTTCCATTCGATAACCTCTTCGTATATTAGTTCATCATTAAATCTTATATCGCTTAGAAATGGCTTTATGGTATACCAATCCTCAATAGATGGGTAGCTAAATCCAGAGGTGTCGTATCGAAACCAATGTTCTATAGTGCTTTTTTTTATATCTGTTTTATCATCTAATTCTTTAATACTGGTTTGTCCTCTTAAATAATCCACAAACTCTTTTTGCTCTGGCAACCGAGTCCTTTGTTTCATTATAGATATATTTTGTATTAATATGTCTAAATCTGGATGATTTCTTAACTCTTCCATAGTTACATGATCACCTAAAGTAATTTGCACGCTTTCCCCACTATGCCTTATAACCTTACCACTAAGTAGTCTAAGCGCGTAATTGAACCGATCTTTATTCTGAGCATCCATCTGAGTTGGTGTTCTCCAGTTTTTAACCTCTTCACCTAAAACTTTACCACCAGTTCCAGGTTTTCTGCTCCCTGGATTTCCTGCTCTTGGTGTCGGCCAATTCTTTTCATTTTCGTACTCGACTACAGCATCAAGCCTTGCTCCAAACTTCGTTCCAGTTTTATTACTAACTCTAGCATATCCTCTTTCTGTTTCTTTAATAGTACCATGCCCGCCTTTATAATCTCTACCTGCTGGTGTAGGCCAATTCTTTTCCTCATAAGTCTCCACCGCATCCCTCAGTTTTGCACCAAAGTATTGATTAGATTTCTTTCGTAAACTCTTAAATCCACCTTCAGTTAAAATTGTATTAATTCTACCGCCCTCACCATCACTCAGCTTTGCTGTAGGCCATGATAAACACTCTCTTCCGCTGGTGTGGAGCGCCAACTTCAGCCGCAGAGAATACTCCCCACGCAGTCTTGTAACCTCTTTCTTCCAAATCTCCGAGGACATACTTGAGTACCGACTCCCCATCGGCTGTTTTGCTTGAGATAATCCCTTCGACATTTTCGAGAATAACATAAGTTGGTCTGCACTCTGAGATTCCTCTTGCGATAAAGGGGTAAAGGTGTCTAGGATCTTCTGTGGAACCTCTGCGACCAGCGGCGCTGAATGGCTGGCAAGGGAATCCCGCTGATAAGAAGTCCACTCTGCCACAAAATTCTTTATATGGGAAGGTTTTAAGATCCGTGTAGATAGGCGCTGGATGTAAGTGACCCTCTTCCATCTTCGAGACCAGGTTTGCCACTGCGTAAACTTCGATTTCGCAGTAAGCGACCTCTCGGACATTCGGGAAAATTCTTCGCAGTCCTCGACCAATCCCTTCGTAGCCAGTACAGAGTGATAAGTGGGTAAGTTCTTGGGTATTATCCACATTATATCTCTTTATGCAGCTTATCTAATTCCATGCAGCATTGAAAAACCTTCCATCCCCAGTCAAGCTGCTGCTTACTAACAAAATGATGCGAGAAGGCACCAGAATTCTTATCCAACTTCAAGATCATCGCAGATCCTATCTTCGCCTTCGGCTGCAACTCAATATACATTTTACGGTAAGCGGCCAGTTGGCACGTCATTTCTGGGTAGATTCCGCGAGACGTTTTAAAATCGCCTAAGACCAAAGCGCCATTGATCCTGGCTACAAAATCTGTGGTCCCACCAACCTCATATTTTTCACTAACCATCTTTAGTTCTATTGCCTCATACTTCGGTCTTGTCATCTTCTCCCATTCCAAATATCCTAAAAAAGCATTCTCAGCTTTTTCTATTTGCTCCGCAGAATAATCAGTCATATCTGGCTCTTCGCCCTTAATATGGCTCTCGCATAAATAATGAGCTAGGGTCCCTATGGTCCCAGCCTCTTTTAATACTGCATCTGGATCCTCTCCAGCTAAGGCCGTTCGTTTGGCCCAGGCCATCAATACATTCTTATTCCAGCCCAGGTTATTTAATATGGTCGTTACGCCTTTGACCCTTCGGCCATCTTGTAGTCTATACGCTGTATGCGCTTTCGTTTTTGCCATTATTCATTATTGCCCACAATCGCTTGCGCAACCGTTGGCATTCCTTTCCTTCTTCGGTCCTCTTACGAATAAGTGTCTTGTATACTCTAACTATCTGGTAATATCTAGTTGGCTTTTTTCGCAATTTGAATCCATTTTTTTAAACTTTTTCTTAGCGCATCATTAACAATGCGGCTTACTGGTACATCTTTGATCGCAGCCTTAATCTTTAGCGCATTATAAACATCAATATTTATTTCGCTATTGAATCGCTTGGTCTTATTCTCGAATGTCTTTATATATTCTTTATTTTGAGCTGGTTTTAATCTTTGAATTAGCCTTTTTTCTATAGCCTGAGCCTTTTCAAGACTTACACAAATTTTAAATTTTGCGTACTTATGTTCTTTTTCATGTGTTTTAATTCGATCAAAAATCCGAGTGGAATGACCAATATATATAAGGCCACTTTCATCGTATAAGGCATAAACTCCGGTCATTTTTTTATGACCAAGGCTCTCTTCATTAAGACTGCCATATGTATACCAGCGATGAAACAATATCATTATCTACCCCACTTTGAAGTCGAAACTAAAAATGCTATTATAGAATAATTAGCCAGGTCATAAAAAATATCTTCAAGTGGATCATCTTTAACTGCGGCCTCGGCGCGCTCAATTAGATTGTCAAACCTTTGCATCTTATCATTCATTCTAAACCATAGGCCTTGTAATGATTTTTTAATATTTTTTGATTTAGTGAGATCTAAGCCTAAACTTATATTATTTTCCCCGTAATCATGTTGCTTGCGACAGAATAGATTATATTGCCTCTTTTGAAAGTCTTGAAAATCTTTCATCATTTCTGGGTATTCCTTTTCGATAATCTCTATTACTTTTTTATCTTCCATCGGCCTCCTCCATAAATTCGTGTACTGATTGTTTAATTTCTTTTTTTGTAACCTCGCCTAACTCAGCTAAAGCATTTTGACAGTCTATATTAGCCTGGAGTATTTCAGCCTCTAGAGCAACTATCTCTTGTTGAAGTTCGGTATCTAATATTTTATCTATATCACTCATATTTTATGCCATAATCTCCAGAGTTTTAATAACCTAGGATGCTCTGTTAATTTTAAGAACCATTCAACTTGCCTGACTTGGCCAGGGGCGCCCCCGCTTTTTATATATCTCCAAAAATAAATGATATACCATTTGGTCATATATCCATTCCGTAATCATCAGGGATCTCCTCTCCACAGTCTCCGCAATACCAGTATGTAGTATACTGGTCCTCTTGAAGTCCATAATACATTTCGCCCATTATTATATTCCCTATCGGATGATCGCAAGTATTAGCGCCAGTTGGTGGCGAGGATGTGGAGGAGGACGTTCGACATAACGAAACGATACCACCAACCAGCGCGTTGTAAATATAAGCGAAAAGATCAGTCAGCCAATACCAACCAAGTATTATCGCCTTTTTCTCTTCGCTTTTTTTAGTTCGAGGCCACATACCTTTAGGTCCCGAACCTTATTTGGATTAGTTGCAAAACCGCAGCGCAACTCTTTATTTTTATCATATCCAGCATAAGGGCATATCCTATTATCCTTTAAGGGGCATCTTTCAAACATCTTACCCAATCATCGAACGTCATCATAACAAACGTAAGTCCGCGGTCCTCTCGGAACATTACTGCATCACAATTTCCTAGCCTTAACCACTTAGGTATTACCTTACGCCTCTTAGCCTGGATCTTATAATCTTCAGCTACAATATCTACATCAGGCTCCAGGCCTAAAGAGCGGCCATCAGATCCCCAGGCGCGTTTTACGTTCTTAAATCCAGCGTCTATTAATCTTTTAACCAGCTCATTTTCATAGCCAGTTCCTTTGCGTTTACTATTAGCCAAAGCGCGGTCCCATTCTTGTTGTAATTTCTGTATTTCCTCTTTAGATCTATTTTCTTCTTTAAAACGGCAGATCTTTGTCAGGTACGGGTCCGGATTTTTTATTTGCATCGAATGTAGTCTCCTCTTTTTGGGGTTTAGCGAATGTTACTTTGCTCCCGCTATTTTTTTCGACTATCTGGACCTCATTGAGGTATACGCTAATAGACTCTTTGCCTTGCATATCCCATACCTTTGGCCTAACCACTAAATTGACCACATCTCCGCCAAAAGGATTGTCCATAGTTCGCTGGCCATCTATATCAAATACATCTGGAAACCTCTCTACTCCATCGCTTGAGTATAGTGCGTTTCTAAACTTGACTTGTACTGGACCATCTTTCAGTTGGCAGCTCTTTAACTTGCCATCGTTATTAGGAGCGCTTAATCCATTTATTTTTTTAACTCCAGATTGCTTAACGATCTCGTCAAACATTTTACCCATATCTTTATTCCACTCTACTGTAACGCTATGACCCGTATTATACTCCAGGTCCGGTTTTTGTATATGCGAATAGGTAACTGTTACCTTCTCCAACGTCAATGGAGAAAATTTGACGGGCGATTTCATTGTACCCGATTTTTTATTTACGGCCATAATAGACTCCTATTGTTTATTAATACTGCGATCAGCATTATTGCTAAGATCATTTCTATACAATAATTTTTGATATACCAGAGTAAATGTTTCAAATAATAACCTCGTAATGAAGATTAAGCGTGTCGAGTTTTCGGCACGTTTCAGTTATGAGATGTAACCTATGATATAAATCTTTTGAGTTAATTGTAAATCTGGTAGTTAATACACCATTTATGACAGCCGAGTCGCCAGGTAAAGAGGAGCCACCTAACGACTCGACATAAGAGAGAAGATCTTTTTTAGATAATTTCTCGCTATCGGATATTATTATTTTGCTCATTTTGGTATGTGGTGTTTATATCTAATACAATATTCCTTTTATCGCGCTTAGGACTGTCAAGATATTTTCTCCTGGCCTTGCGCTTGTTTTTTGCTTTTAAAACTTTGGACCAAGCTATCTTTTTTCTAGGGTGCTTACTTATCGGCATCGTCATATAAAATGTTAATTGTTAAATGTAATTCATCTATTTTTGCTGCCATTTCATATATAATACCCTCCAGGCACTCTTCCCTGGTCGCATCTTCATAAATAGCCATCTCTCTAATCTTCTTAATAGATCTATTGGCCACTCTGGAGCGATCCTCTATATATGAATACTCGCGTGCCATTATTTGGTCCTTATTCTTTTGAGGTCATCGATGCTACTTTTTAAGATCCGCGTCCGCCCGCCTATCTTCTTAGTTTGTAGATCTGGATTTTTTCTGCTATTTAACATTCTATATACAGTATGTCTCGATACCGATAAATATGTTGCAGTTTCAACAAGTGTTAACCAATAGTCTTTCAAACAAAAAGCTCCTCGCGTGTTACATCAATATTAAATCTTTGAAACGCGAATAATATGCGATCCGCTTGCGCATTTTGTAATCTACGTTTGCCAGTTGTTATTTGATGTAATAATGGATAAGTAATTGAAGATTCTCGTGAAAGCCAAGCTAAGTTCCTTTGGACGTCCTCCCTGGCCAGCACCCTTTTAATCTTCGTTTGAGCTTGAATTGGTAAATCAATTTTGGGACGTCCCATATATTTTTGTTCCTTATATTGTTGCATATTTTATAAAAAATAAAATTATACAAGCAATAGTTATTCTTACTTTTTACAATATTGTTGCATAAATGTTACATTAATTATAACTTATATGATGTTATTTATAAATAATGGAGGATATTTAAATGACTCAATTATCTCGTAAGGAAATTGCTGAGATTATTATTAACCGAAAAGAATGGTCAGATCAAGAATGGACCAACGCTACTGGTATTTCACGCCAGACTTTTTGGAGGATGCGGAACAACAAGATCAGGGGTGTTGAATCAAAAACTCTTGAGCTAATGGCTCGCGCGAGCGACCAAAGAATAACGTGGAAAGATCATACTAAAAACCAAGGCCAGATACAATCTCGTAACCCGGAAAAACAAGGAAAAAGAATGACTGATATAGAATATACATTAGAGTTATATAGAGAGACTATCTCGCTACAGAGAGAGAAAATAAAATACTTAGAAAACAAATTAAAGCTTATTGTAAGTGATTATTCTTCTGGTCTAAGTGCTTTATTAGATAAAGAAGTAATTGCTGCAAATAAAGAAAAGGAGATTAATTAATGGCAAAAATAGTAAAGAAAAAACCTGGCGATAAATTCGTCATTAAATATGTACCGCAAGGTTATAGAGATCTATATCCTAAGCAGCCATATAGACATACTACTGTTATTGGTAAGGCTGAGGCGGACCAGACCGTAGCTGAATTAACGGCTATAGAGATCATAGATAAGAATGAAAGAAAACTCGGTAAAACCGATCTTCCCGAAGTTTCTCGCGAAATTAGTATTGGAGAATTATTTGCATTCTTTAAAGATGAAATAATGCCCTGGACCGATTACGCGGACAAAACTGAGGAGCGCTATCATCGCATTATGGAACGATTAATTAATGACTTTGGCGAAACATTCTTATTTAAGAATATTAGCTATAAATTAATCTTATCCAATTACGCTACCGGCAAACGTAACCAATGTATTACAATGATTAAATGTATTAATCACATTGGAGCTGTAGGCCGCCAGGCTATCGCTGGCCAGCTAGATCTACCCTTAAAAGGATATAAGTTAAGCTCACATCCGATCAAGACGCCTAAGATCGTTAAGGCTAATAAGAATCCATTAAGTATAGAACAATTAGAAGAGATCTATGCTAATCAGCAAATAGAGGATGTAACTAAAGACATAATTCGTCTTTATATTATAACCGGATGCCGCGTATCTGAATTGGCTCGCCCATATTTTGAATGGGGCCAGATTGACCAGGCGAATGGAGTCGCTTTTATTCGCAATAAGGGTAATAAAAAAGAACATTCGACTATGTTTGAAATCCCTTGGTTAGACCAGCATCAAGAGCTTTTAGAGCGCATAGCGGCGTATTATAAGCCTTGGCATGAATTAGCTGAGTATTACCCTATCCCTATAACCAGTCAAAATGTATATGACCGCATTAAGACCGCTAGTCGGATCAGCGGCATTCATTTTACGCCCCATGATCTTAGAGATACTGGCGCAACGCTAATTCTTAGATCTACTGGTAATATATATGCTGCAAAAGAATTTTGCGGCCATAAAAGCGTACGCGATACCGAACAGTCATATGCTGACTATAATATACATGATAAGAAAAAAGCTACTGGTAAGCTTTTAACCCACTTAGGGGCCTTAATATAAAAATCGGCATAAAATCGGCAGTTTTTAGGCGACTATCAGCTACATTCAGCTACATAAATGGCCTAAAAGACACTAAGAATCTGGCAAGTGGACACTTGCTATCTGTTAATATTATTGGAGTTACGGTAATGTTGCGGAGGGGGAGGGATTCGAACCCCCGATTCTTAGTGTTCTCGTCGTGAAAAAGTCCAATCGGCATAAAATCGGCATTTTTTTTTATTTCCCAAAACCTCTCCTCGGTGAATTTTTTAAATGTCAGTTTCTCTAGCTACACTCAGATACAACTAGCTACATTTATGAAAGCTGCTCAGTTAGCTCAATCTGAGTGTCATATACTCCATAAGCAACTTCATTAAATTTTAAACTGTCATCAGACATACGAACATAATAAAAAGATGAACCATCATAGTACAAGAATTTTTTATGAGATCCATATAAAGAGTTTCGCATAGTTTCTAAACTTGTTTTATAGCTGGAGCTAACATATTTCAGATTAAAACTCCAAAATTTCTTACCATCATGCCTCTTCTTTGAATAAGTTTGTCCACCTTGGCTGGTAGTGACCTTATTCCCGTGTATCTTACCCTCTGTAATTGAAAGTTCCACATTCGTAAGAAGTAGCTTTTTACCAATAATTACCTCTGTTATGTCATCTATTGTACCCGTTGTAGATTGGATAAACTTATACCGTCCAGAGGCCTCGGATCCAAAACTTAGCTCATTCCAGCCCTCTACCCAATCATCAGTTTTATTAACATTCGCTGTACCCATAGCAGTTGCAGAGGCGGCTGAAAACACTTTCATATCGTGGCCATGGGCGGATGTAAAGTAAAAAGCAGCCCTATCGCAGTTAGTTGAAGAGTTATCGGTCCCAACGTCAAATCTAAGCGCGTCATTAGCTCCGAATGAAGTAAATGTTGTACTAATAGACATATCATTTGCTCTTTCCTCATTCGTAATTGAGCTTGATGCGGAGAATGTTGTTGAAGATACAGTTCCATCGGCCGTTGTAGCCTCTGAGAATCCACAATTATCATAAATAAAATACATTATAATACTTCCGTAAGTTTTATAGTAGTCTCATATACGCTCTTGGCTATTTCTTTAAATTGTAAAGAGTCATCAGACATCCTTACATAGTAATAAGCAGATCCATCGTAGTATAGAAAATTATAATGAGATCCATAAGTTGCCGTTCTCATGGATTCCAGGCTTGTTTTATAGCTAGAGTTAATAAGTTTGAGATCAAAGTTCCAAAATCTTTTACCATTATGTTTTTTGTTTGAATATTCTAAACCACCTTGGCTCGTAATAATCTTATTGCCATGTATCTTACCCTCTTCGCCAAATAACTCTACATTCGTTAAAGATAGCTGAGTACCTAAGATCACTTCAGTAAGCGTGTTATTCGCTCCTTCACTTTGTCTCATATAATAATATCTCGTTGCTGGAGATGCGCTACTAACAGTTACTCCAGTCTTAACGGTCCATCCTTCGTTAATCGTTGTCATACTTGAGCCAGTAATCCCCGTAGTATACGCATTAGTAGTGGCGCTATCATTAGCATACCAATCTATATTATCAGAATCTTCAGCGGTACTATAGACCGCAATACTATCTATTGTATTCCCAGATGCAGTAAGATCAAATTGGACCGTATCATATTGAGCTGGCATACCAGCAGCAGCGCCGATCGAAATATCAGTTAATCTACTTTCATTAGTAGCGGACGTTGCATCAGCAGCAAAGTTATTAGTACCTCCAGTTTGGTCGCCTCCTACCGGATCTGCTGAATATAGATTTGCATTTGGATAAATAAAATATTTTGCCATAGTTATACTTTTTTAACTGATTACTCCGACTTCCCTTACTTTAATTTTTAACTTACCTGGCGTACGTGATAAATAGATAACCATAAAAGCTTTATTGGTCCAGGCAGCACCAAAAGCCTTTGCCGGGTACATATCGCTATTATCAAACGTGACTATATCGCCTACTTCGATTCCAATATGAGCTGGATTTACAATGGTTGTTTCAACAATAAGATTAACATTAGACACTAAATGGCCATAATAATCAGCGAATCCATCATTAGGATCGCCGCCAGTTAGATCCGTAGCGCCTACTGTACCAGCGCCATTTTGAACTATGTAATCAAGATTGACCTGGGCGATATTTTCTTTTGCTGCAATATTATAATTTGTTCTTGTAGTCCCGTTTGTACAAGTTTGTGAATTAATATAATTACCGTTACCAGGGTTTCTTTCGTAATTCACAATAAACTTACTTACTAAGTTCGCGATCGGAGTATTATTAATAATAACATCTGAAATATCATCTTTAGAAAAAGTGTAATTAACATCTCCCGAAGAATATGAATCTTTTATATAGATATATTGTGGACCGTCATCTGCTTTAAATCTGAAGGCGAACCCACCTTCGAATTGTAGCCGTTCTAGCGTTTCTCGTAGCATTTTCGGCCCCATTTGCCAAAATCTGGCGTACCATTCTTTATTAGATTGGGAACGAGCCGTATTTAAGTCCGAATAATTTGTTGGTGTAGAAGTTGTAACTCCAGCATATCGTATCAGCATATCGCGATGAATATCATGGACATAAGTAATTGCTGAAGAATCCCAGGAATTAATTAAGCCGTCATTACCTGAGTAAACTGTATCTAAGCTCACTTCTCGCAAGTCTGCTGCATTTGGCTCATTTGTATAATCTTCTTCTACTGTAAGCCCTAAATAAACATCTTTTATTGTACAAGTTGCTTCGGTTCCATCTTCAAGGCTTGATAACTGAAAACGTAAAACATAATCATCTGGAAGTCGATTACTACTATTTTGTATATCAGATAAAATATTTCTAGTTCCAGATGCTTCTGTAGTGGTTCCATTCGAGGATCTTGAAATTAATGTCGTACTTGCACCAAAAGAGCGATCATATATTACTGCTTCTGAAGTGCCGTTAAGATTAGACACCACTATTACTGCTGAATAATATAAATAAGCGCTAGTAAGTTTTCCAGTTATCGAAGGAAGCTCAAGTGTAAGATCCGCAGTTTGCGCATTACTAGCAGCAGTAAAAGACTGCGTTGCTCCATCTGAAGTGTTTGTGTTAATTGCATACCCAGGGTTTGTAAACCCAGTTCCGCTCGCGGTTGCTGGGGGTCTAAAGTTATAAGTTCTCTTAACCTTACCTTTTACCTCAAAGGCATCCTTACCATCCCTGGTTTGAGTAGCAGCATTATTAAGCTCAAGATTAGCGAACATATCAGCGCGAGAGTCATAGTAATTAACTACCGATCCACTACCTTCGCTTTTAGCGGATAAGAAGTATATATTTTGTCCAGAGTTACTAGTTCTAGGTGCAGGGTATAGAGCCTTCCCGGTCATAAAATCTGTAGAACTATGCCCTGTATAATTACCATATATAACGGGAACATAAGTTCCAGTTGTACTTTTATCAGTAGGTAGTTCAATATTATCCCAGGGTCTTTTAGCTGCTAACTGCATCGTAATCTGATCGCCATTATACTTAATATCTAAAATACGAAATGTACCGACCACTACTGGGTTATCTGAGTCAATCTGAATAGATGCGGAGACACTTCTATTTATATAGTGATTAGATCCACCAAAGAATTCTTGAGATATTGGACTGCCATTATATTCAAAATCTGCTATATTTAATGTTATATTGCTCGTATTTGCTTTAGATCCAACAAGATCAAGGCTCTCTCTAATACTTGGATTATTTGTAATTGCTCCATAGTAAAAATTCGAGCTATATGTAACATCAGCTAACGCTAAATATAGGTTCCCGCCAGAGTGTGTTATATTAAAAAGCCAATTCTCGCTAATACCATGAGAATTTTGAGCGCCATTAAAAGTTAAGCTCATGCGAGATTAAACCTTTGTGTTCTCTCTATTGCTGGTATTATATGGTCCACTACTGTTTCATCTACCATTGGCGCTGAAATATTAACTGTTACAGAATTCGACTGCCCCGTTTGATTCATGCGATGAAGTTGGTCTAAGCCTATACTTTGTACGGCATCTCTTCGCATAATAAATTCTCCAGACTGAGCCATTATAGGTACGTTATCTCCCCCGCCTACCATACCGCCGCGTGCGAATCTTTGTATACCTTTAGAAGTAATAGCTCCGCCGCTATGACCGAATACTGAGGCAAATAAATCAAAACCCATCTTAGAGGATGAAACTCCACCAGGGATAAACATATTTAATAACAATAATGATGCTGCCTGGGCTGCTAATTCAGCGACAATAGCTTTAAGTGAATTAACAACGGCTGGTCCTAGGGCCTGGCCATCTGCAACTGATCGTCCAAGCTGATCGCTAAACTGTTTATAAGCACCAGCCGTTTTCATTATTTCAGCTTGTTCTTTCCTAGCCGCCGCTGATTTGATTGCAGCTCTATTTGCAATAATATCGCTTTCAGACATAAGCATATCAAGTTGGGAATCCAATAATTCATTTACATAATCTATATGCCCTTGCTCCGCGTCCCAAATAGCTTGAGTTTCCTCAAAGTCTTTTCGATGCTCATTCCACTTTTCTAAAGACTTAGCGGCGTGGTCAATTCCATCGTGCATAAAAAGAAAAGCGTCAGTATTTGGAGGGTCCACCTTTAAGCCATCAGCAAGCTTTTGAAGATCATCCATAGCGTTAGTAAGATCTCTTAATTCGCCTTCAGCTTCATCTGCCTCTTCACCAGTAAATATAAATTTATTTGCTAATTCGCCTAGAGCTATAACTGCAATGCCCCATCCACTCTTAACTAAAGCAGCTCGCGATTTAAGCATAGCTAAACTAGCTGCAATAGCTTGTCTTTTTACATATAGAAAAGCTAGGCCAACTAATGTCAATCCAGTAGCATAACCTTTTAATCTACTGACCTTACCAAACTCTAACATAGCTTGAGCCATAGGAAGTAAAAAGTTTCCAATTTCTATAGCTAAATCTTTATAAGCAGCTTGCGCAGCTCTAACTCGATTCGCAAACTCATGCTTAGTGTTATTATAATCACCAAGAGTATCTTTAGCTCCATTAATAATTAAACTGGTTCTAGCTAAAACTTTTTGCTGAGAAGTAAGACCGCCACTTGCATTATCAATTCCTAAGCGCATAGCTGCCAGTTTGACCTCAGCCTCAGTTATTGATATAGCAAATTTTCTGACAGCTTCGTGATTTCCTACGATTGCTGACGTAAATGCTGCGGAAACTTCACCGCTTTGCGCATCTTTAAAGGACTCAACGTCAAAAGATAGTTGCGCTAAGGTTTCAGATAAAGCCCGTGCCTCTGCACGAGAAAATCCTAATGGAACAAACGTATCTTGTAAAGCTGCCATTAAGGCGATTACATCATCTTTTGATTTATCAAACGCGACTGAAAGAGTATTTGCAAAACCCATTGCAGCATCGGCTTGATCGCCAAATACGACTTTAAATTGATTTAATTGCTCTTGGCCACTAGAGGCAAGTTTTATAAACTTACCTAAAACATTAGTAGCGCCCGTTAAAGCAAAGGTGTATAAAAGTAGGTTATTTCTAACTAACGCAATCTGTTTCCGAAATTCATTAGTCTGGCGTCCAGCTCTTTGACTGCTATTGCCATAATTTTTCATTGTCTCATCTGAGCGTTTTAACTGACTATTTAAATTGTTAAAACCCTTAGCTTTAACTTCGATTACGAATCTATTTGCCATTACTTACTTCCCTTTGTCTATTTTCACAAGCAGTCATCTCTTCACTAATAATGCGAAAGATGTCAAGAGTGTGCGCATCGGCGTCTGGTAAGCTTGGAGCGATAGGTAAATTGAATTTTGTCATATAAAAATACTCCAGTATATAGAACTCGATCTCTGAATCATTAAATATCTTAGGATTGCAAAAGAACGATAGATTATAGTATATATTCTGGCCAGGCGTAAATTTCCCTCGCTCGTCCTCAAGTAAGATTCGATCTATTTCATTCCAGATCTCATCTTTATCAAAAGTAATTACCTTGGAAAGCGTTGGACTTTGGGCCTGGTAAGATTCAAACTTGATGGGAAGTAAACTGTTTCCCCAGCCGAAAAAATTACACCAGGTTGCAATTCTTATTTTGTAGGCTTTTTTTTGGATATGCCCTTATAATGAAAGTAAAATTCGTTTAGGATCTCATCAATTTGCCCATCGTCAAGGTCTTTTAATACTGCCTCTGGATCTTCGAATGCTTTTTCCATAACCCAGTTAAGCAAATTAAAGTATTCATCTTGATCGACTTTTTCATCCCAATACACTTTCATTTCTAAGCGATGCAGTTCTCTACGATCAGCAAAGCTAATAGGGCGAATATCGAACTCGCCGTGTTTTGTTTTTATCATTTATTATTATTTTTAGTAATGAATAGCGAAAAGCGCAGTCGTGCCGCTTGCGACAAATTTTGTACTCACATCGAGCATCATCGCATTAGCCTCATTGTAACTGACATCAGTTATCTTACCATATCCAGCCTCAAAGCCGAATGTAGTAGATGCGTTAGATAAAGCATCATGAGTACATAATAAAGCGTCCGCATTAGCGCCAGTTACCATTGAATTCATTAACCCACCAGTATTGACGTCGTATTTAACAGTTGCATCTAATGTAACTGCTATTTCTGGCACGGCCCGAACAATACAATCCGGATTACCATTCGTATCATTTTGACCAACAAATTCTGCTGGGTTATCGATAGTCAATGAAAAGCTTTGGATAACTGAATCATCACATCCAGCTATAGTCTTAACTCCAGATAAGGTAGCTAAGGAATAAAATGTAGTATTATAAGTAGTGACCGTTGGAGCTGCCTGATTGTAAGCTCCGGCATAGCCGGTCTTAGCAGTAGCAGTAAATTTTAATCGTCCAGATTCATCTCCCATGTCCCCGGTAATTGTGAGGCTGGAAATCACGCAGCCCTTAAAGACCATATTTTGGTTACTACCAGTAGATGGGTTAATTAAGCATATCGTAATAGTATCTGCAATCGTAATAGAAGAGCTATCGCCAGTTTGCAATTCGGGCGGCTGATAATCATAAGCTATAGTAACTATATTTGAGGAATCTTCTTTGGCAATACAGTTTTGAATAAGTAAAGCTGCAACATCAGTAGTTAGTACACCAGAAAAAGTGATCTCTTTTACGGTCCCCTTCTCATCTATTAAAACGTCATCTATATCTGCAACTCGACCGCTGGACCCACTTCGCGCATCTAATACTTGTGTTAAATTAAATCCTGGCATTTCTACGCTATCGACATTAACGCGGGTCATACCACTTACTACTCCCGTGCCGATTGCTGCCTCTGCTTGTATAGCTAGGCCAAACTCTTTTGGACTAAATGCTGCTCCATCTAAAGCCATTATTCAGACTCCTTTTTACTACTACTTTTATTTGTTTTTTCTAAATACTCTTTGGCCAACTTTGGGACCTCTTTAAGTTCGACCGACTCACCTCTATTTAAGGCCTCCCAATTTTCTCTACCAAGGTCTTTATAACTATCCCATTGTGGAATAAATTTTTTTGATTTGTAACTTGCCATCTATTAATACCTTATTAGTTTACGCGTATAATTCCTCGACTAAACACTTGAATTCTGCGGTAGCCGTAAGATAGTTCGGTCTTTCACTTTCTATATCATAGTTTACAGATTCTAAACGGGCATTATGAAAATCATATGTATACGTCGCCGGGTAGACTGCAAACGATTTACCGTCTGAGGTTATTAAGAAATCATCCTGGCTTGTTATTAGCAATGGCCTTCTTGTAATAAGTATATCTTCGCCATCGCTAGTTAAGAAATTTTTACCATCGCTCGTTAAATAATATAAAAATAACTCAATACTTGCAGTTGCACGCCTCAAGATCTCTTTTAAGCGCTCGACCGTATTGACGCGATTATCTAACCCACTCCTTCTTGTATATCGACCAGACCGTCTTTCAGAATACTGTATTTCAATAGTGTACTC